>Ga0082212_10009522_pt1 | contig 12534 bp, 10 predicted proteins | sample TergutNt197P3_FD_71548 | JGI IMG/M metagenome (GOLD analysis project Ga0082212, IMG submission 71548) | Neocapritermes taracua P3 segment gut microbial communities from Petit-Saut dam, French Guiana - Nt197 P3 | ecosystem: Host-associated > Arthropoda: Insects > Digestive system > Gut ... | reverse complement strand
TAATAAATTCTCTCATCTTACATGTCTTACCGTTCATCCTAACCGATATTGCGTTGGAAGAAAGAGTTGATAGGAATGTTTTCGACGGAACAAACTGCTACGGATATACTTGCGTTCTATCTCCATGTTAGCGGCAATGCGGCGGATAGCGTAGTGAACAACGCTTGAAAGCGGCAGAGTAACAATAATTTAGTGTCAATTTAAAATCATTACTGACCGACTAAAAAAAAGGAGGCTACTCCCTATGAGGTTTCGCCCTCAAGTAGTATTTTTGTTGTTGGAACCAATAAAAATACCATGGGCAAAGATAGCAAAAAACATTTAGTCGGTCAAAGGATAGACTGAATATGTTTCATTTGATTATAGATTTAAAAAAACGCAAAGATAACATAATTCAACGGATTTAATACACGCCCCGAACGACTACCGAAAAAGAACTGATAAAAGATAAAACACGGGAATATTTCCTGCATGGTTTCTTATTTTTTCAAATCCGCGAAATACTAATTTCCGAACAGATTCAGAACTCATATCCATGATTATTGCTATATCCTCATATTCCATTTCTTCCATAAACCGTAAATAGACCGCTTTGCGTTGACGCGGGGTCAAAATATCCAACAAGTAATCGACCTTTTGTTTAAGTATTTCTTTCTCTTCCTGTTCAATAGCGGTATCCTCAAGCGATACTTCAATCACAAAAGGCAAATGATTGATATCCTCCCCATTAATCATTTTTTTTCGTGATTTTTGAATATCGATATGCCGGTTGATAAAACTTCGAAACAGAAACTGCTTTACGCTGATTGTTTCAAACACCCTGTTTTTTTCGATTAATCGGCAAAAAATATCATGTATGATGTCTAAACAGGCATCATGGGAAAGTCCCATACCCTTCCCGAACCTGTACAGACTGGTGATGTTTGTTTTGTACAGCTGCGAAAAATAATCGTTGGCAGCATTCATTAGAATTTATACAATTCCTGTTAAAAATTGGTTACAAATATAACAATAATGAGATTGATATTGTCATTGTTTTCTTACAGAATTTTTCTTCCGGTACAGGTCTTTCTGCGGAAGCAACACCATTTTTACGGCAGACAAACCTCTGTCGGTACCATACGCCAACAACACGTCCTTTTTGGTGAAATGAATGGCAGTGTAGCAATACCAGCCGTCTGCGCCGGTTTCGATGTCGGCGACATGTTTCCACGATTTTCCCTCATCTTTGGATATCGCTACTGTTAACGGAGTCCGTTTGTCTTTTATTTGCGGATTGCTGCCATCATTGTTGTTCCACACCAATAATAAGTCTCCGGTTGATGGTATTCGTGCAATGCTTGCCGGAGAACGAGGCGAGTGAATATTGCTTGCAGCCATCGGGCTCCACGTCAGCCCCCTGTCTTTGGAATGGGATATGAGTTGAAAGCCTCCGCTGGCGCGGATCAACATCATGATCGTACCGTCTTTGAGTTCTATTACCCCCGGCTCCTGAGAAACTATTCCCGCCGGATTTGATGCTTCGTCGCTGCAATTCCATGTAGCGCCATTGTCATCGGAATAATAAGCGAAGATTTTCCCTTTAGCGGAAAAAGCGGCGTCTTCCGGCGTTTGGTGCAAAGCGACCGGCATGAGCAATCTGCCGCTTTTCAATTGTATCACACGATTGTTATTCAACACAAAATATCCTTTCTTATCTGTGATGCAAGCCACAGGACTGCTCCATGTCTTTGCCCCGTCGGTTGAAATGCGCATCATGGGAATACAGTCCGATTCCGAATTTTTTCTGAGATAAAACAAAGCGATATTTCCGTTTTGAAGCCGTAGCAGCGATACAGACATAACATTCATTCTCCCTTCGTTTTCAACAACAGTAAAATCATCATTCGACCATGTTTTCCCTCCATCATCAGAAAATCTGCCTGCCAGATACGCGGGAGCATGATCGTCGGACGAAACGCCGGTATAACGGGAATAAATGAAAAGAATGCGTCCGTTTTTCAGCGTAATAAAATCACCTTCGCTATTGCGGGGATTATTATTTCCGGGATTAATCCGAAAAACAACTTTCCAATCGGGCGCCAGCATTGCATATCCCACTTGGCAGGATACCAGAAAAAATAAGGAAACCCATAAATAGTGTCGCATTTTTGTTTTACTTTTTCAATGCGTTTGCATTTTTTTGAATTTTCCGCACCGCTTCGGCAATCTGATCCATATCACGTGTAGAACCGAGCAGCATCGTTTGTGAAAACCAAATCGCCTCCTCGCCGGTCAATTTGTCGTTTTGCGGACAATGATTGCGTTCGAGCCACTGTTTCATGGTTCGTTCGCCGTATATTTTCAGATAATGGCTGTTTTTGGCTAACCCTGTAACATAATTATCTCTGTTCATCTGTCCGTAGCCGCTGCTGCAGGGAACTCCTTCGGCGTTTAACGCTTCGATGAACCGGCTGCGACTTAAGCCGTCGAATTGCGACTTGTCATAACGGAACATATATAAATGGTAAGCGCTGTTGGTGGTTCCTTCGTACAGTTTTGCCGGCATGATGCCCGGAATTTCATTGAAAAGTCGGGTCAGATAAGCCGCATTGGCGCTTCTGCGTTTCGATTGCGCTTCCCATCGGGTCATTTGCGCCAAAAGCAGGTTGGATTGAAATTCGGTAATGCGCATATTGGTTGCACGGACGCCTTCCCCTGTACTAAATGATGTGGTAACGCCTCCCTGCCCCTGATTGTGGAATCTATAACAGGTCCTGATGAAATCATCGTCATTGCTAATTATTGCACCGCCTTCGGCACAATTCAGGTTTTTGGTTGATTGAAAACTGAACGCTCCGCCCAGTCCAAATGTACCGACTTTTTTACCTTTCCATTCAGCCAAGTGCGCCTGACAGGCATCCTCAATCACAGGGAGTTTGTGTTTCCTGCCAATGTCCATGATTTTATCAACGTCAAACGGTGAGCCTCCAATGTGAACGGGCATTAATATTTTGGTTTCTTTGGTAATGTTTTTTTCAATCTTATTGGCGTCTATCTGGAAAGTTTCAGGATCAGTATCCACAAAAACGGGTAATGCGTAATTCATTACTACCACATTATAAGTGGCGACAAAAGTATAGACGGGGATGATCACCTCGTCGCCGGGTCCTGTTTCCAAAGCGCCCATCATAGTATATAAAGCGCTTGTGCCGCTCGAAACGCCAAGCGTGTGTTTTACTCCCAGCATTTTCGAATATTCCTTTTCAAATGTAGCGCTTGTATTACCGTTGAGACGCCCCCACTTCTTGCTGTACAACACATCCAGCAATGCCTGTTCTTCTGTACTGTCGTACAAGGGCCAATCCGGAAATTTATCCGGATGGGCTTTAGCGCCGCCCAACAATGCCGGTTTTTCGGCTTCACTGAAATCTACCGGCGTTATACGCTTCGTTCCGCCCAGTGCCTGCGGAGCCATTGCTGTGGCAACCCCTGTTAATGCCGTTGTTCCTAAAAATTGTCGTCTGTTCATATCATTTTTTTAAAAATTTAAAGTGTCTCTTTATACCTCTGAAAACTTCTTCATACTACTGCCAGTATAAAATCGGATAATCGCCATTTTCAGGAATTTTCCACGGATTATCTTTATCATTGCCGAATTTCCATCCGATACTTTCGTAGGTGTCTTGCGTTTTCAACTCAACATCTGTTTTACTGATGCCATGACATCCTGTAAAAGTGTCGTCAAATTTCCCGATACCCGTATTGTACAACCTGCAAATAATATCATTACTGCGGTAAAAATAAATGTTTTGCTATTCATGATTTTTCAATTGATCTAATATTTGCGTACAACTCACTATTTTTTCCAGTAAATCATTGGGAACATAAAAATACTGATTACTCGGTTCAAAACCAATCCGCGAATCTTCCAACACTAAAGCGTATAATTCTTTGGTTAAGGATATTTCATTTTCTACCAATAATTTCATTTTCCCGTTGAGTTCGGTTTTTCTTTCAGGCGCGGCGTCGGGCGATTGGTATTCGTCGCGAAGCATGACAAAACGAACCTGATTTGCCACGCTTGCAAAATGTATTCTGACCACTTTGGCATAGCGCAATTCAGCCTTCACGCTTGCCAACATATCTTTACCTGCAAGCGATACGGCTTTTTCCAAAACAGGAATAGCATCGGAAAAACCTGCTGCCATTTTTTCAAATTGCTGCGCAAAAACATCGGCAGGATAAATGCTCCGCCACGTTTTAAGGTCATCGTAAGGCAATCCCGACATGGTTGCACGGAAACCGCTTGCTTTCTCACGAAGCAGATTTGCCGGTCCCACTTGTGCCGGCGCATAATAAACCACGCTTCCCGTAAAAGGATATTCGCGATAGGCATTACTCATGATTGTCCACGCATTTCGCGCAAGCGGAGCGCCTTTTTCGCCGTATCGCTGCAATGCTAATTGATCCAATACCTGCTCTTTTGACGGAACAGGTTTCCTGTCAAAAAGTTGTGGTATTTCCAAATTGGGCGATGGATACCCGCCTAATGTCCAACTGAGCAAAAAACCGTCCATATCCTTTTCGGCGAGGTTGCTGCAATGTTCCGCTACCAGATCCATCACGGGAACAAAAGGAACGGCGGCAATTTCCCACGTACAGTTAAACTGCACTTTTGCGGCTGTTTTCATGCCTTTTTCCTTAGCCGCGCGCCAGTGTTCCTGAGCGCGCGGACCGGGACCCACCGCAGAAATCGAATATTCCCCGATGGTTGTGCGTATGCCGCCCCGTTCAATCGGCAAAGCCCATTCGCTAACCGACATCAGCCATACATCGTCAGGAAGTTTTTCAATGACGTTCGTTGCTATTCCATGCCGGTTCCATCCCCAATCCCATATAATCACCTTTGCATCGGGCGACGCTCTGTGTACGCCTTCGGCAATCAGAGCATTGGCGTCGGCAATCACCTCTTCGCCGGACTTCTCCCTGCAACGCGGACACTGTTGCCAGTTGCCGTGCGAATTGCAATAAGTAAGATTTTCGGAACCACTGATGGTGAATACGCCTCCAAGTTCCGGCACTTCGGTAAAAATATGGGTTAAAGCATCTCTGATCCAGTTGCGTACATCCTCATTCGAGGTACAAAGCGCATGGTAATCGCCTTCGCGGACGCCCATAGTCAAATCTCTGCCCGGAGTATCGGAATTTCTGAAAAAAGAACCCGGCAGGGCTCTTGGCTCGTTCAAATACAGGTATATATCAATGCTGTACTTTTTGGCAAGTTCAACCGTTTTGCGAAGATTTGCCAATCGTTTTTCATGTCCCTGCCCAAATTCGGGAAAAGCCGCTCCTCCGGGAGCAAGATCGCGAAGCAGGACATGCAGCCACAAACCGTTAACGCCCAAACCGGACAGTTTTTCCAGCAACCCTTCGGGAAATACTTCGGCGTCATTGAATAACGGATCACCATATAATGCAAAATATGAATAAATGAACCGCAATGATTGTCCCGTTCCTTCCGTTGCCGTTCTTTTCGGAGTACCGGTAGTTTTTTTCAAATCGTCAATAAAGGCAAAACGGCGTTCGGTTTCGCGCATTGCTTTGCCGCCGCCGATCTCCTTTCGTAGCGTACGGCGAATTTCTGCAACCCGTTTTTTTACTTCTTTAGAAGGCGGTTGATAGTATAACGGCTCGCATTTGGGTTTCAAATGACCTAATTTAACCCATAAAAAATCGTCTTCCCTGAGCGCAGAATTGAGCCTTTCCGGAGTCATATCAACCAATTCTAAAAGTTGTTCGTAACCCAGTATGTGCCAGTTGCGCCTGATCAACGTGATATAAACCTGTTCGGTTGTCCACGAGGGCACGGCGTAGTTGGGCAATCCCAACGACTGAGCCGTCTTTTTTACATTCGATGCAGACGTTCCGAGAACTTGCGCCAACTTTTCGATGCTTACAAGGTTCCAGTTTCTCCATACGAAAGTATGCAGCCTGTCCGGAAAATGCGGAACAGATTCGGGATCGGGCGCGTTTCCTTCAGGAAGAATACTGACGTCAATATCCATATTCGGAAAATGAACATCGTTATTCGTTGATGTACAGGAAAACGACAGAACAAAAAGCAGAAAAATAATGTGATGTTTTTTCATTTTTATTTCTAATTCTATTTGGTACTTCATTATAGACTACAGTCACAGTCTTTTGTTTCCGGCGTCCCATTTTGTATTACAACGATGATAAGAGACAGGTCACCGCCTGAACTGTGTCTTAATTCCACTACTGCTGTCCGCTGACAAGCGTTTTTATTTTCAGAAACAGACAGTTCTAAAGTTTCCCATGAACCTTGAGCAATACACCATGTTTCGGAAGATATCGAAAAAAAACTGCAATTGGACTTTATACTAATAGTCTTACTGCTTTCTATTGCCTCAAAAACCAGAATATTATCCGATCCATATATATACATATAGTCGTGTTTTTTACAGTTAGAAAATAAAACGGTCATCAACAATAAAAGCGGAAGAAATTTCTTATTCATGTGATTAATATTTATTTAGGGTTTATCTCTGAATCCATTGACTAATTCACGGCAATAACCGGTTAATCCTACAACATCGGCTCCGAGATTGATGAACTGATAACCCATATCTGTCAAACTGCCAAGCGTGCTGAGAGTGCCGGTTGTTGCGGCAAATTTACCGTATTTGCGGGCTGTTTTTGCAACTAATTCGCGCGTTTTCAACAGTTGCGGATGATCCCACTGCCCCGGCGCTCCTATTCCCTGACTGAAATCACCGGGACCAAAAAACAGCATATCGAAGCCTTCCAAATCCGCTATTTCTTCCAAACTGTCAAGAGGTTCCGGGTCTTCAATCTGCAAGGAAATGAACCGCTGTTCGTTTGCATGTTTCAAATATTCGTTCAAATCCATGGTTCCGTATGCGCCATCGCTGTTTCCGCCATCTATCGGACGGCGACCCATCGGGTGAAAACGGGTCATGCGGATCACATTGCGGGCGTCTTCCACATTCATGATGTGAGGAACCAAAATGCCGGTTGCGTCAATCTCAAACGGTTTGATATAATCGCTGTAACTGCCGCGTGATACCCGTACCATCACATCTACGTTATATGCCTTGGCAGCCCAGTTTTGAGCGCAAACAACAGCCCAATCCTGAGCCACATGCTCCTGATCCAGCCAGATACAGTCGAATCCCGCCATAGCCACCAACTCGGCAGCCTGAGCGCTGCAAAGGTTCAATTTGAAACTGCAAACATTTTTCCCCGCTCGCAATTTTTTAAGCACTTGACTTTCTCTCATTTTTTATTGATTTACATTTTTTTTAATTATGAATAAAAGGAAAACACAAATCACGATGCACAATGCCGCAAATTGATACATGACACCCAGATTTACCTGCGAATCGCGGAGTGCGCCGGCAACATAAATACCCGCTCCTCCGACAATGGTAGCAAGCATGTTTAAAATTCCATAACCGGTTGCCCGATAACGCGAATCAACCAGCATACACAGGACAGGCATCAGATTTGAATCCACAAACATTTTGGTAAACGCATATACCATAAACAGGATAATAGCCATCGCAAGCAGATTGGTATAGCCGGCTATAAAAATGCAGGGCGCGGCAACGCAAAGTCCAACGATGGGGACAAGGATACGCGCTTTTGGATTGGTTTTCATCCAGCGGTCAGCCCAAAAACCGCCGATGATCAATCCCAGTATGGAAGCCGGATACAGGTATGCTGTGGCATAAAGTCCGGCGATTCCCTGTGTGAGTTGAAAATGATCTTTGTAATATGTTGGCAGCCAACCCATGATCATCCAGCCCACAATACCCATCAGGCACCAGAAAAAAAGCAGATATATAAATGATTTTCTCTTGAAAATGTCTTGAATGGCATGTTTAAAACTGATTTTCGGGGTGTTCTCTTCGCCATCCGTTTGAATAAGGGTATGAGTTTTTTCAGGCTCTTTCAGGGTGAATCTCAGGAAGACCGAATACACCCCTCCAATCATTCCGAATATGATGAATGGACGACCCCAAGCGGCTTTTTCGGCAATCCAGCCGCCAAGAAAACCCAAACTCTGTCCGACTGTCGTCCCTGCAAGGTGTAAGCCAACTGCCAACGACTGCGTGGTTCCTCTGTGGTAATCAACTATAAGAGCAAGTGCGGCTGGAATGTAGAATGCTTCGCTGATACCCATTAAAGCCCTTGTAACAAGCAATTCTTCAAATGTTGCGGCATGTCCGGTGAACCATGTTACACCCGACCATACAAACAAACTGCCAATGATCACGTTAGTTTTTTTGAACCGGTCGGCAATAAATCCTGCGAAAGGACTGAGTAAACCGTAAGTCCACAAAAAGACAGAAGTCAGCAGTCCGAATTGCGCGTCTGTCATGGGAATAGCCGTTACAATGGATTCCCTCATTGTTGCAATCATCATGCGGTCGAGATAATTGAGCGCAGCAGCGACAAAAAGCAGAGCAACGGTGATCCACGCGCGGTTTACAGGGAATGATTGTTGATGTTTCATTCAATATCTGGTTTTCCCGCTTTCTTATTATCCTATTGATAAATTACCAACTTCTGCCTGATATTCAATTCGGGAACATGCAACAGGTAAGTACCGTAACCCTGACTGCTGATGTCGAGCGTGGTACGCACACCGGTTTGGGCATTGGTTTTGTGAAGCAACTGACCGCTTATGCTGTATATTTCGAGCGTTACCCTGCGGATTTCATGGTTACTCCATTCGACTGTGAAACGACCGTTGCCCGATGGATTCGGGTAAATCTTCAAATCAGTGGCGTCAAGATCAATCTCGCCGGTAGCTTGATCCAAATCGATTACAAGCGGGGGGAGAGGGGAAAAATTTCCATCCTTATCGTCAATAGCGGAACATCCTGCCTGATCAATCATCGTGAACTGGTATTGCCCCGCATCCAGGTTATTGAACGTATAGTCGCCGGATGATACGTTGGTAAGATTTTTGATTTCCTGAGAAATGGAAGCCATAATCCTGTTACAGACAATGTTGTAACCCTCCCATCCTCCTGACGCCGTTATGGTGATGCTGCCCTTAGTATTGCCAAACGGTTGTATGACGCTTTTCTGTCCGATGGAAAGTCGGGCTTCCGGTCCGAGAACAGTTGCAGTTGCCTGATTTTCACAACCGTAACTGTCTTTTACGTGCACCACATAATTTCCGGAAGTTAAATTGGTAAATGTGCCGGTTGTTTGCGACTTTATAACAGGATCGCCGTTCTCCGTGAAAAGCTGATAATTCGCGATACTGCCCGGAGTATTGTCGAAATCGGTTTCGGCAAAAGCTTCTGCAACAATCGTACCCGTTCCGTTGAAACATTGAATATTGCTGCCTGTGGCTGTTACGCTCGGTTGGGTTTTCCTGACAAAAAATATTTCTATGGTGGTTTCACAGTCATTGCCGTCGATCACTGTTACTGTGTAATTGTCTTCCGTCAATCCGGTAAATACGGGCGTATCCTGCCAAACGCCATCTTCGCCTAACCTGTACCGGAACAGGTTTGATCCGCCCGCCGCCGCAGTAGCAATAACCTTAAATTCACCTGTAAAAAAAACGCTGTCGCAACGTGCCAATTTACTTTGTTCGGCGTCCACCAAAGGATTTGGAGTGATTTCTACATTAATGTTTGTAACATCGGTTTCACATCCGTTGCAGTCCACTGCACGTACTTGATGCGTACCTTTGCTCAAGCCTGTGAACTCGTGAGAAAGATTCGCCGTAGTAATCGCCGGAACATTATCACATTCAAACGTATAAGGCGCCACGCCCCCCGAAATATACGCCGTAACGATACCGTCGGGCGGGATGCGGCATGTGGTTGGCTTGGAAGTGAAGTTATCTATTTTCAATTTGTCGGGCTGTTCAATGACGATGGCATCGGTTAATGTACCGCAAGCGCCGCTGACATTGATTTGGATTTTGTAGACGCCAACGGACAATTCGTCAAACAGGGCATTGGGCAGTTCGCTGCTTAATGGCACGCCATTGGCGTCGGTCAGGATAAAGGACATGGCGCGGGTCCCGCCGCCGAAAATATCGGTGAGTTCAATGCCTCCCGTGGATTCGCCATAACATTTCACGTCAGTTTTATGAACCGTGTAAGTCAATTCCTGAGGATAGGCAACTTCCTGCTCTACGCTGCAATTATTGTCATTGACGACCACCAGATAAACGCCTGCCGTTAATGAACCGAATACAGGCGTCTGTATATTCTCATCTACCGCATTGCCCAACACTTCATTGTCATAATGATATAAAGAGTAATACAGGGCGCCCGTTCCTCCCGAAGCGTCAACCGTAATTTGCCCGGTGTTCATATCATTGCAATCAACGGAAATAACGTCAATTGAATTGATGTTGATGTTGCAGGCTTGTCCATACGACTGTTGTTCATTCAGAATACACAAAAGGCAAACAAAAAAGGAAATATGACAGATATATTTTCGCATTTATGATGATGTTTTGAATATAATGTGACTGCTGTGATTTATAATGGCTACGATTAATTTCACATGCAAAGTAACCTATTTCTTTCGGAAAAGAAAAATGAAAAATAAGAGGTTGTGTAAAAATTTAATAAATACTTGATTATCAGTATAAAATATTCTTTCGTTTTTCTACCGAACGCTCATCCCTGACGGGATGCCGGACAATGTGCTTTTTAAACGTATTTTAAAAAAATCATCTCGAATTTTTAACATCCCACCCGTAGAGCATTCATATTTTTCAATAATTTTGCAGCTTTCAAATCAGTTTTGGAATATTGAAAGAAATAGAAATGACAGGTATAGATGAATACATCAATTCGTAATAATAATGACCTTACATCATCTTGTTTTTAATCCCTACGAAGTTAACACCTTCATCATAGCCGCCAACGACGGGCAGTGCGCCATTGTCGATCCGGCATGTTGCTCGCCTTCCGAACAGGCTGCGCTGAAAGAATTCATTACCGGCAAGGGACTTCATCCGGTATGGCTCGTCAACACGCATGGACATTTCGACCACGTTATCGGAAATGCGTTTGTATGCCGCACATGGCAGGTAAAGACTGCCACCCACCGCGACGATCTTTTTCTGATGGAGAATGCTTACCGGCAAGGCGAAATCTTCGGATTTCCGGTGGAACAGCCTCCTGCGCCCACAGTTTTCCTGAACGAAGACGGGATGATAACTTTTGATGATGTTTCGCTGCAAATACGCCATATTCCGGGACATTCGCCCGGCAGTATCGTGTTGTATTCATCCGCGCAAAACTTTGTTATTGTGGGCGATGTGATGTTCAGAGGCAGCATCGGAAGAAGCGACCTCCCCGGCAGCAATCACGATTTGCTGATAGCCGGTATCGAAGAAAAACTGATGACTTTGCCGCCCGATACGGCGGTTCATCCCGGACACGGACCCAATACGTCCATTGGCAGAGAAAGAAAATACAATCCGTTTTTGAAGATGTAAGCGATGTTTTTGCTAACAAATTAAGATGAAATTTGTAAATATTAAAAAGAGTTTAAAGCGGAACAGAAAGAAAATATTTATTCTTTCTATGATTGTATTTGTACTGTTTTTCGGGATAAATTATCATGTAAAGTATACCGCTAACAAGAAATGTTACAAGAATATCAAAAATGTTCCGTTTTGCGAAGTAGGGATTGTACTGGGAGCTGGGGTACGTGGTGATACGCCAAGTAAATATCTGGAAGATCGGCTTGATGCTGCCATCAATTTGTATAAAAACAACAAAGTACAGAAACTATTGTTGACAGGCGACAATGGAAGGAAAAACTATAACGAATTGATTGTAATGAAACACTATTGTTTCAGGAATGGAGTAGATACCACAAAAATATATTTGGATTATGCGGGGTTCGATACCTATTCGAGTTTATATCGGGCAAAACAGATTTTCAAAGTCGAAAAAGCAATAATCGTTTCACAAAACTACCACATTGACCGTGCAGTTTTCATTGGCACCCGATTAGGAATTGATAGTTATGGTTTTGCGGCAGATAGCGGGTCGTATAATAATTATCGGAAGAATGTAATCCGCGAATATATGGCGGTAATTAAATCGGTTTTTGATATTACCATAAAACGAAAACCCAAATACCTTGGCGAACCGGTTAGCATCAAAGGTGTATCGAATTATACAAAATGAATCTGTAAACATGAAATTACTTTTCCCTGAGCATTGGACGGATTATGAATTGATTGATACAGGCGGGTTTGAAAAATTGGAACGCTTCGGACAGTATCTCCTTTCGCGACCCGAACCGCAAGCCGTATGGACTAAAGCGTTGCCTCATAGTCAATGGGAAAGTATGGCAAACGCCATTTTCAGAAAGGAAACGGGAAAAGACAGCCAACGCGAGAATGAGCGCGGCGAATGGATCCAAAAAAGCGGGATGCCGCAACAATGGTGGATTACCTACGCTTATGGCAGTATGAAACTGCGTTTTCGTCTCGGATTGATGGCATTCAAG
>Ga0082212_10009521_pt1 | contig 12535 bp, 14 predicted proteins | sample TergutNt197P3_FD_71548 | JGI IMG/M metagenome (GOLD analysis project Ga0082212, IMG submission 71548) | Neocapritermes taracua P3 segment gut microbial communities from Petit-Saut dam, French Guiana - Nt197 P3 | ecosystem: Host-associated > Arthropoda: Insects > Digestive system > Gut ... | reverse complement strand
AATATTAAAGACGTTAATGTCAATTACTACGCATCTGACAGTTGGAAAAGTTACGAAGAGTTTATTCCTGCTGAAAAACATTTGCAAACGAAAGCAGAGACCTATACCATAGAGGGGTATAATAGCCGAATACGACACTATTTGGCGAGATATAAACGAAAGGGAAAATGTTATAGTAAAGCAACATTTATGATCGAAATCTCTCTTACTTTACTGATGCTTAAATTAAACAATGAGCTGTCTATACTAATTTAACAATGCCAAAAAATTATATAATGCCGGTTTCAAACAGTTTTGAAGAACTCGCATCCAAACTCATTTCCTCATAGGCCTCATAGTCGTGTATGTGCGTGTATTTAAAAACACGAATCCCGAAAACGTAAATCCTTGTCGTTTTTGGCGACGTGATATGTTTTGCTACCCCTGTTCTGCTGTGAACATTTTTTTTCGTCGAAAAGGTCACGATTTTTTTAAACCGCCGCATCGTGCCGGCGCTCTCCGCTCTTTACTTCAGGCCAGTTTTTGACATGTACCGTCACGCACTTCAATACAGGTATTCCAAATACATAAGTGGTAGTTTTACAAGGCATACATCATTCGTCATGATGACACGGCCTATATTCGAGGAACAACCCGTCCATGTGAATTTTCTCTTTTTTTATTGCCATAATATTGTATATATTTAAAAATGACGTATATTTGCTATTTCGTTGCGTAAACAAACGGCGTACCTTTGTCAGCTGTTTCGTTTATGGCTGCAAAGATAGACATTAATGCGTATAACAAACACATTATTGTATATTTATTTTTTATGTTATAAAACATATTATTTGATATATATTTGAATATGAACGATATAGACATAAAAGAAATAAGAAAATTAGCTGGAATTTCGCAAAAAAATTTCGCAAAAATAACAGGTGTGCATCTTCGTACTGTCCAAAATTGGGAGAAAGGAGGTGTGATACCGGATTCTAAATACGCAATATTACGTAAAGTTGAATCCGATTTAAAATCTCCAGCCATATCTGATTCGCATCCGAAATCAGAGCCTGCCTCGCCGACCATCGATAGCCTTTTGGCCATCATCGCCGAGAAAGACCGCCAGATTGACCGGCTTTTGTCATTGCTTGAAAAAAAATAAACCATATTACTATTTATTAATTATTTACTATTATTATATTTGCATTATGAATGAGAAAAAGAAAGAAAAAGTGAAGCCTTCCGTATACATCAGGGAGCGTATCGAAAAAGGAGAGTTAGACCCCGCGAAACTGTCAAATATCGCAAGATGGTGGCTTGAAAATCCGGGAGGTATAGGTACTTGGGTAGGGCCTAAGCGCGTAAACAGATAAGACTGTGAGATACTTGATTGATACAAATGTTTTCATGGATTACATCTTTGAAGACCATATTCCGCCCGATGTTTTTGAGATTATTATTAATCGCGAGCATATCGTTTATGTGAGTTCTGAAAGCATTAAGGAATTTATTCATTTGGTTAAAACTAAAAAGATAGTTCTTAAAAAGGAATTGAGCGCCATTGACGTATTCTGCTTAATTGAAGACACATTTTGTTTCTGCGTGAAGTACGTAGCAAAAGAGCATTTGCGGACGTTTTTCGACCTTGATTTGGTGGAAGGTCACAATGATCCGAGCGACCGGCTTATTATTGCGCAAGCAATAACAGAAAAAATACCGATTATCAGCAGTGATAAAAAATTCCCCAAATACCGGAAACAAGGCCTCGAATTTATTCCAAACTATTAATCATCAACCCAAATAACCTGATCCTCCTATCCATTCATAATCAAAATGTCAAAGAACTATTTTTTTTTCGCTTTTTTACGCCGGTTTTAAAAAAATGACGTATATTTGTTATTTCGTAGCGTAAACAAACGGCGTACCTTTGTCGGCTGTTTCGTTTACGGCTGCAAAGATAGACATTGCGTCTATATGATGCAAACAATATGGCTATTATTTTTATGTTTAAAAACAAATTTTTGATATATGATTGATAAAAGGTTTATACTTAGAGAATTAAAGAAGTTTAAAAATTTCAGATCAGATGCTGATTTTTCCCGTTTCTTGGATATTACACCCCAAAATTTAAGCAAATGGTATGAAAGAAATACGTTTGATGTGGACAAAATTGTTAATAAATTTCCCGAAATCAATACAGTTTGGCTACTCACCGGAGAGGGGGAGAGGCTAAAAGCCGATACAACTGTAAGCAAAATCAAAAGTGAAGGATTGCCATTAATACCTTTTGAATATATGGCCGGATTCGGCGAAGACAATGCTGGAATAAGGCTGAACGAATGCGAACATTACCTTATACCGGAGTTTGAAAACATCGGCGCAGAGTTCCTTGTTCGGGTCGGAGGAAGCAGTATGTACCCGAAATATTCATCGGGTGACATACTGGCCTGCAAAAAGATTCCGAGAGAGGATATAACTTTCTTTCAGTGGGGAAAGGTTTACGTTATTGACAGCGCGCAGGGGCAGTTAATCAAACGGGTATTTGAACATGAGGACGGGGAAAGGATTATGCTTGTCAGTGATAACGCTGAAAAGTATAAGCCGTTTCCGATACAGAAGTCTGACATACGGATCTTGAGTATTGTTTTGGGGGTACTAAGGATGGAGTAAAGTATTAATTTAAGCATCAGTAAGATGGGAAACGTTGGAGAAATAGTCATTTATCAGCCGGATAATTCAGTCAGGTTGGAGGTAAAATTGGATGACGAGACGGTTTGGTTGTCATTAAACCAGATAGCATATCTGTTTGACAGGGATAAGTCTGTTATATCAAGGCACATAAAAAATATTTTCAAGGAAGAAGAGCTTGTTTCGGATTCAGTTGTTGCAAATTTTGCAACAACTGCTACTGACGGCAAACTATATCAGGTCGATTATTATAATCTTGATGTCATTATTTCAGTAGGATACCGCGTAAAGTCAATTCGGGGAACACAGTTCCGCCAATGGTCGAACCGTGTACTAAAAGAATATTTATTGAGAGGCTATGCGATCAACCAGCGAATTGAGCAGGTGGAAAAGTTTGCAATCGAAAACGTCCGGCAAGTAACGGAAATCAATGTAAAACTTGACTTTTTAAAACAATACATAGAGGATATTGTGACAGACCAGAACGATATAAACGAAGATACGCGGATGCAACTTGAATTAATCAATGAATCGCTTGCGGAATTGCAAATAAGGCATCGTGACGCGAAAACACGGCGCATTCCGATTGGTTATGTTAAACCTGATTAATTAGCATAAAATATTAATTTTAAACGATATAGATATGAAGTACAGCAATCCAATCGAGGAGGCCGAGCGGTACATAGAAAACGCGCGGCAATTGCTTTCGGAAAAAGCAGGCAAAGACGGCGATTATTATACAGACCGAAAATACATTAAGATGGCGGGTCATACGGCATGGTGCGGAGTACTGGTCGCATTGGACGCAGCCTTAAAAATCAGGTCTGGAATGAGAAAGGGACATCGACCGGATATAAAGGATTATCAGGAAGCTATAAGCAAGGTGGATAAAAAGATGCCGCGCATATTGATGAACTCTTACGATACGCTTCACAAGACGCTTGGATACGATGGCAATTTAAGTTTTATTGTTGTACAGCACGGGATAAAAGAGGCGCAATACATTATTGAATGGGCAGGAAATCATTATGCCGTAACCTAATCCGACCTACAAGCCGTTTGACATTCCGAATGACGAAATATTAGGCATTGCACTGGTGATTGGAGTAGTAAGGCTTGAGTAATTTAGACTGTGTCTAAATAAAAAAGTGATTAAGATATTGACAAGGGGTATTGATTTTTAAAACAATAGATTATGGATACTTTACAAATTGGAACGATGCAGGGGAGTTATATACCCAAAACATCAAAGCTAAATAAGCGTGTTTCGGACGATGACGCCTTAATGAGCAAAGAGGCATTTTTTGCAAAAATAGACCGGGCAAAAAAAGGAATAGAAGATGGAAAAGGTAAAATGTTTCATACAAAAGAGGAATTGCTCGCTTACTTTGACAGTTTATGAAATACATTATTATTCTTTCTGTTGAAGCTGACAAAGATGCGAAAGAACTAAAACATAACGAACCGAAGGCTTATGGCAAGTTTTTAAAATTGCTTTTAGAACTACAAGACCATCCATACACGGGAACGGGACATCCGAAGCAATTAGGGAAAAACAGACAGGGGCAATGGTCGCGACGAATAACCCATAAACACCGACTTATTTACGAGATAAAAGAAAGCACGATCACAGTTTTGGTTCTCTCGGCTTATGGACATTACGACGATAAATAAGAAATTTTAAACGATATAGAAATGAAAAAGAAAGAAAAAGTAAAATTTTCAGAACATGTTCGGGATCGAATTGAGAAAGGCGAGTTTGATCCTGCAAGACTTTCTAAAATAGCACGGTTTATGCTTGAACATCCCGGCGGAATAGGAACTGTAGTAGACAGAAGGGCTGTAAACAGATAGTAAAGGAGGTTATCGAAAATTTCGATAACCCCAAAATAAAGTTTTCTCCGAAACAACCCAAAGCCTTTACCGAAAGAGGGCTTTACATGCTTGCAACAATTCTGAAAAGCGAGAGGGCTACGCAAACAACTATCGAAATCATTGAAGCGTTTGCGCAATTGCGGGAGTTTCAGAAGACGGTTATTGAGTTGTCTGAAACGACAGAGGAATATCAACAAAAGACCATCATGAAAAAGGGTAGCGAGATATTTTCCGAACTGCTTGGCAGCGAACTGAAAACGTCGGAAGCGGAAACGAGTATCGAAATAAACATGGCGGTCGTTAAGTTTAAACATACGATAAAACGGAAATCAACCTGAATATAAAACAAAGTCAATCACCTGCCTATTTGCCCTGTCCACCTTTGACCAGTCGAAAGCGATGTATTTGCGTCCCGCCAGTGATTTATCCGTATGTCCAAGACCCTTAGATATTGTCTTTTCCTGTATGCCAATGCTATCCGCTATCGTCGCCCAACTGTACCGCGCCCAGTACAAGGTAAGTCCCGATAAGCCGGTTATCTTCGCTATTTCGCGTATCTTTTTGCTTAGAAACGATTTGAAGATGTCGTAACTCACATACTTGCTTTCAAATTTCAAAAGAAACGGCGAATCGTCTTCCGCCTTGTATACATTAATTATATTAGCAGCTTCGGGCTGAACCAGAAACTTTATTACATAATGATTAGTGTTCTCCTCTTTGCGCCTGACAAACGAAACAACTCCGTTTGCGTCCGGTTTTTTCAGGTGATACAGGTCTATCGGATTGACGCCGCACAAAAAGAAAGATAGCATCCAAAAATCGCGTGCCATCCGAAGCGACGGAGTTTCAAATTCATATTCGTACAACTGCTTCACCTGTTCGGGTGTCAGGTTTACTTTGTCCTTTTCCTCGCTCTTTATTTTGAATTTACGGAACGGATACAATTCATGCTTTATCACATCATCGTCAATAGCCCGATTAAATACTGCCCTGATGTTTCGGAAATGGATAGACCTCGTATTAACGCCTGAACCCAATTTTGAAAGATAATTGTCGAAGTCACGCAGAAATTGAAGGGTTATATCTTCAAAGCAGATGTTTTCTTTACAGGCGTACTCTTTTAGTTTGCTTACGGTGTAAATATAATTCCTTCCAGTTCTGGAGCTTCTACAAGAATCGGCGTACTTTAAAGCATAATCAGAAAAGAAAACATCTACAGGTAGAATAACTGCCTTCTCTTCCAGCAATCGCTTCTTAATATCCGAAGCCTTTGACGTTCTACAAAAACCGGACAGCTCAAGGTCGGATATTTTCTTCCTAAACTCAATAAATAGCGATTGTATCTTATCATTTATTATCCTTGCTCCCGGATGAGAGGTTTTTACCGGACGTTCTATGCCGTTTTTTATCCACGCACGCTCCGGTAAATCTATATTTAGTGAAATATAGGCGTCCGTCTGGTTGTTGCTGATAACTAACTTAACAGGATAATCCCCGTTTGTGTTCGCTCTTCTTGTGTCTAATTTTACGTTTAGTGAGGCCATAAATTTGCAGTTTTTTTGCAGTTAAATAAATTTTCTATTACCGTCTATATCGGTTTAAATCCGTTTAAAACGGACTACAAAACTGCAAATAAACTGCAAATAAACCAAAAAAACAAATAAAAAAAGCGTTCACTTTATTGTAAACGCTTGATTTTCAATCTGTGGGCGTTGACGGATTCGAACCGCCGACCCTCTGCTTGTAAGGCAGATGCTCTGAACCAGCTGAGCTAAACGCCCAAATTTGGGAGACCTTTTTTGGCTCTCTTGAAAGAGGATTATCTGATGAAATATTAAGTCCGACTTTCTTGAAAGACGGCGCAAAGGTACTGCTTATTTTTATACTTCCAAATTTTTTATGATTTTTTTTTGTCGATAATCTTTTATTCCATATTATTATCGTATCTTTGCACCCGTTAAGGCAATATGTAAATATGGAGTTTTCAACATTAACAGCTATCTCCCCAATTGACGGACGATATAGAGATAAGGTAGATGAACTTTCGGAATACTTTTCCGAAGGAGCTTTATTTCGATATCGCGTCTATGCCGAAATAGAATATTTCATTTTTCTTTGCGAACATCTCCCTCAATTGCAGGCGTTTAACACCATAGAGAAAAAAGAAATCGTCAGGGATATGGCACGATCTTTCAACGTTAAGGATGCTAATAGAATTAAAGAAATTGAAATTACGACCAACCATGATGTCAAAGCGGTTGAATATTTTCTCAAAGAACGTTTCGTTGCATTTTCTTTACAAGAATATAAGGAGTTTATCCATTTTGGCCTTACCTCACAGGACATTAACAACACGGCTATCCCATTGTCTTTGAGGGATGCTTTGAAAAATGTCTATTATCCTGCTCTTGAAAAGATCGTCCGAATGTTGAAAAACTTTGCTGAAGAATGGGCTTCTATTCCCATGTTGGCTAAAACGCATGGACAACCGGCCTCTCCTACCCGCTTAGGAAAAGAAATGATGGTATTTGTTTACCGTTTGGAGAAACAATTAGAGCTTTTAAAAACAATCCCTATTACTGTCAAATTCGGCGGCGCAACAGGTAATTTGAATGCGCATCATGTAGCTTTTCCGCATTACGACTGGCGCGCGCTTTCTAATAAATTTGTTTCTCAATATTTAGGGCTGGATCGTGAAGAATGGACGACGCAGATATCTAATTACGACAATCTTGCGGCTTTATTCGATGGTTTATTCCGTATAAATACCATCCTGATTGATATGTGCTGCGATTTCTGGCATTATATTTCATTGGAATATTTTAAACAAAAAATAAAAGCCGATGAAATAGGCTCCTCAGCCATGCCACATAAAGTCAACCCGATTGATTTTGAAAATGCAGAAGGGAATCTAGGCATGGCCAATGCCATCTTGAAACATTTTAGCGCTAAATTACCCGTCTCGCGCCTGCAACGCGACTTGACTGATTCTACCGTAATACGTAATGTGGGAACACCTTTCGCACATATCTTAATCGCTTTTAAAAGTATAGTTAAAGGATTTAATAAACTGTTATTAAACAAAATAGCTATTACTAACGAATTAAATAACCACTGGGCTGTGATAGCCGAAGCCGTTCAAACCATCTTACGTCGCGAAAATTATCCAAAACCTTACGAAACGTTGAAAGAATTAACGCGCGTCCATAACGAAATTACAGAACATTCTATTCACCAATTTATTGACTCTCTGTTTTTAAGTGATTCAGTAAAAGATGAATTGAGAGCAATAACCCCTCAAAATTATATAGGAATTTAATTGAAATAAATAAATTAAAATTAATAAGTAGTGCAATCGTGAGATTGCCAGTGTTTAACAAAAGAAAATTAACAAAATGGATTCAACAGAAAAAACAGACATGTCCGTAGAAAATGATGGACAAAATGATGATGAAGGTTTAAAAGCTAAAGGAAAACGTTTACGAATTAAAGACACGCGAAAAGTAGATTACAATCAAACGCTTACTACTAGCCGTCCTTATCAACCTATGTTTGGACAAACGAAACAACCATCGTCTTTCCAACCGCACTCTTTTACGCCACCGGATGCAGATAATATCTCTCAACAACCCATGGGCGACAATTATCAGGATGTTACAAAATCAAATTCCGATGATGGTGGCGGTTATCAACGAAGAAACTACAAACAACACGAACAAGGTGGTTTCCATCCAAGAAATTTTGGAGGAGGTTTCCAACAACATCGATCATTCGATAATCAGGAAGGCGGTTATCAGCCTCGCAAAAGCTATGACAACAACCAGGAAGGCGGTTATCAGCCTCGCAAAAGCTATGACAACAACCGGGAAGGCGGTTATCAGCCTCGCAAAAGCTATGACAACAACCGGGAAGGCGGTTATCAGCCTCGCAAAAGCTATGACAACAACCAGGAAGGCGGTTATCAGCCTCGCAAAAGCTATGACAGCAACCAAGAAGGGGGTTATCAGCCTCGCAAAAGCTATGACAACAACCAGGAAGGCGGTTATCAGCCTCGCAAAAGCTATGACAGCAACCAAGAAGGCGGTTATCAGCAAAAAAGGATTTACAATCAGGGTGTAAACAGACAAGGCGGATTCCAGCAACGAAATTATAACCCAAATAGCGGATATAACAAAACAGGTGGTTATCAACAAGGGGGTGGTTACAACCGGGGCGGCGGATATAATCAGGGCGGCGGATACAACCGTCAAGGAGGTTACAACCAGGGGAGCGGTTATTACCAGGGGAGTGGTTATTACCAAGGCGGCGGTTACAATCAACGCGGCGGATTTAACCAGGAAAGCAATCAGCCAAGAAAACCCGGAGACGGACCAAGACCGCGAAAACCAATGCAGGATGGTCGGAATAGTTTTGCAAAACCATTTTTCCCAAGACCAATTAAATATCAAGAAGTTGTAGCAGACCCAACAGCTCCGTTACGTCTGAATAAATATTTATCCAACGCTGGCGTCTGTTCACGTCGCGAAGCAGATGAATTTATCCAAGCTGGCGTTGTGAAGGTCAACGGAGAGGTTATCACTGAACTCGGTTCTAAAATCACACGTATGGATAAAGTAACTTTCCAAGAACAACCGGTTCAAATTGAAAGCAAAATCTATATTTTGTTAAATAAACCTAAAAATTGCGTGACAACATCCGACGATCCGCAAAACAGGCAAACCGTCATGGATTTAGTAAAAAATGCCTGCCAAGAACGCATCTACCCGGTTGGTCGTTTAGACCGCAATACAACAGGCGTTTTATTGCTTACCAACGACGGCGAGATGGCTGCCAAATTAACGCATCCTTCTTATAAAAAGAAAAAGATCTACCATGTATGGCTCGACCGTGAAGTTACAGAGGAAGATATGAAAAAACTTGCCACTGGAATTGACCTGGAAGACGGTGAAATTCACGCAGATGCAATAAGTTATGCCAACGATGAAGACAGAAGCCAGGTAGGTATCGAAATTCACTCTGGCAAAAACAGAATTGTACGCCGAATGTTTGAAATGCTCGAATATCATGTTGTTAAACTTGACCGCGTGTATTTCGCCGGGCTGACTAAACGGAATCTGGGACGCAGTAAATGGCGTTACTTGACCGAACAGGAAGTAAATGCCCTACGTCTGGGCGCTTATGAATAAGGCTTACTTACGAACCGAAGGTCTTTTTCTGAACTGAAAAAATTACGAATTGGAAATGAAAATAGAATCATGGAAAGAACATTAATACTAGAAGCGTTAAAAACAACGCCTCTCGATGGAAACATCAATGTGAAAGGCTGGGTTCGTACGCGCAGAGACAGTAAACAGGTAGCATTTATAGCGCTAAATGACGGTTCTACAATCAACAATATCCAAGTTGTCGCCGATTTCGATAAGATAGACGAAGAAACTTTAAAATCAGTGACTACCGGCGCATGTATCAGTGTTACGGGGATACTTGTTCCATCCCAAGGCAAAGGTCAACTTGTAGAAATACAAGCCGAATTGATAGAGGTTTACGGCGCTGCAGACCCAAACACCTACCCTTTACAGAAGAAGGGTCACTCCATGGAGTTTTTACGCGAGATAGCGCATCTGCGTCCGCGTACAAATACCTTTGGCGCCGTGTTCCGCATTCGTCACAATATGGCCTTCGCCATTCATAAATTTTTCCATGATCGCGGGTTCTTCTATTTCCATTCACCGGTTATTACCACATCCGACTGTGAAGGCGCAGGGCAGATGTTTCAGGTGACCACCCTTAACCTTAACGATTTGAAAAAGAACGAACAGGGAACGATTGTATATGAGAACGACTTTTTCGGCAAACATGCGAACCTGACTGTTTCCGGACAGTTGGAAGGGGAACTGGCCGCTATGGGACTGGGCGCTATCTATACTTTCGGCCCTACTTTCCGCGCCGAAAACTCCAATACGCCACGTCACCTGGCCGAATTTTGGATGATTGAACCCGAAATGGCGTTCTATGAAATCAAAGAGAACATGGACTTGGCCGAAGATTTTATCAAATATTGCATACAATGGGCGTTGGATAACTGCCACGATGATATACAGTTTTTGAATAATATGTTCGACAAGGAGCTTATTAGCCGATTAGAAAGTGTTTTGAAAAATGCTTTTATGCGATTGACTTACACCGAAGGTATTACGATACTAGAAGATGCCGTCGACAAAGGCCATTCGTTTGAATTTCCGGCATTTTGGGGCGCCGACCTCGCTTCCGAGCATGAACGCTACCTCGTCGAAAATCATTTCAAACGTCCTGTCATTATGACCGACTTCCCCAAAGATATAAAGGCATTCTATATGAAACAGAACGAGGACGGCAAAACCGTTCGCGCTATGGATGTGTTATTCCCGAAAATAGGCGAAATAATCGGAGGTTCAGAACGCGAAAACAACTATGATAGGTTGATAACACGCATCCACGAGATGAATATCCCGTTGAAGGATTTGTGGTGGTACTTAGACGCACGCAGATATGGCTCATGCCCTCATGCAGGTTTCGGATTAGGTTTTGAACGGCTGCTTCTCTTTGTAACTGGAATGACCAATATCCGAGATGTCATCCCCTTCCCACGCACCCCTAAAAACGCTGATTTTTAATCTGTTATTGCTTGGAAACTTTCAATATCCTGCTTTTATATGCGCCTGACAATGGAATATCTATACCCGTTTTCATCAGATAATCACCGCTGTAAACCCCACCTATTCCTTCAAGGGAATAGCGGCCTTCCGGCAAAAGACCTCTAAGCTGTATAGCAGGTGAACGTCGGTTTTCAGGAACAGAATTATTGGGATATTCGGCTAATTTATAGACAAATATAATGCTTTCCGAGCGTTCTTTATTAACAAATTGAAGGACGCTCCGATTGCTTTCGTAAGGCGATACTAATCGGTAAGGCGTACCTGTCTGCACGGTTTTACGAATATCCTTATACCGAGTAATCCTTTCTTTGGCCACTTCTTTTTCCTTATCCGTCCATTTCGTTATATCATATCCAACGCCTAAAACCCCAGACATACATACATCGAACTTAAATTCGAGCGGATGATTCTGTCGGTGCCAATCTTCGTGCGTCACCCACGAAATCAACGTGTTTGCGGGGAATAACGTAAGGTAGGAATCCTGAATAAAGATACGTTCAACAGGGTCGGTATTATCGCTCACCCAATTGAAGTCGAAACGTGAGCTCATCGCCATATCAATACGTCCACCACCACTGGAGCAATCTTCAAACCACACCTCAGGAAATTCTTTCCGCAAGGACTCATTCAGACGGTACAAGTTTTCCATATACCTGATTCGAACGGCGCGTTGTTCATCGGTTGGCGCTGAAGGAAAGCCCGGGTCAGTCATTGATTTATTCATGTCCCATTTGATAAATTTGATATTGTTTTCTTTCATCAGTTTATGAAGCGACTGGTATAGATATTGATATACATCTTCTCGCGCCAGATTAAGTATCAACTGGTTACGTCCTTCGTGCCTTTGGCGGTTCGGAAAATGAAATACCCAGTCGGGATGGGCGCGATACAAGTCGCTGTTCGGATTGACCATTTCAGGCTCAATCCAGATGCCGAAATCCAGTCCCAGCGCATTTATTTTTTCAATCATCGGTTGCAGTCCGTTTGGAAATTTGTTCGTATCAACCGTCCAGTCGCCTAATCCGGCTCTGTCGTTCTCACGTCCTTTGAACCATCCGTCGTCAATCACAAACATCTCTACCCCAATCTCTTTAGCTACTTTGGCCAGCGCTAACTGATGCTCTTCATTCACATTAAAAGTGGTAGCATACCAGCTGTTGTAAAGCACAGGGCGTAACTTATCGCGGTGTGACGCCGGTAGTAGCTTCTCCCTGATATACGATGTCAGGCAATGGGTTACTCCTTCTGTCCCCTGCTCGGTATAACCAAAAACAATAGAAGGCGTGGAAAAAGAA
>Ga0082212_10009520_pt1 | contig 12535 bp, 14 predicted proteins | sample TergutNt197P3_FD_71548 | JGI IMG/M metagenome (GOLD analysis project Ga0082212, IMG submission 71548) | Neocapritermes taracua P3 segment gut microbial communities from Petit-Saut dam, French Guiana - Nt197 P3 | ecosystem: Host-associated > Arthropoda: Insects > Digestive system > Gut ... | reverse complement strand
CTTAACAACTGAGGGAATAGATTTGATATATTGTTCGGGTATACGGATAATCCCGCTTTCAACTGTTGTTTCAAATTGAACCGCTTGTCGCATAGAAAATACCTCCGTCTTTAAGCCACGTCACTTTTACTATCCCTATTTTAGCACATGTCCAACCTATGGTCAACAGTGCAGGCTATTGTGGCCTTGATCGAAACAAGTAATCGCCTGGGAAGATATAGTTCAAAAAGGACAACGCGTACTATGGAGCAGCTGGCAAACATTCAAAGTAGTGCAGTTTATCCATTTATAGAAAACATCAACACTGTCAACAAACTATATAACCAACCTATGGAGCTGCTTTTTGATGCGGAGAATATTTATTTAGAATTACCGTAAAAGTGCTGATCCGTGTTTCAGATAGACTCGCCTATAAAACTATCGCGGATTTCTGCCGCAGCGGGCTTTTTCCTGCCAGAACAGAGGTCGGAGAAGAGAGGACAGAATGATGCCAAAATGCTAAATGGCTTGCATAATGGACGCCAGGATAGTATACTATAAATGACGGAGGTGGTCTATATGGCAGCAAAAAGCCAGCTGATACGTGAGATAGATTCATTACCAGCGGATTGCTTGGAAGAAATTCTGGATTATATTTGTTTCATTAAACAAAAACGGCTTAGTCTGGCAACTGATACTATGTATGTATCTGAAAAAACCTTGGCTAGGGATTGGAATAGTGCTGAGGAGGACGCGGCATGGGCAGATTTGTAAAAGGTGATATTGTTGTCTTAAGCTTTCCATTTTCTGATTTATCGGGAGCTAAACGCCGTCCAGCCTTTGTGCTGGCAGATTTAGAGGGTACCGATAGTATTCTTTGCCAAATTACAAGTAATGCGAGAACAGATAAATATGCCGTTCCACTGACGAAAGAGGATTTTGCCAGTGGTAGCCTTGCTGTAGATAGTGTAATCCGACCAAACAGAGTTTTTACGGCGGACAATAGTCTGATACTTTATATGGCCTGTAAGGCAACACCAGATAAGACAAAAGAAGTAATAGACCGGCTTGTTAGTATAATAGCAATCTAGCCGCATATGCGGTATCGTATACACATCAAATAACAGCATGCTAGCAGCATCCCCGCATGCTGTTATTTGACATTCCCAGTCAATAATTCGTGAACAAAGGCCAAAAACTGTTGTTTATTCACGCAAAGTATGCTACAATAGACATATGATCAACCAAATTACAAAAAATAAAATTCAGCGGCTGGCTGAAGAGTATCAGCAAATTATTGCAACCAAAAAGGAAGCTTTGCAAGAAATTGCTCTCGCCGAGATTCCGGAAATGGTTTATAACTCCAATGCCATTGAGAATTCCACCCTTACCCTTGAAGATACCGAGGATATTCTTCTGCGCGGTCAAATCAAGAGGGATCACGATATACGCGAAATCTACGAGGCAAAGAACCTGGCCAAAATTACCGAATACTTACTGGATGATCCCAGCGAAAACCTATCTATTGATTTGATGCTTTCGCTCCACAAGGTTCTGTTGACTGATATCAGCGATGATTTTGCGGGCCGCTTCCGCCACAGTAAGGAATGGGTGCGCGTGGGCGCGCATCTTGGCGCAAACCCGGATTTTGTACCGGGACTGATGAGGGAGCTTGTAGGTAAATATAACCGCAAGGATGACGAATATTTTCTGAGCAGGATCGCCTACTTTCACGCCGAGCTTGAGACGATCCATCCCTTTTGCGACGGTAACGGGCGTATCGGACGGGTACTGATTAATCAGCAACTGCAAGCTCTCAAGCTGCCCCCCATTATTATTCGCAGCAAAAGCAAGACTACAGATTACTATCCTCTTTTTGATAAATATGTCTTGACCGCAAAATATGACGGATTCACCGCGCTGTTCGCAGCCCTGCTTACCGAAGCGCTCCATCGCCGTATCACGCTGCTTACCGCGCCCAAGATAACCCCGCTCGCCAAGTGGGCTTTAGATAATGGCGTTGCCGGGAATATCGCCAACAACAAAGCCCTTCGTCAGACCATACCGGCTTTCCGTCTGCGCGAACGCTGGATGATCGCGGCAGATTACAGGGAAAGCGAATAAGCAACACGACCGGGCGTCAGTATATTGTAGACGACATAAACCTGTATATCAAAGCCGGGGTATCAAAGCCGGGCAGCCGATATGACTAATCCGGCTCTTGTAAAGAGCTGGAGACGCATGATATAATTTTCGAGAAATATAAAACGGGAGGATGTATCAAATGAACATCATAAGAACAAAAGCGGTTGAATTATCAACCATTCCCGCACTCGCGTACAAGCAAAAACTGGCGGCCGGCGGCGCGGGCATAAGGATTATGCGTTTGGATACGGAATTGTCCGCCAGCGCATCCGTTGACAAGCGTACCGGCGCGCCTGTGATCTATGGCCCTGTTAATGAAGATTTGTTCCCTATGGAAGCATTTGACGAGGCTGTGGATTTAACTTGCGGATTGCCCTATTCGGCGCTGGGGAAGATAAAGCTTGTAGTTACGGAGCGCCTGGAAGCGGATGATGTAAGTGAGGATGACGCGGTCAACAATATACAAAAACGCGATATGGTCTTAAGCGACGAATACGCGGCGATTGTTGAGCGTTACAGTGACGAAAGAGGCAAAATGAATTATGCCCTGATGAATAAGGATTTGATTCAGTTCGCGGCTAAAAGCAAGGTAGTGCAGGAAATGGTGGCAAATAAAGGCCTAACGGACGAAATCGTAATTTATATCATCCAAAGCCGCGCCGCTTATATCGCGAACAAGAAAGAAAGCCTGGACGACGCCGAAACAGCAGCGCTTATTGCTACTATAGACGAAATAGACCCTCGCAGCGCGTTTAAGGAATTGAAAGCGCATATCAACAAACTGCTGGCCAAAGAAAAAAGAAAGTAGCTTTAATCAGGCATGGGAAAATCATCGGATAAGAACAAGGGCGCGGGATGACCGCGCCTTATGGGAGGGATAAATTTGATGGAGAAAGTAGAAACTAAATACTCCGCCTCAAACCCCGGCCATTATGTGCCCGCGGTTAAATACAACGGTGTTCTTTACATATCGGGTCAATTGTCCGTTGATCCAAAGACGGGCAAGGTTCCGGCGGGAGGATTCAGAGAAGAGGCCAGGCAGGCGTTGCAAAACCTTGACCTTGTTTTACAAAGCGCGCAGGTAACGAAAGATGATGTTCTTCACTGCCGCGTCTATATTCCTGATGCTGCTTACTGGGCGGAACTCAACGAAGTGTATGCCGAATATTTTGGGGATCACAAGCCGGCCAGGGTCGTTGTTCCGTGTAATCAATTGCATTATGGGTGCCTGGTCGAGATCGAAGCGATTGCGGCCTGCGAAGCCGATTGCAGCGATTAAAAACGAAATTCATTTTTCCAATCATAACGCCCCGCTTGCGACACCGCTATCATTTTACCACTTGAGGCGTTTTCCGTCGTCATGCACGCTTCTGCTTACTCTACTCTCCCCAGCATAGCTGGAGGTTTAACCTTATCAATTATTTTAAATATGATAACCCAATGCTTCCATAGTGAAAATTAAAAAATAAGATATTGCTGTTTCGGTATCTATTTTATTTAGTTTCTCAATCTCTTTTACCGCATTAAATTTGGAATCATCAAGGTCAATCTCAATATGTGGGTTGTCAATCTTTTTCCATTTGCGGCTTGGGCCGCCATGCCCCCAAAGAGGTAGTGCAATGGGACCCCATCCTGTTTCAATAATGCGTTTATAAACATTTGTATTTATAGAATAATATATGGCTTCATTTACTGATAAATCTTTATCCTTCATAATAATTCTTATCATATCCTGCGCGGCAGGATGATTTGTAAAATTAAGTTTAATCAAAACAATCGGCTCCCTTTTTATATGTAGTTATTTCATTATACGCCAAAATATTTCATAAATCAACATCAAGCGCGGTTCTGTAGTTTTACATCTTTTCACCTCTTTGAGTATTCTATCTCAAAAAGGTTTCTTCTAACCACAGGAGGTTCACCTAAAGGGTTCGCCTGGAAGGCGAGGGATTTAACCCCATTATACAGACATTAATGATGATTATTGCTATTTCACATGCTTCATAGGCGTTTCAATAGTTGTTATCGGCGTATTTTTATTTTTTTGTGGCTGGAAAAGTAAGTGAAATTGATGTATGTTATGATGGATGTATGAATAGAGAGGAGACTGAATATGAGCAACGTATTTCCAACCCTCTCCGACCCAACCTACCGCATTGAAACGGAACTCGGCTCCGGCGGTGGCGGTGTGGTCTATAAGGCATGGCATACACGTCTGCAAAAGCATATGGTTATCAAGGAACTTAAACGAGGTTCCTTAAGCGACCGTGAAACCCAACGTAACGAGGTCGAGGCCCTAAAAAATGTCAAGAGCGCGTATCTGCCACAGGTTTACGATTTTTTGACAGAAGGCGAGCGTATTTTCACCGTAATAGAATTTATCGAAGGTGAGAGCCTTGATAAGCTGCTTAAAAGCGGTCAGAAATTCGTCCAACCACAGGTCGTAAAGTGGTACGGACAACTCGCCTCCGCATTGGAAGAGATACACAAACAAAACGTCTGCCACCGCGATATCAAGCCCGCTAATATCATGCTCATGCCGAGCGGCGACGTATGTCTGATTGACTTCAACGCCGCGTTGGTAAACGGCAATGATGTTCATCTGATCAGCCGTAGCTTAGGCTATGCCTCCCCTGAACAATATGAGATTTTCGAGCGCTTTAAAAACACGCGAAACGCGCCAATAAACTTTGCCAGCTCAAGCGTTAGTGCAAAGCCTCTTAGTGGCACAGAAACAGAAATACTTAGTGGTGCAGAAACCGAAATGCTTTGTAACTGCGCTACGACGGAACTCCTTGGCGATGATAGCCAGCCTACGCAATTGCTTACAGGAGATGTGGATGAGCAGAAAACGGAACCTATACCCCCCCCAGCTACCGATAGCATAGACTGGAAACGCTCCGATATATATAGCCTTGGTGCGACGATATATCACTTGCTCAGCGCCAAGCCACCGCCGGAGCGAGCTGCTGAGGTTGTTCCCCTAGCCAAACTTGGGCGGTTCAGCGAAGGGATTATCTACGTCATTGAACAGTCGATGAAGCTCAAGCCCCAGGAACGTTTCGCCTCCGCAGCCATCTTGGCCGACGCGGTGCGTAACATACATAAACACGATATGCGCTGGAAGGTATCGCAATTTAAAAAGATTTCGGTAACAATTATTTTACCACTTATGTTTGCTTTATTTGTGGCGACCGCCCTGTTTGGCAGAAGCGTTATGGCGCAGGAAAAAGAGGAACGTTACTATGCGGCGGTTTATGATATCGAAAATGGCGATGACGCTTTGTCGGCCTACGACACCTCATTGGCCATTTTTGGGGACAGGATTGACCCATACCGTGCGATGGCAAAACGGCTCTGGAACGATGGCGATCTTAATGTTTGCATAGAGTATATAGAGAAAAATCTCGGCAACATTGCGGAGTTCCAAAATATCCCGGACGCGGCGCGGAGTTTTGGCGACATCTACTTTATACTCGGCAACTGCTATTATTATCAATCGGGCGAGCCGGACTATAATATGGCACATAGCAACTTTGAGATAGCGGTGCAGTTCGTCAAGGACAGCCCTGTTTATTATCGCGATTACGCTATTTCGCTCGCGAGAACAGGCAATATTGCAGAAACGGAGCGTGTTCTTGGAATAGCGCAGGAACTGAACCTTGATGCGGATTCTTTGAATCTGCTGAACGGTGAAATTTGCTTCGCTAAAAAAGAGTATGACAGCGCTATCCAATACTTTGGTAAGGTTATTGCGTCAACAAGTGATGATTATATTCGATACCGTGCATATCATACATCGGATGAAATATTGAAGCTGCTTGGTCAGCCGGAACGCTCTGCCGAACTACTTGCCGGCGCGCTGAACCGCATTCCTCTCAATCGTGTGCCGGAGATGACGGAGCGGCTGGCCGATGCATATGTTAAGAGCGGCGAATATGAGAGCGCCATTACCCTCTTTGAGCAGCTCGCGGAAAGCGGCGCGCCGCAATTTCATATAATGCAGGGCTTGGTGATACTGCTGCAAAATTTCGGTGAGCTTGACCGTGCTACCGCCGTGCTGAACCGCATGGCCGACGCATTTCCGAATGACTACCGCGTACCAATGCGCCAAGCGTACCTTGAAGCGGATAGGCAGTCCAAGTTGGCTAATGAGAGCCGCGATTACAAACTCACAAAACAGTATTATGACGCGTCGACCGCTCTCTATGAGGATAATATAAAACCGGGTGAGAGTGACCAGGAAATGCAGCAGCTTGACGCATTGATTGATCAACTGCGTCAGCACAAGTGGATTTAGGGGGATTGAAGATGGACTTTACACCGGGCGAAACGCTCTTTTATGGCGGTATCGCGGGAATAGCGATGGTGATAGTCGTTTCCATCATCGTGATTGCCGTGCTGGCGAGAAGCAGCAAACGGCTGCACCGTAAGCTCAATGAAGAATATGGAGGAAACCTTAAATGAAACGGATTCTATCGCTCATTTTATGCGTTGTAATCGCACTTTCTCTGCTCGCCTCCTGCACGCAGTCGGAACAGCCGCTTACAGTAGCCGAATTGCTTGATCTCGGCGAGAAATATTTGTTCGAACTTAACTATGAGCAGGCGCTGGTGCAATTCTTGAAAGTTATCGAAGTTGAGCCGATGAATGTTCGAGCGTATCTCGGCGGTACGGATGCTTACTTGCACCTTGATAGGATACAAGACACGGTTGACTGTCTCACAGCCGGAATTGACACTACTGACAACAAGAATCTTGCGTTGGTTTTAGTCGGCGTTAAAAAATCTGTAATTGAAGGATTTATTGCACTCGCAGAAGCCTATGGAGCCGAAGGTTGGTACGAAAAGGCATTAGAATTGTTGCAGCGCGTCTACAAAGAAACCGGCAATGAAATCATCGGTCGAAAACTTGGTATTGTTCAAGCCAGTGAGATGAAGTTTCGTGATGACTATGTTATACAATGGAAAGACCCTGCGTTCGAAAATCTCATCCGTCAGTATCTTGGTAAAGAGAGCGGTGACATACATTACGACGATGTTAAGCTGATTGAGAAAATCGAAATATGGGGGCAGATAATTGAAAAAACAGGTGAATCTTTGATTGCTTCGCATTCGGCAGATTGGTTTAGAACTCGCGATGGCCGTGAGGGGAAGAAAGATGGGGGAATAAAAACATTAGTAGATTTAGCACATTTCACAAGTTTGAATAATGTATCGGTGAATTATCAAGAGAACCTAGACATCTCTGCTCTCTCGGACATAATCAATATTGATTGCCTGCACCGACTAACAAATTTAGGACTAAATGGAAACGGAATTACAAACATATCTGTCGTTTCAGAATTGATTGCACTAAAGTCAATATCATTAGGTTATAATGATATTATGGATATTTCACCAATTTCGATGTTGATTGAATTAGAAAAAATCGACCTTGGAAATAACAACCAGCTTTCATCTACTGAACCTTTACGAGGTTTGAGAAAATTATCATCGGTTACCGTGAGTATGGTCAATGCGGTTGACTTAAATATATTCGTCGGTATGCCGGAGCTTCGCCGCATGAATTTAGTCAGCATAGAAAGTATTGATTATAGTATACTGACGCAGCTATATTTGGAATATCTTGAAATTACTTGTGATAACGCAACCTTCCAAATAGTTAAACAATTAAAAACACTTACAAGCCTACGCCTTCATGGAGCAGGTTTCTGGAATCCCGAGTCAAAATCTCAATCGGGAGAATTAACAAACATTTCAGGTATAGAGATGCTCACTAACCTCACAAAGTTGGATTTATTAGCACCATGTTACGATATCTCTCCGCTCTCATCCCTTAATATTGAACAACTTGAACTTAATATACCGGACGATTGCGACCTTACTCCATTAACAAAAATTGCAAGTTTGAAAAAGGTCATTGTACCTAAAAATTACGGTAATTTAATAGATAGAGTTCGTGATTTGTTACCAAATATAGAAGTAACATCTGATAGATACTAGAAGAATATGGGGGCAATCTTAATGAAACGTATCGTAGCACTCATAATATGCGCGCTATTTTCACTTTCTCTGCTCGTCTCCTGCACGCAGCCGGAACGTCCGCTTACCGCTGCCGAACTGCTCGACCTAGGCGAAAAATATCTGATTGAACTCAACTACGAGCAGGCACTGGTGCAATTCCTCGCGGTGATTGAGATCGAGCCGATGAACCCGCGCGGCTATACAGGCGCGGCGGAGGCTTATGTGGGGTTAGGGGATACGGATAAGGCGATTGCCGTACTGCGTGACGGCTTACGCGAGCTGCCCGGTGACGCAAATATAACCGTAGCGCTGGAAAGGCTGGTACCGCAATCTCAACTGCAGCCTATAACCGAATCTGGATTAAAACCTGAAATGGCCGCACAGGATGAAGTGATAGAAATGCCAGAACTGACAGAAGAAGAAATGGCATTTTGGAAAACCGTTTATACTTATATGACTTCTGAAGATTACTCTGGCATGTTTTTCGATTATTATATACAAGAATACCTTCCTAAATATAATATTCCTTCGAACATACAAGTTTATGAAAAAATGAAAATTTTTTCTTTTGATGGAGAAAACTGGCATATCAATTATACAGGCACTGGCTTGAAATTACTTGAATTCAGAAAGTTTTATTATGGAGAAATTGTTGAGGAAAAAGCAAGTGGAAATGGTGTTGGAATAAATTTAAACTGGGCGTATGATGATGCCCCAAGCATAGAATACTATAGCCTGTTTGAAGGGGAATGGACTAATGATTTGCCTAATGGAAAAGGAATCTATACGAATAAACTAGCAGATATTGTAGGCGAACAATGTATTCATACCTATGAAGGGTTTTTTGCTAGTGGGCTTTTTCATGGAGAGATAGAAGAACTGTCCTATGTAGCTGGAGAAATCATCGGTTATTGGCAATGTGCATATGATCATGGAAATTACATTTTAGATGACAGATGGGTAGAAGAAGAAGCGGGCAAATTTTTGTTGCCAAGTATTGAAAGATATAGGTTCGGCAGGCCAGGAAAAGCCTATCAACCAGACTTTACCCATCAAACACCATTTGGCGTGAGTGGTAGGCCTTAAACTACGCCAAATTTTTAATGAAAACGGGGCAGGGTATCTGCCATAGCTCGCTTCGCTTGCCATGGTACAATAAGAATTTATGGAGGTAAACTAAAATGAAGCGTTTTTTATCGCTAATGCTATGCGCTATTTTCGCACTTGCGCTGCTCACATCCTGTGCACAGCCTACGCAACCGCTCACCGCCGCTGAACTGCTTGACCTCGGCAAAAAATATCTGCTCGAACTCAAATACGAGCAAGCGCTGGTGCAATTTCTCGCGGTAATTGAGATTGAGCCAATGAATCCATGCGGGTATACCGGCGCGGCGGAGGCGTATGTAAGGTTGGGGCAAACAGATAAAGCTATCGAAGTATTGGAGCTGGGATTGGTAGCTTTGGTAAATCATCGGGATTTGACGACAATGATAACCGAAATACAATCTGCGTTTACAAATGAGGCTGCGCAGGACGGTTTAGCTACACAGGACGGTTTATACTATAGTTCTTTAAGTGAACAGGAGAAGCAGATGCTTTCCCGCCTGGAAGTAGCGCTGCGGGCTTCCGACTACGATACTGCACATAACATACAGCGCTCAGACGAGTTCCACGCGCTCACCCCGGATGAAGGCAGCTTTTGGTACTATCCGGACGAGGAGACGATTGTTCATGTATATCGCGGGCAACGGGAAGGCTATCTTTCCTATGAAATGGAGTTGTATTTAGGTAAGGATGGAGAAGGCAGTTATAGATTGGGAAAATATGGCGGTCGTATATTAAACGAATCAAACGATTATATATTATATGAAACGACTTATTCCGGAGGCAAAGCCAACGGTCCATTTGCATGCTACAATTACCATAATGTTGATAGTGGTGAAACAGAGTTTTATATTGCAAAGGGTAATTTAAACAACGGAGAAGCATACGGGCCAGTTTACAATGAAGTAGCGGGGCATATATATGAACAATACGATTATCCACCGGGATGGTTAAATTGGTGGCCGGACTGGCGGGAGAGATAAGATATTTATATAATGGGTAAGTGAAAACGTGACAAGGGGTAATCCAAAATGAAACATATCTGCTCGTTTACAATGATTGTGCTGCTCATGCTATCGCTACTCGCATCTTGCACACAGCCAGAACAACCGCTAACCGATGACGAATTGCTCGACCTGGGCGAGAAGTATCTGCTCGAACTCAACTACGAGCAGGCGTTGGTGCAATTTCTCGCGGTGATTGAGATTGAGCCGATGAACCCGCGCGGGTATACCGGAGCGGCGGAGGCTTATGTTGGGTTGGGACAGATGGAGTATGCTATTGCGGTGTTGCGTGAGGGACTGGAGCAGTTGCCTGGAAACGCAAGCATAACCGTAGTGCTGGAAAGGTTGGGCGTAGAATTGGAGTCGGAGATAGTGTCGGAGCCTATGCCGGTGCAAGAATCAATGCAGGAACCAGAATCAGTTCCTGAATCAGACCTAATAGATATGTTTCCGACAATGAGTAAGTCGGAGCACAAAGCACTACATACATTTTTTAGTAATTTCAGCGAAGTTGGTATGGATAGTTTTGATATTACGAACTATGACAATAACACTGTTATCGACTTTGCGCTATGGCACGATTACCGCAATAATAGGGGTAGGTTTACTTTTGTAAACGACTATTTGCGAATTTCTGCCGAATATATAGAACAAAACCTGATACGCTATCTTGGAATTACGAACATAGGCCACGAAGCATACGCTAATAGGTGGAATTATTACCGTGATGGCTATTACTACTTAAGCCCAGCAGACGGTGATCCCTCAAGGTGGTCACAAGTAACTGCGTTTATGGATAACGGAGATGGCACCTTTACTGCAAGCTACGATGTTTATTATGGAAACTTTGTTCCAGACAATCTTTACGAGGATATTGGCGATTGGCAACTACAATCCCAATACTCCACAATGAGAGTTTTCAAGAAAGGTGAACCTGATACATTTAATTGGAGAGCTGATGCTCATGACCCTATTTATTATAGTTATTCTTGTACTGCAATTGTTAGGCCTTATGATAACAAGGGCAAAGCAACATATCAACTAATTTCGCTGAAACCAGCTCAATAGGAGGCAAAATGAAACGTATCTGTTCGTTTACAATGATTGTGCTACTCATGCTGTCACTATTCACGTCCTGCGCACAGCCGGAACGTCCGCTCACCGCTGCCGAATTGCTCAATCTCGGCGAGAAGTATCTGCTCGAACTCAACTACGAGCAGGCGCTGGTGCAATTTCTCGCGGTAATTGAGATTGAGCCGATGAACCCACGCGGCTATACCGGCGCAGCGGAGGCTTATGTGGGGTTGGGGCAAGTGGATGAGGCGATTGCGGTATTGCGCGAGGGGTTAGAGAATTTACCCGGCAACCAAGACATGCAAACGATGCTTGATGGACTTGTTAATCCTATTTCAAGCAACGAGCAATCCCACGACCCTACACCGTCACCAACACCTGACTCGGAGATTGGGTTGTTAGCGGCAAGGTTAATCGAAATTTTTAGAGCTTCCGGCTTTGAAACCATCCTCAATGAAATGCGCTCTGAGGAATTTAACGCCATGCTTTCCGCAATGTTGAGTGAAACAGATAATGAACCTATTATTTATAGCCGTGATGATATTGGTTGCGGGTTCTATTTAATTGACGGGGAAATATTTGCCTACATCGGTGGGTATGACGGCTTGATTAGGAGCGGCAATGGAATTTGGCTTAACGTGAACAAATCGGATAACGGATATTATGTTTTCATGGGTAATTGGTCTGCTGATATGCCGAATGGCGTGGGTGAAAGTATTCGGGTAATTGACGAAAGCGCAATCGAACGGCAAGAAGGAAGGTCATACTCATTAACTACTGTAATCTCAGGGAGTTTTTCCAATGGCTTGGTAAATGGTTCTACTAACATAAAGTATCATATGGAAGATGGGCATATCCACAATTGGAATTTGACAGCCAATAACGGAATGTATGAAGTAGTTGGTAGTACGGAATGGAGTGATGCCGTTGTCGCGTTTTGTACAGAATGTGAAGCCGATTTAAGTTGGGGTTCCGTTTCGGGAGTAAAAGGATTTACACAAGGGTGATAACAATCAATGCGACAGATTACCGCTCTACTGACTGCGTTCATGTTAATACTGGTGATTGGGGTGTCTTGTTCTAAGTCAGAACAAGCTCTTACTTCTGCCGAATTGCTCGACTTCGGCGAAAAATACCTGCTCGAGCTTAACTACGAACAGGCGCTGGTGCAATTCCTCGCGGTGATTGAGATTGAGCCGATGA
>Ga0082212_10009518_pt1 | contig 12537 bp, 11 predicted proteins | sample TergutNt197P3_FD_71548 | JGI IMG/M metagenome (GOLD analysis project Ga0082212, IMG submission 71548) | Neocapritermes taracua P3 segment gut microbial communities from Petit-Saut dam, French Guiana - Nt197 P3 | ecosystem: Host-associated > Arthropoda: Insects > Digestive system > Gut ... | reverse complement strand
CCCCCAACTCGAAGAAGTCTTCTGGGAACTGACCCACAACATGAACAACGACCTCGGCGGCTCCGGCTCCAACCTGCGCACGCCGGAGGCCTGCATGGGCCAGTCCCGCTGCCAGTATGCCTGCTACAATACGCAGGATATGTGCTACCAGCTTACCATGGACTACCAGGACGAACTGCACCGTCCGGCTTTCCCCTACAAGTTCAAGTTCAAGTTTGACGGCTGCCCCAACGGCTGCGTGGCTGCCATAGCCCGTGCCGACTTCGCCGTGATCGGCACCTGGAAGGACGATATCAAGATCGACCAGGCCGCCGTGAAAGGTTATGTCGGCGGCGAATTCAAACCCAATGCCGGCGCCCATGCGGGCCGCGACTGGGGCAAATTCGACCTCGTGAAGGAAGTTATCGAGCTGTGCCCCTCCAAGTGCATGAAGTGGGACGGCGCCAAGCTTGCCATCAACACCGCCGAATGCGTGCGCTGCATGCACTGCATCAACGTCATGCCCCGCGCCCTGCGCATCGGGGACGAACGCGGCGCTTCCATCCTGGTCGGCGCGAAGGCCCCGATTCTGGACGGCGCCCAAATGGGCTCCCTGCTCGTGCCCTTCGTTGAAGCCGAAGCTCCCTACGATGAAGTCAAGGAAGTCATCGAAAAGATTTGGGACTGGTGGATGGAGGAAGGCAAAAACCGCGAACGCCTCGGCGAAACCATGAAACGCCTCTCCTTCCAGAAGCTGCTGGAAGTCACGGATATTGCGCCGGTTCCGCAGCACGTCAAGGAACCCCGCCACAACCCGTACATCTTCTTCCGTGAGGAAGAAGTGCCCGGCGGCTGGGAGCGCGACCTGGACGAATACCGCAAGAGACACCAACGCTAAGCTGAAGGGAGCATACTCATGGCATTTAAATCTTCCGGGTACAATCCCGCAAAACCGATGGATGGCCGGATCTCCGACATAGGTCCGCAGAAATATGACAGCTTCTTCCCGCCTTTCATTGCCAAAAACTTCGGCAAATGGCTCTATCATGAAATTTTAGAGCCCGGCGTGCTCCTGCATGTCGCTGAAAGCGGCGACAAGGTCTACACCGTGCGCTGCGGCGCCGCCCGCCTGATGAGCATTACGCATATCCGCGAAATCTGCGATGTCGCCGATAAGCACTGCGGCGGCTTCGTGCGCTTTACGACCCGTAACAACGTGGAATTCATGGTGGACAGCGAAGCCGCCATGAAAGCGCTCAAGGCCGATCTCGAAAGCCGCAAATTCGCCGGCGGATCCTTCAAGTTCCCTGTCGGCGGCACCGGCGCGGGCGTGACCAACATCGTGCATACCCAGGGTTGGATACACTGCCACACCCCCGCCACCGACGCCTCCGGCCCGGTCAAGGTGGTGATGGACGTTGTGTTCGACGACTTCAAATCCATGCGCCTGCCCGCTCCCGTGCGCATTTCCCTGGCCTGCTGCATCAACATGTGCGGTGCTGTGCACTGCTCAGACATCGGCCTGGTGGGCATACACAGAAAACCTCCGATGATTGACCACGAATGGGCCGACCAGTTGTGTGAAATCCCGCTGGCCGTGGCGTCCTGCCCCACCGCCGCCGTGCGTCCCACCAAGGTGGAATGGAAAGGCCAGAAGGTGAACTCCATCGCCATCAAGAACGATCGCTGCATGTACTGCGGCAACTGCTACACCATGTGCCCCGCGCTGCCCATCACCGACGGAGAGGGCGACGGCGTGGCCATCATGGTCGGCGGCAAGGTTTCCAACCGCATTTCCATGCCCGCGTTCTCCAAGCTCGTCGTGGGCTATATCCCCAACGAGCCGCCCCGCTGGCCGCAGCTTACCGAGAAGGTGAAGCATATTCTTGAAGTCTATGCCAAAAACGCCCACAAGTACGAGCGTCTGGGCGAGTGGGCTGAACGCATCGGCTGGGAAAGCTTCTTCAAGTTGACCGGTCTTGAGTTCACCCATCACCTGATCGATGATTTCCGCGATCCCGCTTACTACACCTGGCGTCAGAGTACGCAGTTCAAATTCTAAACATGCCGCCGCGGCATGGGATCTCCCAATCCCATGCCGCGCCCGCACGGGAGAAACACCATGTCTGACGACAAGCAAATCGTGGTTGACTTTCTGCAAAGCAAAGCCGGCACCAAGTCCAAGTTTTACTTCAACGACTTTCTTGAGCTCTTTCCCGGCAAGGGCCCACGTGAAGTAAAAAAAGTGCTCACGAACCTGGTGAACACCGAAGTGCTTGAATTCTGGTCTTCCGGCTCCACGACCATGTACGGCCTCAAGGGCGCCGGCAAGCAAGCCCACGCCGAAGGCGAAGATAAATAGCTGTTTTGCATCCCGCTTTTTGCATTGCTGGGGGCTTAGGCCCCCTTTTGCTTGGATGCCCCACCCTCATCATTCATCCTCATGGAGGCCGCATGAAACGCCTGTATATACTCTGCGCCGCGCTCTGCCTGCTGCTCAACGCCTGCGGTCCGACCTTTCTGGGGGAAAACGACCCGGAATACGGCGTCCCAAAAGGCGGACAACTCGACAACGCGCTGGCCTGCGCTGTGGATTTGGCGCTCAGCGACGGCGATCCCCTGATGCGGGGAACCGATGCCCTGCCCAACGAGGTCAAAGGCGGTGAGGCTTCCCAAGCCTCGCTGCACAAGCTGCAAGACGGCGGAACCAACTCCTGGCGGGGACGGGAAGCTTTTTATTCCCTCACGGCCGGGCCGGCCTTCAAATGGCGCGAACTGTCCGTGCGCAGCACGCACGTGCGCATGCAAAGCCCTGGCGGCGTCAGGGAATGGTCGGGCATTGCCGTGCGCGACAGCCGGAATGTCTGGCACTTCATTGATCGCATGCAACGCTGGAGCAACACCGATACGCTTGCCTTCTACAAAGGCATTGACCGGCCCGGGGACGGCCAGGACCACAGTTGGAACGGCGACGCGGGGCCATGCAGCCTGACCCTCAAAAGCACCGACATCCGGGGCAATAGCATCGTCCGCCATTTTTCCCTGCGGATCGGCGACGTGACCGTGGAGGGGGCAGTCAGCCGCCAGGCGAAAAAAGCCTGGCAGCTTGAGGAGGCCCGTTGACGCCTGCGCCGCGCCTGACAATTTCCGGCCTGAGGGGAGGAGCTGGGAAAACCCTGCTCACCCTCGGCCTTACCCGAGCCCTGACGCAGGACGGACTGCTGATCAAAGCCTTCAAAAAAGGTCCGGATTATATTGACGCCGCCTGGCTCGGCCTTGCCGCCGGGCGTCCGGCCACCAACCTCGACCTCTTTTTCCTGCCTCCCCAGGAGTTGCGCGCGCTGTTTCTGTACGCCTTCGCCCTGCCCGGCGACGGCAAATCTGCGGATTTGGCGATCATTGAAGGCAACCGGGGGCTTTTCGACGGACGCGACCTGGAGGGCACATATTCCACGGCCGCTCTGGCCCGCACGCTGCAAAGCCCCATCCTGCTCTCCCTGGACTGCGCAAAGATGACGCGCACCGCCGCCGCGCTGGTACAGGGCATACTGGGCTTCGAACCTGATCTGCCCATTGCGGGCGTGGTGCTCAACAAGGTCGGTTCCGAGCGCCACGGCGCGCTGATACGCCGCGCTATCGAGCATTATTGCCCCGTACCGGTGCTCGGCGCCCTGCCGCGACTCGGCGATCCCCTGCCCGAACGCCTTGGGGGTCTTGTCCTGCGGCAAAGCACCGACACGCAGCGCGCCGATGCCGAAGCCCAGCTTGACGCGCTCGCCGCCGCCGTGCGTGAACACCTGGATCTGCACCGCATACGCCGGCTGGCGCAGGCAGCCCCTCCCCTGCCCGGCGAAAAAATGATCTGGCAGAAAGGCGCCCCGGCGGGAGCGCGGCCGCGCATCGGCTACGTGCGGGACGCCGCGCTCTGGTTCTACTACGAAGAAAATCTCGAAGCCCTGCGCCAAGCCGGGGCCGAACTGATCCGCCTGTCCCTGTTCGACGGCAAAGCCTGGCCCGGACTTGACGGACTCTACCTGGGCGGGGGCTTTCCCGAAGACTTTTGCGCCGAGCTTGCCGCCTCTCCCAAACTCGCCCTGTTGAAGGCATACGCCGAACACGACATGCCCATTTACGCGGAATGCGGAGGGTTTTTACTGCTGGCGGCTTCCATGGAACGCCCAGGCGCCAGCTACCCCATGGCGGGTGTTTTTCCTGTACGCGCCATTTTTCACGATCGCCCGCAAGGCCTCGGCTATGTGGAAGCCGCGGTCGTCCTGCCCAATCCCTTCCATCCCCAGAACGCGACCCTCAAAGGGCATGAATTCCACTACACCCGTCTTCTCCCCGACGCGCGGACGGAATACGCCCTGCATCTCGGGTGCGGCACGGGCATGGGGCAGGCGGGCGACGGGCTCCTGTATAAATCCACCTTCGCAAGCTGTATGCATATCTTTGCCCCCGCCGTGCCGCATTGGGCGGAACGCTTCGTTGCCGCAGCCGCCCGTTTCGCCGCGCGGGGCAAAAAAGACTGACACGCATTTTTCAGGAGCCTTCCGTATGCCCAGGATCTTGCCCGGAGAAACCGACCTCTATGCCCTGACCGATTCCCGCCTCAGCCTTGGCCGTTCCGTTGTGGACGTGGCGGATGCGCTGCTGCGGGCCGGAATACGCATCCTGCAATACCGGGAAAAACACCGCACCGGCGGCGTCATGCTGCAAGAGTGCCAGACCCTGCGCCGCATGACGCTTGAAGCGGGGGCCTGTTTCATCGTCAATGATTATGCGGATATCGCCATGCTTTGCCAAGCCGACGGCGTACACGTGGGGCAGGAGGATATTCCCGTGCCCGCCCTGCGCGCCCTGCTTGGACCTGACAAGATCATCGGCCTGTCCACCCATGCTCCGGAAGAGGCGCTCGCCGCTGCGTCCGCCGGGGCGGATTACATCGGCGTGGGACCGCTGTTCGCCACCCAGACCAAGGAAGACGTCTGCGCTCCCGTGGGCCTGGCATACCTGGACTGGGCCGTTGCCCACAGTACGCTGCCCTTTGTGGCCATCGGCGGCATCAAGCGCCACAACATCGGGGAAGTCGTCCGGCACGGCGCGACGTGCTGCGCGCTGGTTTCCGAGCTTGTCGGCGCACAGGACATCCCGGCCCGCGTCGCGGAAGTGCGCGCGCGCATGAAGGCATAGCGCCCAAAATCTCCGTCAGTTCCCGCGCAAGGCATCCAGCACAACATCAATGTCGTCGAGCCGGTAAAAGCGCTCCGCCCCCTGGCCTGCCAGAAAACTGACCTTCCCCGCCAGGGGAATTTCCTCCTGTGCAAAGCCTTTCATCCGGGCTATCTGGATATAGGCGTGGGCGCTGGCAGATCGCAAACAAAAGATGGTCAAGCGCCCCCGGATCTCCCGCGCCAGGAGGGCGGTATGAAAGGCCGAACCGTCCAGTCCGGCCACCCGCGCCGAAGAGGAGATGAGCGCCACCTGTTTGCGGATTGGCAGAAACTGCGGATGCACGACTTCCCAGCCCATGGCTTGCAGATGCGGCTCCAACTCCCGTTCGTTGAGCAAACCGCCGCCGAGGTTGCTGCTCCGGGACAGCCAGATCTTTTTGTCCGTGAGCGGCGGGGCCGGCATGGCGCCCAAGGCCTCGATCTGCTCCGGCGTAATGCTGTCGGGCAGGGAAAAAGCGGGTGCGGCCAGCATGAGCTGGTCGGCCACGGCAGGCCGCGTCAGCATGAGAATGGGCTTGCGCAAGCCCAGCAGTTTGAACACGTCCCACTGCCAGGGCACGATGTCCTGGTGCGTGGAAGAAAAAATAATGGGCAGATGCGCGCACTGCTTGAGCGCGTAGAGCCGCGACAGCGTCTCAATGAGAAAATGCCCGTAATGCCTGAAGAGATATCCGCCGAACAGGTATGCCCCCTTCAAGCGGACCGCCCGGCCTTCACCTGTCCCCAAGGCCTCGCGCACGGCTTCCGGCGGCGCGGGCAGACCGTACAGCTCCGGCTCCCGATTACGCCACAACAAGCTGGCAGGCAGGCAGTCCTCACCCTGAAACACGCCTCCGCTGAAGCGATCCAAGGTGCCCCGCAACGGCATGATCAACGCTTGGCGCAAGGCGATCATCGGGCCTGGCGGCGCCGGCTGCATACTATCTCCTGCTTCAACCACTTCCATTTCTTCCTGTGCTTACAAAAGCGCAACCCTTTGCAGAAGGCCATTACCACCATCGGCATGCACTTGGCAAAGAGCAGTTTTCTTGACATCCTCCTGAAAGAGCGGACACGATTGTCAGATACTTCGGCAGGAGTTCCCCATGTCCACAATATTGTCCAGCGAAACCGAGCTGTTGCGGAAGCGCGCGTGCATGCAGGCATGAAGCGCGCCCAGGCGGAAGAAGCCCTGGCAGCCGGGCGCGAACTGTCCGCGCGGGAACTGCTGGCACTCCGGCGTGGCGGGCACCTTGATGCGCCGCCCGTAAGCGGCGCGCCCTACGCCGCCTGGCGCGCCCTGTGCGAAGCGCCGGCGGACGCCCAACTGGACCGCCGGCTTGCCCAAGCTTGTCCCGGACCTGCGCCTTTGATCTCCGTGCTCATGCCGGTCTATAATCCCGTTCCGAATTTTCTTGACGAGGCCATCGCGTCCGTGCGCGCGCAAAGCTATCCGGCCTGGGAACTCTGCATCGCGGACGACGCATCCACGGACCCGGCCGTAGCCGCCTGCCTGCGCAGGCACAGCGCTGAAGACAGCCGCATCCGCTGTACCCGGCGGACCGTCAACGGGCATATCAGCGCGGCCACCAACAGCGCGCTGGAAATGGCGCAAGGCGCCTGGTGCGCCTTCATGGACCACGACGATCTGCTGCACCGGCACGCGCTGACACGCATGGTGCTGGCCATGGGAGAAGATCCGCAGGCCTCCTTCCTCTTCTCCGATCACGACAAGCTTGACGAAAACGGCCGACGCGCCGCCCCGCATTTCAAGCCGGGTTTCAACCCGGATTTGCTCCTGGCCTGCAACGCCGTCAGCCATGTATCCCTTTGCCGCACGGAGCTGTTGCACCGCCTGGGGGGCCTGCGCGAAGGTCTTGAGGGCGCGCAGGATCACGATCTGGCTCTGCGGGTGCTGGCGGAAGCGGGTCCAACGGCCTTTGCCCATGTGCCGCACATTCTCTACCATTGGCGCACGCACACCGGAAGCACTGCAACAGGCCTTGCCGCCAAGCCGTACGCCGAGCAGGCCGACTTGCGCGCCAAAACGGACTTTCTTGCGCGCCGGGCCGTGCCTGCCAACGCCGAAAGCTTGCCGAACAACAAGATACTGTCTCACGTGCGTTTTACGCTCCCCGCGCGCCCGCCCCTGCTCTCGCTCGTTCTCTGCGTGCCGGGAGAAGCGCGGGACGCCGCCCGCTGGACGCGGGATCTGGCAGCGCGCACCGCTTACGCCAAGCGCGAAATCCTTGTGGCGCCGTATGGAGCGCCATCTTCCGCCCTGGCGCGCATGGGACCGGACAGCGGCGCAGTGCTGCCCGCCCAGGCAACGCCCGTGGCGGCGCGAAATGCGGCGGCGCGCGCCGCGCACGGCCCGGTGCTGATCTTTGTGGACGCCTTCAGCCTGCCCCTGGCCCCCGACTGGGCCGAACAACTGGCCGCCGCCGCGCTCTGGGAGGAACTGGGCGCTGTGGGCAACAGACGCTTGCAGACAAACGGTTTTCTGGCGCATGCCGGGCATGTGCTCGGGCAAGACGCGATCTTGCCTGCCTTTGCCGGCCTGCACCCCCAGGCAGCGGGGTATTTTTCCCAGGCGCACCTGGCGCGCAGCGTGGCGGCGCTGTCCGCCTCCTGTCTGTGCATGCGGAAAAGCGTTTTTATGGAAACAGGCGCTTTTGACGAAGCGATGCTGGAACTGGCCGCAACGGATCTGTGCCTGCGACTGCATGCGCGCGGCCTGCGCTGCCTGTGTACGCCCCTGGCCGACATGGCCGGGCCGCAGGAAGCCCCGCTGCCCTACACGCCCGCCTTTCTCGAACGCCGGCCCGGCCTGCAACACGCCGTGCCGTACCAGAATCCGCACCTGGATTGGACGCCCGGCGGCTGGAAACTGCGCCTGCCGGAGCTATTGCGGTAGTGGGTTGACCACGTTCTGCGGCCTGCCATCCACGAAAGCCCGCAGATTGGCCGCGGTGATGTTGATGATGTTGCTCCGCGCCCGTACGCTGGCCCAGGCAATGTGCGGCGTGATATAGGTATTGGGGCTCGTAAGCAAAGGATTCCCCGCCTGGGGCGGTTCCACGGAAAGCACATCCGTGCCGAGTCCGCCGAGTTGGCCGCTGTGCAGGGCCTGCGCAACCGCCGCCTCGTCCAGCAGCGGACCGCGCCCGGTGTTGATGAGCAGCCCCCCCTTGTGCATGGAGGCCAGACGTTGCGCGTTGACCAAGGCCCGCGACGAATCGCTTAGGGGACAATGCAGCGATATGACGTGCGACCTGGCAAAAAGCTCATCCAGGCCCACAAAGGCGAAAGGCGCATAGCCCGGCGCAAGGGCATCGGGCTTGGGTTCATGCGCCAGCACCTCCATGCCGAAGGCGTGCGCCAACTCGCCCACGCGGCGGCCGTTGTTGCCGAAGCCCACGATGCCCATCACCTTGCCGGTCAGCTCCATCTGGGGGCTGAGCCAGTAACAGAACTCCCCGCGGCGATCCCATTCGCCGTCGCGTACGCTGGCGTCATGCCGGACCACGTTCCGGCACAGCTCCAGCAGCAGGGCGAAAACGTGCTGCGCCACGGAATCCACGCCATAGGCCGGAGTATTGCAGACCGGGATCCCCTTCGCCCTGGCGGCCGCAATGTCGACGACATCGTAGCCGGTGGCCAGCACGCAGATGCACCGCAGCTCCGGCAACGCGTCCAGAGTCCCGGCGCGCAGGGGGGTCTTGTTGGTGATCAAGGTCTGCGCGCCGCGCGCGCGCTCCAATATCTTGTCGTCCGGCGTCTTGTCATACATGATCAGATCGCCGAAAACCTTCAGCCCGTCCCAGGACAGATCGCCGGGATTCAGCGTGTACCCGTCAAGTATGACAATGCGCATACAAACTCAAAATGGATGCTTCTAGTGCGGATCTTGCTGCTTGCCTTGAGCAACACCCAATGTGCGCGCCAGTATCCCTTCCATGCGCTTCGACACCTTATCCTTCAGTTGCTGCTCTTTTGCCAGCGCCAGCTTGAGGTTGCTGTTCTCCGCCTGCAGAGCCGTGCTATTGCCGGTAGCGGCTTTTTTGCGCAGTTTTGCATTTTCTTCGCGCAGGGCTCGTATTTCCGCGACCATAGAGTCCACCCGGCTTTCCAAAATGCCCAGCAGATCAAGTTCCCCTGCATGAAGTTCTGACAGTTCCATATGCTTCTGCTATCACTCCCGAGCCAAGAACACAAGCCCAAAAAACCGTAACAGCATCGCCCGGACGACATTTCCCTGAACGCATATAGGCAATGCTCTACCCTGTATATTTTCCGCCTTGCCTGCTAAAAATGCAGAATGTTCTTCAGCAGGCCGATCAAATCGTAACGCAGATCTTCGTCCTGAATGGCGAAATAAATGTTCGCCGTCAGGTACTCGGCCCAGTCGCCCGCGTCAAAGCGCTGCCCGGCGATCTTCACGGCCATCATGCCCCTGTTCTTCGCCAGTTGCTGCATGGCGTCGGTCAGTTGGATTTCTCCGCCGTGGCCGGGCGTGACCTTGCCCAGGTACTCAAAGATATCCGGCGTCAGCACATAACGGCCTACAATGGCCAGGCGCGAAGGCGCTTTTTCCTTGGCGGGCTTTTCCACCATGTCGTTGATGCGGTATACGCCGGGGGAAATCTCTTCTCCGTCAATAATCCCGTATTTGTCCACCTTTTCGCGGGGCACTTCCATGACCCCGATCACCGGCATGTTTTCCGCCATGGCCACGTCAATCAGCTGGCGGACGCCCGGCACGCCGCCGAACATCAAGTCATCGCCCACCATGACGGCGAAGGGTTCGTTAAGAACAACCTCCTTGGCGCACAGCACGGCGTGCCCGAGGCCAAGCTGCTTTTTTTGCCGGATGGAGATGATGTTCACCATCTCGGCAACCTGGCGGATCTGTTCCAGCTTGTCGAGCTTGCCCGCGCGTTCAAGGACGCCTTCAAGCTGAAGGTTGTAGTCGAAGTGATCCTCGATGACGCTCTTGTCGCGGTTGGTGACGAAGACCACGTCTTCAATGCCCGACTGGATAGCCTCTTCCACCACGTACTGGATGACGGGCTTGTTGTAGATGGGCAGCATTTCCTTCGGAATGTTCTTGCTCGCCGGCAGAGAACGCGTACCCCAGCCCGCCACGGGAATGATCACCTTGCGTATGCGTTTCATAGCTTTTCCGGTGTGTTTGCGCGGCATGCCGCGTTACGGTCAGTGCAGCTATTTCAGGCTGCGTTGCACCACATCCGCCAGATCTTCGGCATAGCGCCGGACCTCTTCGCTCTTTTCGCCTTCCACCATGACCCGGCACACAGGTTCCGTGCCGGAGTAGCGCAACAGCACGCGCCCGCGGCCGGCAAGCTCCTGTTCCACCCTGTCTCTGGCTGCCAGGATATCCGGGCACTGATCAAAGGGAATCTTTTTCGCCACCCGGACATTGAGCAGGGTTTGCGGGTACGGCGTGAGCTGCCCCGCCAGCTCGGAAAGCGGCTTCTCCTTCTCGCGCATGATGCGCAGGATCTGCAGCGCGGCCAGCAGCCCGTCGCCCGTGGTGCTGTATTCACGAAAAATAAGATGCCCGGACTGCTCACCGCCGAACATCGCGCCCTCCCTGAGCATTTCCTCCACCACGTAGCGATCGCCGACCGGCGTGCGCAACAGGACGCCCCCGTGTTCGCGCATAAAGACTTCCAGGGCCATATTGCTCATCACCGTGGCCACGAGCTTGTTGCCGGGCAACTTGCCGAGCTCCATCATCTCCACGGCGCACAGGGCCATGAGTTGGTCGCCGTCCAGTATCGAACCGCGCTCGTCCACCACGATCAGGCGATCCGCATCGCCGTCCAGGGCAAGGCCCACATCGGCGCGCACTTCGCGCACCTTGGCGGCAACCTTGTCAGGATGCAGCGAGCCGCAGTCCTTGTTGATATTGAGCCCGTCCGGCTCCACGCCCAGCTTGACGACTTCGGCCCCGAGCTCCTCAAGGGCCAGGGGCGCCACCTTGTAGTTGGCGCCGTTGGCGCAGTCAAGCACGATGCGCATGCCGTTCAGGTTCAGGTGCGCGGGGAAGCTGCTCTTGATGAACACAATGTAGCGACCGGGCGCATCGCTGATCTTGGTCGCCCGGCCGACCCTCTCGGGCGGAGGATAGTTCCATTTCCGCCCGGTATCGAGCACCATGTCGGCAATTTCGTTCTCCACCTCGTCCGGCAGCTTGAAGCCCTGGGCGTCAAAGAACTTGATGCCGTTATCATAGAAAGGGTTGTGCGAGGCGGAGATCACGATGCCCACATCCGCCCGCATGCTGCGGGTAAGAAAGGAAATGGCCGGCGTGGGCAGCGGCCCGACCAGAAAAACATCCATGCCCATGGCGCACAGGCCGGAGGTCAGGGCGTATTCAAAAATATAGCCCGACAGACGCGTGTCTTTGCCTATCACTACCCGATGCCGCCGCCCGCCGTCCACAAAACGCACGCCGGCCGCAAGCCCCAAACGCAACGCCACATCCGCCGTCATGGGATGAAGATTGACCTGCCCGCGCAGACCGTCAGTGCCAAAAAGACGTTCCGTCATAGCGTGTAAGGCTCCTTGCATGAAGTGACATCGAGTGTTTTTGGGGGTGCGGCTGGTATCGCGTGACGCGATACTAGCTCACTTTCCCGTCTTTGTCACGTCGAGCTTGGCGGGGACAATGCTCACCAGGCGCGCCCATTTCGGCAATTCCACAGTTGGACTGAGCTCGGCGGAGCCGGCAAGCGGGAACTCCTGCGCATCAATAACAACGCGTATTTTTTCAAGAGAACTCTTGGCGAGTCCTTCAGGCACTTCCAACGTCAGCGTCACTTTGCGGGGTGTTATCCGATACAACGGGGCATGTTTTGCGTCCACAAAGGGCGCGCGCTCAAGCTCCATCAGCACGCGCCTGTCCACAACGCTGTAGCTCACAAGCACCCTGCCCGGCGTCGCCGTCACCTGCGGGGGCGCGCCCACAGAGAGCGGCAAGCGGTAATCGCCCGTCGCGCCCGGCTCCAGCGGCACTTCCAGCTTCAGGCTGTGCATTTTCCTGATCACGCTTTCCGGGCCCCGCAGGTTGACCGAAGCCGGAGCGACCTGCAGCTTGCCCGCCTTCAGCACAGAGGCAAGCTCGGGGTCGCTGAACCTGGCTTCCAGCGGCACAACGCTTTCCAGCATGTCCTCCGCTTCCAGCACGAGACGATTGGGTGCCAGGCCGATCACGTCGAGCGCGCGGCTTTCAACTATGGCGCGCGGCGCGTCCAGCGCGATCACGTTCGTGCCGCGGCGTAAATGGGCAAGATCCACGGCATAGGTCAGCATTGTG
>Ga0082212_10009517_pt1 | contig 12537 bp, 12 predicted proteins | sample TergutNt197P3_FD_71548 | JGI IMG/M metagenome (GOLD analysis project Ga0082212, IMG submission 71548) | Neocapritermes taracua P3 segment gut microbial communities from Petit-Saut dam, French Guiana - Nt197 P3 | ecosystem: Host-associated > Arthropoda: Insects > Digestive system > Gut ... | reverse complement strand
CGGTATAAAAAGAGGAAAACAGTTTCCCCATGAGGGTCTCCCGTGCTTTTTCCTTTTCTCAACACTTACGACGAACTGCAAGACGAACTGGCAAAGATCGGCGGTACTCTGCCGATCTCCGATGACCTCTCCGTATTGTCCGAACCGCTGACTTTTGGGCAGACAAAAAAATACACAATTCCCAATCGGTTTGTCGTGCAACCGATGGAAGGCTTCGACTCCGGTCCTGACGGCGAACCAACGGAACTCGGTTTTCGGCGATATGAACGATTTGCAACCGGTGGAGCGGGACTGATTTGGTTCGAAGCAACCGCCGTCCGTGTCGAGGCACGAAGCAATTCGCAACAATTTTGGCTTAACAAAAAAAGTGTTGATCGATTTGCCACGCTCGAAGAAAAAACTCGGTCGCTCGCAAAAAAACAATTCGGACACGACATCATTACGGTCTTGCAGTTGACCCATTCTGGTCGGTACAGTAAACCGACACGCGGACAGCGATTGCCGATCATCGCTCAACACAGCGGCGTTCTCGATCCGGCACATAACATTCCCGATGATTACCTTCTGATAACCGACGACGAGTTGGATCGGTTGCAAGACGATTATGTAGCGGCGGCAAAACTTGCTGTCAAGTGCGGTTTCGACGGAGTGGACATCAAAAGTTGCCACGGTTATCTATTGAACGAACTGCTCGGAGCACATACCAGAGAAGGAAAGTACGGCGGTTCCTTTGAGAATCGTACCCGATTTCTGCGTGAAACCATTGAGCGTATCCGAAATGAAGTGCCGACTCTCTTCGTAACGACACGGCTGAATGTGTACGATGCGGTCAAATATCCCTGGGGATTCTGTGCCCACCGGGAAGATTACAAGCAATGGGATTTAACGGAAGCGAAGTTGCTGGCAAAAATGCTGTACGAACTTGGTGTGCCGCTGTTGAATGTAACCATCGGCAATCCTTATTTTAATCCGCACTACAATCGTCCTTATGCAAAGACGATAAGCGGAGCAACGCCATACAACGAGTATCCGCTTTTGGGTGTTGTCCGATTCGCCAACATCGTTCGGGAAATGCAGGAATCTCTCCCGGAACTTCCGATGTTTGGGGCTGGAACGGCATGGTTACGGCATCTCGTTTCGAAGGTTGCCGCCGGTATCGTGCAGAAGGGTTGGGCGAAATTGTTCGGCTATGGACGCGGTGCGTTTGCGTATCCCGACATGCCCAAGGACATCATGGAAAAGGGGATTGCGGATATGAAAAAGGTTTGTGTGGCATGCAGTGGTTGTACGGAACTGATGCGGGCGGAGTCGCCGACCGGCTGTGTCATTCGGGACAGAGATTACTATCGGATCGAAAATACGTAACAAAAAACAATCTCGACAATTTATTCCTCTTCTTCCATCGTTTCCAGCACCGGTTCCGGCATTTCCTCGGACTCCTCAAAGTTCAACACATCACTGCCGGGCAAGTCCGGCAAATGATCAACCGACGGCGATAAATCCATCGCTGGTAAACCGGGGATGCCGCCATCCCACGGCATGCCAAAGTCCGGTGCCTCCGATTTAATGCGGAACACATTCCCTTCCGCAAGATGAATCTTCTTGTAAACATCTTCCGAAATGACGTAATACCAGTCGGCAAACCGAGCAGAAAGTTCTGCCGCACGCTTCTTGCCCGACTCAATTTCGGCATCGTAACGCTCCTGTTCACGTTGATTCATCTTTTCCACCATTTCACTTACCTGCTTCAATTCTGCCAATTCGGCTTCTTCTCCTTCTTCGGGTATCTCCGGTATCGGCTTCAATTCCGGTTCGAGAATCAGCGCCGGGTCAAACTCTGCCGTAATAAAAAGATATCGATTGACTCCCATCACCGGCATTTCGTCAAACGAATCTTCCGTTGCCAGTTCTGACTCTGTTCCGGTCAAATCGCCGAACCGAAGATGATAAACCACTCCGTTTTTTAATCGCAGTTGCAGGTCTCCTTCGTTCGATAAAAGTTGCACTTTTGTTTTTTCAGAATCCCCTTTGAGGTCAAACATTTCAACCAACCAAAAGCCGGTCTCCTGCATCGATGCTTCCATCACGGCAGTCATGGCAATGTCTTCAAACGAAGTTCCTTCCCGAAGTGTGGATGCGAGTTCTGCCGGTTTCTTCAGTACGCTGACAATCTTCAAATCGTTCAGTGCCGACATCATGGAATCGAGCGTATCGGTATCCAATTCTCTGCCCTGTTCAAGTTGCCGTTCCTTGTAATCGGAGTTCTGTCCTTCAAATGCCATCCACTGGATCAACGACCATTTGCTCGTTCCAACGGCGGATCCGTCGTATCCCAGCGTCATATCACCGATAGGGGACAACTTGGGTATCTCCTGCAAGCCCCTGTTGGTTAACGCAAACTCAACCGAAAAGGAATACTGATCCACGAAAAATTCTTTGATGTCAAACGCGCTGATGTCAAGCAAATTTTTCTCGATCCATTGGTCGAAATTCGTCGAAAACTGACTCGGATCAATGCTGACGACATAAACCGGCGATTGATTGGCAATGCGAACATAGCGGAGTCCCCCTGGGCTGTCATTCTCTTCATCTAGCGGTCGATGCCGAGTAACTTCCTTGCCGACTATCAGATTAACGAGCGTGGCATTGTTCGCCCCGCCGAGTGTGATGCTGATTCCCACGTCGTCGCCGAGCGAGGCACTGTCAGAGGCAGGATCAATCACGCCGTACTGCGTTTGGAAGGCAATCGCATCGACACCGCTTCCTTCCGGCTGGATCACTTCGAGAACTTTGAGGTCGGTCAACGCTTCGGCAACGCGTCCCATCTGGTCTTTGGCATCGGCGGGGTAATTGTCGTGTGAAGGAATCGACCAGATGCCGTTGACTTCGGTGATACGGAAATCGTTGCGTTCTCCGGTAGCGTCAAGTTTAATAATTTCGAGCGACTTGATCGCAAGCGGATCGGTAAACTGCGGAAAGAGTGGTTTTCCGACCGTTTCGTCGGCTTTGAAATCATTCAGTTTTGGTCGGCTATACATTGCCCCGGCAATGAGTGCGGCGGCAAGGAGAATAAAAATCGAGGTTTTTGCAGTTTCGTTCATTCGACAAATCGTCCATTTACGTTTCATACCATTCTACCGTTTGGAGCCGTTGATTCAAGAGGATGTCCAAATTTAGAGAAAGTGTGGTATCCGGTTACCGCACGACCGTCTGAATGTTGGCTTCAGGAACGGGAGCACCCGTCATGTTCGGCATCTGCGTCGGCATCACCACACCGCGAGGTTGCAAAAATTCAGGACTGGATAAGTCCACCGCCCGATAACCCGGAAACGTCGGCATCGTAAACATCGACGTAGCAAACGACGCCGACGCATTAAACGTCGGCGAACCTAAATCAATCGTCATCGTGCCGTCCATTCCTTGACACTGTACCGTAATCTGTTTCGCATAACTAACATTGGTTCCCCGATCAAATCGCCAATCGCTTGACTCTGCCAATGCGATCAATTCACTCTGCGGGGTGTACAATTCCTGCCGTTTGATCCAGCCGGTTTTAGAATCGATCACCGTCCGTTTGATGTATTGTCCCGACGGCATTTGACAGTGCGAAATGATTTCCCAATTTTTGTCTGCCATTCGAGTTGGACCGAAATGCTGATCTGTCGGTTTGAATTCAACGATACCCAGTGCTTCGAGGAGCCAGTCGGGATCTATCGGAATAAAGGAACGAATCGGACTCAAAGGATAAAGATCGTGCCGACAGTACCACATTTCATCCGTATCTCTTCGCGCCCAGAGCCAAAAAATGGTGTCATTACTACCGAAATCGAATTCCTGTCCGGTCAACGTAGAAGCGGAACCTTGAATTCGCAGTCGTTTGGGGCGTTCAAATGTCAATTGGGAACGAAGGGCAATTAACGCTCCCGGAATACGAATGGAGGCGTTTGCGGTAGAAAAATTCCGAATATTTTGACTGTTCCGATTGATTGTCGACGTAATCTGTTCGAGAGTCGGTTGAGCGACTTTGGTGAAATCTGCTGCCGGTGGAGTCTCTTTCTTGCCCAGGAACAGTTTTTGCAAGGCGTTGCAACCTGTCAGGCAGAGGCATACGAGCAAAACCGGAATGAGTGTCGATGTTGTTTTCATTTGACCTGCCGGAAGGATAAAGAAAAATGCAAAACAGGGCAAGAGGGATTTTTGGACATCGCCTTGACAGATTCGCAGACTCCTGTAAAATGGTGTACGACTCGGTTTTAGAGAAAATTACGTAGAAATCAGGAGTTAGAGCGTTGGCAGTAAGAATCCGAATGAAAATGTTTGGTCGGCGACATCGACCGTTTTTCCGTCTTTGTGTTACCGATGGACGTAACCCGCGGGACGGTCGGGTGCTCGAAGAAGTTGGGTACTACGATCCGATGGTCCCAGAAACCGATGCCCGCGCCCTTCTAAATGGGGAGCGAATCGACTATTGGATCGGTGTTGGCGCACAGCCTTCCGATAAGGTTGCCGTCCTCATCAAGAAATACGGTAGCAACGGTACACATCTGGAACAACAGAAAACTGCCGTAGAACGTTTAGCAACCAGTCGTCGCCGACCGGGCGTGCCGACCGATCTGCCGAAAATGGAAAAGGTCGTCCGAAAGAAGAAAGAAGAAAAACCGGTGGAGGAAGTTATTGCTCCCGTTACCGAGACCCCCGAAGCGGTCGCTCCTGCTGATGCGGAAAATGTCCAGCCGGAAACCGGACAACAACCGGAAGTCGTTCAAGAATCAACGACAGAAACAACCTAAATGGAAGGTATTTGCAGTTATGAGTCCCACAATCATTGCGTTTGCTGTCGCTTTTGCAGTTATCTTTGCTCTGTTCTTTTGGATCGTTTCGATCTACAACGGTCTCGTTACGCATCGGAACCGATACAAGAATGCGTTTGCGCAAATTGATGTTCAGTTGAAGCGGCGGTACGATTTGATTCCCAACTTGGTCGAAACGGCAAAGGGATACATGAAACATGAACGGGACACGCTTGAAGCGGTCATCAATGCTCGAAATATGGCTGCCGGAGCGGCGGGAAAAGCGGCGAGCGATCCCAGCGATGCCCAGTCGATCAAGCAACTGAACCGAGCCGAAGGGGAACTGACCGGTGCATTAAACCGCTTGATGGTCGTTGTCGAACAGTATCCCGATTTGAAGGCAAGTCAAAATATGCTTTCCTTGCAAGAAGAACTGACTTCGACTGAAAACAAGGTTGCGTTCTCGCGGCAGTCGTTCAACGATGCGGTAACGACGTACAACAATGCACGAGAGGTTTTTCCTTCGAACATCATTGCGGGGATGTTCAATTTTTCCGAGGCTTCACTATTTGAAGTGGAAAATCCCGGCGAACGGGCGGCTCCGAAGGTTGCGTTTTAACCCTCAAAAATGCCTTGTGTATGCTCGTTTTCTCGAGGGAAAATTAACCGCGAGTCGGTTCCTTTGCCGGTCGGATGATCTGCGGCGGGTTCTTCAGCCGATAGACAATTTCCAAAAGCAACAGATTTTCCAGAGCAGCATCCCGTTCGATGATAAACCAACCGGCGGGACTCAGATCGACATCAATCTGATCGACAAACTCATCGGCATTGTCGTGAAACCGTAAATTGGATGCATTGGCACCCGCTCTGAGTGGTCGTGGATTGTCCTCCAATTCCTTGAACACTCTCACATCAATCGTATATCTGCCGCTTTCTGGGACAATATGGACATCCACACGGCGGCGAATCGTTTGCAGCGTGCAGTCGAAACGCTCGGCAAATCCCACGGAATCGGCATGCCAAAACTCGGCAAGTGACGGACCTATTTTCGGCTTCGTCTCAATGTGTCCTTCGGTCAAAACGTTACCGTAGAGTCGAATCGGAATTTCTCGTTCGATTTCAAAGTGAGCGTCGATAACATCGACAACGGTTGCCCACAAATCCTCGTGATTATGGTGTTCAACGGATATTGGATTGTGCGATTGCGGTGCGTTCAATCGCCACGAAAACTCTCTCGTCGCAAAGGGTTCATACGACGAGCATCCTGTGAAAAATAACAAAGCCGCTCCAACAAGCAGTATTTCTGGACAGTTACGCATTTTGAGGAAGACGAAAATCCAATGGTGTATTTTCGTGAAAATTTTGATTCGATACAAGAGCAAATTTTTTGTTTGACCCTGTAAGGGACAGTGGGCATTACCCGATAAAAACGCCGACAAAAAACTTTTATGTATGCCGATTCGACCGCATTTGTTTGCGCCCCCCTTCAAAAACGGTAAATTTACGATACAATAACCCCTGATAAACTCGATTTCAATCGAACCAGAGCCCACATTTTATGGCAACAAACGTTTACGAAGGGTTGTTTATTTTTGATTCCGATCTCTACGCCAAGGGAGCGGACGAGGTTTCCAGTCAGGTCGCGGGTATTGTTGAACAATTTGGCGGAGAGGTACTGCTCAGTCGGATTTGGGATGAACGCAAACTTGCCTATCCGATCAAGGGACAGCGTCGCGGCACTTATTGGCTTGCTTATTTCCGCATCGACCCGTCAGCGGTCAAAGATTTGACCCGGCAATTTCAGTTGAGTAGCAGTGTCCTTCGCTTTTTGATCCTGCTTGTCGAACCAAGACTGGTGGACACGTTGGTCGAACACGCCAAAGCCGGACACCTTCACGTAAAACAAACCGAAGCCGCCGAGGAAGTACAGCCGGGGTCGGTATTGGATACCGCAAATTATCGCGAAGAAGAACCTAACTGATCTATTTGAACCACCACCCCTTTCGCTTTTGGAGGCACTGATGGCAAGTTTCAACAAAGTAATTTTAGTGGGGAACATCACTAGGACTCCAGAATTGCGGCAAATTCCATCGGGAATCTCCGTGACGGACATCACTCTGGCGGTGAATGACCGACGGAAGTCGGCAACAGGAGAATGGATCGAGGAGGTTTCCTTTGTGGATGTCACCCTCTGGGGACGATGGGCAGAAAATGTCTGCCAGTACACGTCGAAGGGGTCACCGCTGTTAGTCGAAGGCAGACTCAAGCAGGACACGTGGGAATCCGACGGGCAAAAACGTTCCAAACTGAAAGTGATCGGCGAACGAACTATGTTAATGCCCGGAGGCGGTAGCAGAAGCGACGACGGCGGGTATTCTCGACAGAATAACGCTCCGAAAAATACGTCAACTCGGTCGGCTCCCCCCGCACAACATGATTACTACGACTCACAAGACGGCGATGAAGTGCCGTTTTAGTTTTGCTCGTAGTCCTCTCCCGAAGGGAGAAGGGGACAATAAAACAACATATTTGATTATCAAAACCTAACAACGATGACAACACTTATCCGAAAACGAAAACAAGCACAGGCACTACGCCGTATTGGAAATCGACTGCCGCAAGGAAAAAGCGGCGGCGTGGAACTCCTGCTCATTCAGACGATTGACCATCTTGGCAAACAGGGGGATATCGTCGAGGTGAAATTGGGTTACGCAAACAATTTTCTGATCCCGCAAGGATTGGCAACGATTGCGACCGAACATCATAAACGGATGGTGGAAAAACACCGGGCGAAACTTGCCGAAATCCAGAAAAAACGACTGGTCGGGCTCCAAACGCTTGCTGATGAAATCCGCACGAAGCGGGTCTCTATCGAGGCAAATGCCAATGAAGAGGGACACCTTTACGGTTCGGTGGGACCGGAAGACATTGTGAAAGCACTCCGCAGTGAGGGAATCGTGCTTACGGCGGATCAAATCCGGCTTTCGGGACCGATCAAGGAACTGGCACTCTATACGGTGCGGATTTACCTCGGACACGGAATCGAAAGCGAACTGAAAGTTTGGGTCGTTCCGATGTCAAACGCTTAAAATGAATAACAATTTTTCCGAAATTGGGGAAACGATGTGGTAGGGCGTGTTTATCTTCCCACCGCTTTCGGATAAAAAACGCTGTGGCAATCATCGCAAGACGTAGTCATCGCCTTGAAACTGACATCAAAAACTGTGTAGTCGGGTTCTTTGCCTTCGGCTCTTTCCTTCGCGTAATGTCGAGTCGCAGCGTTGGCATTGAGGGCGGCATCACGGAACTCTTCGCAATACTTTTTCCATTCCTCCTCAGCATCCGGTTTTGTCGTTTCGGCAACGTTCGGGATTGCTCCCTGGGTAATCACTGCCATAGCGGCAATTTGACCAAAAATCTGCGGGGCCCGCCCGTCCAAGTTGGAATTCAATTTCCGTTCCGTATCGGTCGCACGTTTCACGGCAGAACTCAAATTCGGCAACGCTTTCATTGCCGGCGTAAGATTCGCAACTTTGTCAGACCAAGCAAGCTTCTTTCCTCCGTCCGTACTAGTCAGCGATGCTTTCAATGCGGTGTACGCCTTTTGCCCCTCTTCGAGAGTTTTAGCGGCGGCAAGGTTTTGTGCCGACGCAATGATCTGCGAAGCGGGTTTTTTATACTTGGAATCGGCTTCGGCAAGCCCGACTGCAAGAACGAGCAACGCCAACGCGTTCGCATCCCGAACAATGTCGGCAGAATCAGTTGCATATCGTGGATTTCCAACGAGGGATTCGAGAGATTCTCCCATCTTTGTCATATAGTCGTCAATTTGTACCGTTAGGTCTTCGAGAGGCGGAAGCGGTACGACTTCGGCGGCATATTTTCCGAGGGCTTGTGCAAAGGTGCCCGTTGTTTCCGTATTGGGAGATTCAGTATTTTCGGGAAGGAATGGTGTTCCATCGGGAAGGAAGCGAGGTTCGATCCATGGTTCAGATCTATTAGTGGCAGGCATGTCTTCGGATTCTTCATTTTTATCATTCGGCTCAGGGACGGTTTTCAAACACCCAACGCAAAAAATAAGGATCAATAGGGAAAAAACTAAAACCAGTCGCATAGTCGTTTTTAGAAACAGGTGACGCAGATGAATAACAACGCCCATTCTAACAAAACAATGCTACGATTTCAAGTTCGTCAATCTTTTCACAAGAGATATCTTTTACAGATTGAGTTAACAACTTGCAAGTGGACCGATAGCAATCCACAGTCCGCTGAGTACACCCTTGAAAATTCTCATTTTGTCGTTATCCTGAGGGTGCGTCTCGGTTGAGCGGAGCAGATGAGCGGTTTTTTCCAGTTACGACATTCGGATCAACGAACGGTTGCCCTCGTGTTGGTAATCCTCACCCTGTTGGTGTGCTGGCATACAACTTGGGGAAAGAAAGAGATGTTCACTCCGAAACCCTACCAGTTCCGCATCGACATGAACACCGCAACGCTCGGAGAATTGCAAACCCTGCCCGGCATCGGTCCGAAACTTGCCGAAAGCATCGTGCAATATCGGGATCAACACGTTCCGATTCATGATTTCGACGACATTTTGAACGTCAGTGGAATCGGTACCAAGCGGCACAGCACCATGAAACCCTACTTTATCGACTGAAAAAACAATGGAAAGCGGTATTATTGCATTTATTTTTGCGATCATTATGATCGTTACACACATCATTAAGAGCATTAAGGAGAATGCGGAAGTTGCCAAACGTCAGCAACAGGAAGAGGCAGACGAAGTGATCGTCATCCGTCCGAATAAATCGATCAAACAAATCCAGAAACAGAATAAGCAAGGGCAACGGCAAAAAGGATTACAAAGTGTCTTTGAGGACAAGCCAAGCGAAATAGCGCAGAAAAAAGCGTTAGTCAAGAAATTGGCACCGCAAGGGGAAGGGCACCGTTTTGTTGCCGATCCCGGTACGTTGGACACATCACACATTGTTTCTTCGTCGATTGATCCGACCGTGAAGCCGGAGTTGGGAAGCATCACGGGAATTTACGATCAGGATGCCGCAATGGGAACAACGCGGCGGACGGCACCGACGATAGAGTTGAATCTGCTCGAAAGTTTGAAAAGACCTGAAGGGATATGTCAGGCGGTCATACTTGCCGAAATTATGAATCGTCCCGCATGGATTGATGCACCGCAATAGGCGATAACCTGCCCCACTCTCCGCAACCGCCCCGCTCCACCGGCAAACCCTCACCGTCTAATTCAATGCCGAAAAACTCAACTCCTAATCGCCGCCCTCGTACCCCATTCCCGCTTCCTTTGCCGGAGAGCCAGCCTTCAATCGCAAATCCCAATCGCGCCAATTTCCTCCAAGCGTGAAATTGATAAACTGCGGATCAATCGGCTGCGCTATCGTGCCAATGATGTTACCATCCTCCCCATTGGATAATGACGTTTGACCACTGCCTTGCTCGAAGAAGTTGTTACTGCCCGAAAGATCATCACTCGGAACGTCTTGGTCCATATCAAAACCAATGTTTCGGTCAGAATTGTACGTCACAATCGAATTGTTGATCGTTGCCGTCGCCCCATCCCAAAGCGCAATGCCGCCGACATGTTGATAACCCTTGTTTCCCACGATGGTACTGTTCGTGATGGTTACATGTCCGCCCCAAAGTGCCATCGCCCCGCCGCCATTGTTCGTTACATTTCCTACAATGAGGCAATTCGTGATTGTAACTTTCGCATGCTGACCGAAGAGTCCGCCGCCGTTAAATTTTCCCCCGACAGAATTTCCGGCAATAGTACATGCCGTCAATGCTAACGTGCTGTTGTTCCGGGTCAAAATTCCAGCACCACTGCCGGAAGGAGTCCTGTTGTTCGCAATCGTACAGTGTGCCGCCGTTAATGTGCCGCTATTCGTGATTCCGCCTCCCCAAGCGAGAGAGTCATTGTCAGAGATTTCACTTTTCGTCAGGAACATTGTGCCGATATTGAGAACGACTCCGGCGTAACCGCCTGACAAGTTGTTCCTGATGATACACTCCGTTACGTTCAATGTACCGTCGTTCCTAATGGCACCGCCGCTGACACTTGCCGATGTTCGCGCATTGGTCAACGTCAGTCCGCCCAGTGCCGCTCCGGTATTGGCACGAACACGGAAAATCAGAAACTGGGCATTGCCGTCAATCGTGAGATTTTCCTCTCCGAAACTGACAATCGTGATACCGCCGAACTGCTGGGCATCAATATCGACGATCAATCCGTTGCCGTCGAGCAGGATGGTGTTCTGTTCCGCCGTCGTGTGAATGACGATGAGATCACTTTCGGTGGTATTGCCTGCCGTCGCGATGGCATCGCGGAGTCCCTGTTCGGTGAAGTCGAAATACTTGACTCCGTCGGTCTCTTCGGTGCTGCCGAGTTCGATGATGTTGTATTCGTTAAACTCACCCAGTTGCAAATCGGCATACTTCGCTTTGATGGCATCGAATTCGGCAAGCGTAATCGTGCGGATCGGCGGTTGGGTTTGCGTCTGGGGTAGTCCGGCAATGAAGTCGTTCAACTTTTCTCGTGTTCGCGATTCGTTCATATTGTTAAAGCGGATGTATTGAACGGTTCCGAAAGCAACGAGAAGGAGCGGTACAACGACAAAGATACCGAATAGAATCAATAGTATCCAAAAGGACATACGAGTCGGCGGCACAGAGACGTCTTTTCCGTCACCCCCGCGAAGGCGGGGGGCTAGAGAACCAGGGTTCAAGTCGTTCGTCTGGATTCCTGCCTTCGCAGGAATGACGGTATTCGTTCGATTGCCTACGGTTACCCAGCGATAGATTTGCAAAATGATGAGCCAGAGACCGAGGCAAACGCACAAGAACATCGTTCCAACAAAGAACAAGGCGATAAATCCACCTACCACCGCTGGTTGAGCAAGGTGTTGCTCTGCCTCTTCCGGTGTCATGTCAACTTCTTGTCCATTGATTTTTACGACATCGCCACTGCTGGATATGGAAACACTCATCTGTCGTGCTGGTGTGAGCCAGAAAATTGTCATCGCACAAAACATGACAAATGCCAATGCCAACAGCGAGCAACCCCAGCAACCGGCACGATTACCCGGAGTACCGGCTAAATGGGGACCGGCTAAATGATCGTCTCTGCTGCCGTCTGCCGTCTGCTGTCTGCCGTTCATCCACGCCGCCGCGGTGATTTCCGATTTCATTTCCTCCGCTGACTGTTGACGCTTTTCCCGCTCTTTGTCCATTGCCTTCATGACGACGTGGTCGATGTCGGCACTGACCGGCGTGATTTCGCTCGGCACCGGAAAACTTCCCTTCGGCAATTCTCCCGTCAGAAGTTCGTAAAAGACCACACCGAGTGAGTAAATGTCCGCCCGATGGTCAACATGGTCAGGGTCATGCAACTGTTCCGGTGCCATGTAGGATGGCGTGCCGAGAATCTGACCGGGAAGGGTTAATGCATCGGTAGGTTGCCGACCATTGGTAGGTTGCTGACCGCCGGGCAGCAACGTGCGGTACTCCGCACTGGCATCCGGTTCGCCATCCAGTCGGCTATCGCCGACGGCACCGCCCGGCGGTCGGTGCCCTACCTGTTCATCGTCGACGCAATCGCCCGGCGGTCGATTGCCTACCTCACGATTGCCCATCGTATCCCCCTCCACCCGCATCAACTTCGCAATCCCGAAGTCGGCAATCTTGACACGTTCCTTCGTGTCGAGCAGAA
>Ga0082212_10009516_pt1 | contig 12537 bp, 8 predicted proteins | sample TergutNt197P3_FD_71548 | JGI IMG/M metagenome (GOLD analysis project Ga0082212, IMG submission 71548) | Neocapritermes taracua P3 segment gut microbial communities from Petit-Saut dam, French Guiana - Nt197 P3 | ecosystem: Host-associated > Arthropoda: Insects > Digestive system > Gut ... | reverse complement strand
ACGAAAAAGGCTATTGCCACGGTTATTATCGTAACGATAATAATGTTCCCAAGATTGATATATTGCTCGGAATACGCTTCGCGGCTGTCCGTGATGCTCGACAGCGTCCAGTCGATATGGTTCATCCTGTACTGGGTCACGAGGTATCTTTGGTTCCCGGCCTTGAATATATACGCGTCCTGGCCGCTTCCATCCAGGAGCTCCCAGGCAGGCATGCCTTGCGGCAATGACCGGGGCGCGATCAGGCTTCCGCTCGCGTCCGTCACGCAGATAGTGCTGCTCGTAAGCTCGTCGCTGATCGCCAGCCTGTCGTTGATATATTCATTTTTGAGCATGATTACCAGGCTGCCTATCGGCTTGTGGGAAACCTTCTCGTTGATCATGCGCGAAAGCAGGACGCGATTCTCGTTGTCGCTGCGCAAATCGTTGAAAAACCCGGAGTGTTCCCACAAAAACATGCCCTCGTACAGGGGAGCCAGTTCAAACCATGGCTGGCTTGCGATGGTTTCGTAATCGGTCATGTACGAAGGCGAAAAGCCGACGACGATGCTTTCCCCGGCCAGGCTGTATACGGAAATCGACTCGATATAGTCTTTATATATGATCGCGTTTACCAGCGTCTCCCTGGCAATCCTTGATTTCTCGCTATAGTCAGCGCTGTCCGTCGGCGTCAAAAGCATCGAGTTGATCTGGTCGTTGTATATGATGAACCGCGATATGTTCTCGCAATCGATAAGCACATACTCCAGGTTGCGGTCGATCTCCCGCAGTATCTGCGACGCGTGGCTATTGATTTTTTCCCTTGACAGGCTGCTCGTGACAATGCCGGACGTAATGGCGACGAGCGCCATCGAAAACAAAAATATCACTATAAACACGAAGCACAGCTTGAAGAAAAGAGGCGCGTTCTGAAACCTTCGCAGCCATGCCCCTATGCCCTTCTTCACATTTGTACCCTTCGTCATTTCCATTCTCTTTTCTATTGTATTGTATTGTAGACCACTTTCATATATGCCGCAATTTTTCACTAAGGCGCCACGGGGACGGTTTTTCAGACAAAAGGGGACGGTTCCTGCGTCTTGTAAGACAAAAGGGGACGGTTCCTGCGTCTTGTTAGACAGAAGAACCGTCCCCTTTTGTCTTTTTACGCCCTTTGTAAGACAGAAGAACCGTCCCCTTTTGTCTTATTGACCGCATTAAAACAGTCTGGTATTCTTTACCGGAATCGGCACGGCCAGGGAGGGTTGTTTCATGGGCAAAAATTATCATGTTTCAAAAACGGGATCGGACCAAAATACAGGTTCAGAAAAATGCCCTTTTCTCACGATAGGCAAGGCGGCGGGCATAGCCGTGGCGGGAGACTCCGTCATCGTCCACGAAGGGGTATACCGGGAATGGGTCAAGCCCGCCAGGGGCGGCTCGAGCAACGCAAGAAGGATCACGTACTCCGCCGCCGAAGGCGAGCATGTGGAGATAAAAGGGTCGGAGCGGATACAGGGCTGGGAAAACGTAGAGGGCACGATATGGAAGGCAGTGTTTGAGAACCAGTTTTTCCAGGGCTACAACCCTTACGAGGAAACAGTGTTTGGCGACTGGCTCTTGCTCCCCGAAGGCAGATGCGTACATCTTGGCGACGTGTACCTCAACGGATCGTCTTTTTACGAGGCGGAAAGCTACGAGGCACTGAAATCGCCCGAAATACGCACGGAAATCCTCGACAACTGGACAGCGGAAACCGTGCCCGTAAAGAATCCCGGCCAGACAAAATACCTGTGGTTTTCCGAAGTCTCGCATGAACGCACGACGATCTACGCAAATTTCCATGGCGCGGACCCGAATGCCGAAATGGCCGAAATCAATGTACGAAAATGCTGTTTCTATCCGGACAAGGCAGGCGTCGATTATATAACCGTGCGGGGCTTTGAAATGTCGCAGGCCGCCACTCCATGGGCGCCTCCCACGGCGGACCAGCCGGGGCTGATCGGGCCCAATTGGTCAAAAGGCTGGATAATAGAGGGCTGCGTCATCCATGACTCCAAATGCGGCGGCATCAGCATAGGCAAAGAGATTTCCACCGGGAATAACTACCGCACTGCGCGCGGGGACAAGCCAGGCTATCAATACCAGCTGGAGTCTGTATTTGCCGCAAGGAAAATCGGCTGGGGCAAGGAAAAGATCGGTTCGCACATTATTCGCGGCAATACCATTTACGATTGCGGCCAGAACGGGATCGTCGGGCACCTGGGATGCGCCTTTTGCGAGATTGCCGAAAACCATATCTACGATATCGCACTTAAGCGCGAATTCTACGGCCATGAGATCGCCGGCATCAAACTGCACGCCGCGATCGACACCCATATCCACAAAAACCATGTCCATGACTGCTCGCTTGGCATCTGGCTGGACTGGCAGGCACAGGGTGCCCGCGTGAGCAGGAACCTGTGCCACGACAACAACCGCGACCTCTATATGGAAGTCACCCACGGCCCGTTTCTCGTCGACAACAACATCTTCGCCTCCAGGTACGCCATGGACAACAGGGCGCAGGGCGGTGCCTATGTGCGCAACCTGTTCGCGGGCAAGATCCTGCACGAAAAAATCCTGAACCGGGCGACGCCCTACCATCTGCCGCACAGCGCCGACGTGGCGGGCTACGCGATGGTATATGGCGCGGATGACAGGTTCTTTCAGAATATCTTTGTCGGAAGCGGGACAAGCGACGACAATTTCGTCGGCACCAAGGCATACAGCGATTGCCCCACTTCCCTGGAAGAGTATATTTCCTTGGTGCGGGCGCTGGGAAACGAAGATTTGGCTATCTTCGAGAAAGTGGAACAGCCGGCATATATAGCGGAGAATGTATATCTCAACGGCGCCAAGGCTTCCGAAAAGGAAACAGGCCGGCTCGACACGCCGGACTTTGACGCGGGGTTTTCCATCGAAGCCACAGAACAAGGCGTTTTTCTGTCAATTGCCCTGCCGGAAGGCTTCGAAGGTTTTTCATGCCGCCCCCACGATACCGCCTCATTGGGCAGGGTCCGCATCGTGGACGCGGATTTCGAGAACCCGGACGGGACGCCCCTTTTTATCGACACCGACTTTTTTGGAACCCCCAGCGACCTCGCCGGCCCCCTGGCCTGCCTGAAAAGCGGCAGCAACAGGATCCAGCTCCTATAGAAGTCGAGTGGGGACTTTTTGTGTTCCCGCTATAGTTTAGTTATCTTTGTCTCCAGGGTTATCCCGAGCCTTTCGGCGTACCCAAAATACCGGTCGACCTGCTCCTCGGTGAGCATGTCGGACGATATAAGCCCGCGCTGGCCGAATTCATCGTTGACAAGCATCTTCGTAAACAGCGCACCCCCCTGGCCCGTCAAATACATCTCCGCTGTTATCCCGGCAAGTTCAAAGGATTCCTTCAGGCCGGGGGCGAAGACATGGATCTCGACCATGACATCCTCGCCGCCCTTCTTGCCGATTGCCTCGACAACCATGCAGCCGGTGTCCGAGACAAGGCCCTCTTCAAGGATTGCCTGTATTTCCTCCTTGTATTTCGGGGCGGGGGGTATATGGGCCAGCACGACATCGAAGGGGATTACTTCCTGCCCGCCTACAACCTCTTTGTCGCGGCTGAGCAAACCCGCCCTGTACAGCGGCTTCGCGAAATCAAAACCGGCGCCGCCATATTTGAAGTTTATATTCCTGGCGCCTTTGAAGAACTTCTCCCTGTTGAACCAGTAATGGACCGGCTCGTCATGGCAATGCTCGCCGAGCCGCACCGGCCTCCCCAAACCCATGTAGCCGTATTCCCTTTCGATCGTGAGGCCAAACGCCTCGGTCCTGACGAGCTCGCCGTCCTTGACCGCGTAGGCCTCCTCGCTCATGTCGGCCAGGGCGGTGACCGGCGACCACCAGAACGGAAGGAACCGCTTTGCCTCCACGCCTTCATACACTATGTTGTTGATCGTATCGCAGGTATCGAGATGCCTTGCCGCGAGCCTGGTCGCGACGCAGATCAGCCCCGGGGCGGAGCCCGTCCCTATTATCGCCGTTTTCCCTATCGCCTCGAACTTCGGGCCGTATACGTCATACAGGATCCTTATGCTCTCGACCCAATCCTCATGCAGGGCGGTAGTGGCCGCGAAATCCTGATAGTCGGCTCCCGCCGCCAGTGCCGCGTCAAGCGCGTTCCGGTGCCATTCCAGGGGCAGGGCGTTGACGACAAGGTCCACCCCCTCGGCAGCGGACATGACACTGTCAAAATCACGGGCGTCCACCCTTGCGCCCCTCGCCTTGGCAAGCCCCCCGGCCAGCGCGTCCACCGCCTTCTGGTCATAGTCGGCGCAGATTATTTCCGAAACGCAGGCTTCCTCGTCCATCCTCTTCGCTACCGTGGAGCCCTGCGCCCCCACGCCCAATATCAATATCCTTTTGCTCATGTCAAACCCCCTTTAAAAATGCCTGCGCGCTATGCCGGATCAATCTATCCCGTTAATTATACCAAACCGGCCAAAGCTGGCGAACCTTAGAGGTACTTGAAGGTTTGCCCATTTTGTGGAAGATTTTTCAGGGGTTTTCCGTTACAGGGCGGTTACAGGGGTATTACACCGATAGCCGTTGAAACTACGGGGTTTTCAAGGGATTTTGCGAATGTTTCACTTGTGTTAAGGCTTCGTGATTTTTGTATGTTTTTGGTTGTTTCGAGGCGGGATTGGCTTGAAAACCTTAGACTGTCTAAGGTTTTGTCGTTGTGCTATACTGTTATTCACATGCAGACTCAAATGAACCCCGAAATTGAAAAATTCCTCCTTGAAAAAGGCGCCGATATAGTCCGTTTCGTGGATATTTCAAACCTGCCGGATGCCCAGACACGCGGTTTCCCAAGAGCTGTTGTTTTCTGCATCGCGCTTTCAAAGGAATTTATACTTGCTATCCGGGACGGCACGCATTCCGGCCCCGATGAATTTGTGGACAAAGAACACGAAACGGACAGGATAGCGGACCAGCTCGCAGTTTATCTCCAGGGCAAAGGCTACAAAGCCTTCTCCCAATCCGAAGAAAGCATTGAGGCAAATGGCTATTACGACGAAGCGGCCATGGCAAGCCTTCTGCCGCACAAGACAATCGCGCGGCTGGCGGGCATGGGCTTCATAGGCAAGAACAACCTCTTGATTGCAAATGGCTACGGCTGCGGGTTCAGCATGTGTGCCGTCCTGACTGACGCCCATGTACAGACTGAGAATCCTCCGCCGCTTTCGCCGAAATGCGGTGATTGCAATATCTGCAAAGATGTCTGCGAAAACCAGGCTATCCGCGGGAACGAATGGGCCGAAGCCGGCGGGCGCGATGAAGTCGTCGACGTCTTCAAGTGCGCCTGCCAGCTCAAGTGCATGGTCAACTGCCCCTATACGCTGGACTACGCGCTTCAGGCCTCGATATGAAGTTAGCCAACAGCCCGAACGGAGTCCGGCACAGCGGCAAAATCATGCACCTCTACAGAACCGATCCCCGCTGTGTTATCAAGCGACGGCCAGCATCTTTTTTGTCAGCGAATCCAGCAAAGGCGCCGGCGTCACTTTTGACGAAATGACAAGCAGTTTATTGTATATCCCGGCGACAACAGATACCTTTCCTTTCATAAGCGCTTTGTAGCCTGCCTCCGAGACGTATTCCGGAGTCATTACGAACCGCTTGAAAAGCAGAGTGTTTTCCATCCCCGCCTTGGCCGCAAACTCGGTTTTCGTCGATCCCGGGCACAGTGTCGTGACCGACACGCCAGTCCCCTTCAATTCCGCATTGACCGCCTTCGAAACGTGCAGTATATATGCCTTTGTCGCGGCATATACGGCGTTGTTCGGGCAAGCAATAATGGAACCGGTCGAGCCCAGGTTCAGGATCCGGCCGTATCCGTTGTCAACCATATCGGGGATGAACAGCTTCATCATCTCCGTCGTGCATATCGCGTGCAAATGGACCATCTCGTTTTCTTTCTCCATGCTGGTGTCCAGGAAGCTTCCGTATTCATTGAATCCCGCGTTGTTTATCAGTAATTGAATGGACAAGCCAAGCCCCTTTACTGCCGAATAAACCCTTGTCGCGGCCCCGGGCTTTTCCAGGCCCGCGGCGATAACAGAAACCTGTATCCCATATTTTTCTGCCAACCCCCGCGACTGGGAAGCCAGCTTTTCTTCATCCCGCGACACCAGGACCAGATTGTATTTTTCCCGTGCCAGTTTTTCCGCGAATGCCCTTCCAATCCCGCTCGTAGAGCCGGTGACCAGCGCTGTCTCATTCATGCGTGATACCTCCAAGTATGCTTCTGAAGTGTTCCCATTCCGCTGCGTAGTCCATGCATCGGACACTTTCGGGATCGCAGGAACCCAATACCTCATCATAGAACTCCAGCTTCTTTTCTATCAGCCCGAGAAGGTTTTGGAACGCCGCGATCCTTTCCGCCAAAAATGCCCTGTGCTCCGCCAAGATATCGCGGCGCTCCGGAATTGAATTGCCGCCGCCCTCCATCAATAGAACCACGTATTGCTTGATTTTGCCGATTGGCATATCCGTCTCGCGCAGGCAGCGAATAAGGAATATCCACTCGATGTCGGATTCAGAATAGAGACGGCGCCCCGAGGGGTCGCGCCCGATCGATGGCAGCAGGCCTTCTTTTTCGTAATAGCGAAGGCAGTCCTTGGACAAACCCAGTCTTTTCGCCGCTTCCCCGGCAGTATAACCCATAAACAATCACCTCCTAGGGCAACAATAACCCATGGAGCGCACTCCATGTCAAGAGATTTTTTTGTCTGGTCTTAGTTTAATATTGAAAAGCAGCTGAGTTTTGCTGTGCAGGCAAAATTCGAATTTTTAGCAAAAAATTGCGATAATCGGCGTTTTTTTCGCTATAATAGCCGAAAAAACGGGCAAAACCGGGTAAAACGGCCATAATCGGCGTGAAAAACGCCGATTATCGAAAAAAACTGCTAAAAAAACCCGATTTACATGTCACGCCAACCCCGGTCCGGCAGGGTGACGTTCGAGGCCGCCGTTCACGCAGCCCTCACTGAGGGACAGCCCACGGCGGCCTCGCCTTATTCCAATGTCTACTCTTCTCCCAGCTATCCTTCTTCTCCCAGCAATCCTTCTTCTTCCAGCTATCCTTCTTCTTCCAGCTATCCTTCTTCTTCCAGCTATCCTTCTTCTTCCAGCTATCCTTCTTCTTCCAGCAATCCTTCTTCTTCCTGCAATCCTTCTTCTTCCAGCAATCCTTCTTCTCCCTGCAATCCTTCTTCTTCCAGCAATCCTTTCTCTCTCTACGCGCGCGAGCCCTTCACCTTGAACGTACCCATCTTGGTTTTGCTTGTGCCCAATATCGTACCGTCCGCATTGAGCTTAAGGGTCATCACGATGGCCAGCGGCCCGAAGGGGGAACCGACCGTGCTCTCGAAACTAAAATTGTCGCCGTCGACTTTGCCGTTGGTCAATTCGGATACATTGCCGGTAGGCGGGTCGGTAAGCGACCCGGTCAGCGCGTCGCCATCCACTGCTATCTCCAATAGATTGTGGACCTTGTTCATCGGAACGCTAATGACTATATCCCATTTCCCTGCTACTTCTGACATTTTTCATACCTCCTATATTTTACGCCATTTTGATAATTGACCTCTTGATCAGTGTCTTCGCGATCTGGATCTTGTATACATTTTGCGATAGCGGGTCTGCGTCCTTTACAGCGATTTCCGCCGCTTCGACAGCGGTTTTTTCATCGACCGGCTTCCCTATTAAATAGTCCTCGGCCTCTTTTGCCCGGATAGGCACAGGCGCCACCGCGCCCAGGACAATGCTTGCGTCCTTGATCGCGCCTCCTTCCACCGAGTAAGCGCTTGCGACGCTTATCATCGCGAAGTCGATCGCGTTGCGCTCGCGGAATTTATCATACGCGGTCGTGCCTGCCTGCTTCGGGATTTCAATAGCAGTCACGATCTCCCCTTCTTCAAGCGTATCGGAGATCCTGGCCGCTTTCGTGAAGAAGCCGTCCGCAGGGTATTTTCCCCTGTTTGTGCAGACGACCGCGTTCATTGCCATCAAGGCCGCCGCGATATCGGATTGGTTGACGGCATGGCACGCGCAGTTGAAGCAACGGTCCGCTTCCGCCTCAAGCTCGTCCAGCGCAAGGCCCTGGTCGTCCTCTTTGTCAGCAGAGCGTTGCTCTTTGGGAAGGAGGTTGGGCTTTACGGTCTCCGAGTGCTCAAGGCTGGTTTTCCCGCGGACGACAAACCCTTCTTTATAGGCGCAATCGCATGTGTCCGATTTTTCCCCGGTCAAATACTCAATCATCGCTTCCCCGGCTTTCCTGCCGGCGGCAATAGCCGCGATAACGGTTGACGGGCCGGTCGTGACATCGCCGCCGGCATAGACGCCGGGGCGGCTCGTCTCCTGCGTTTTCTCCTCGACCATAACGCGCCCGCGCTCCGTTTCGACGCTCAGGCGTTCATCAAGGAAGGACAGGTCGATAAGCTGGCCGACCGCGAGAAGGATGGCGTCCCCGCTGACCTCTTTGATATCAGACTCGTCATACTCGGGCGCGAACCGTCCTTCATCGTCGAAAAGCGCCGTGCACTTTTTGAATGAAAGCCCTGTGATTTTATCGCCCTCGCGCAACACGGCCTTGGGACCCCAGCCGCCGATATGCTCTATGCCTTCTTCCAGGGCGCGGCCCATTTCCTCTTTGGTCGCGGGAAGCTGATCCCCTGTTTCGAGCGAAACCATGGTGACGCTGTTCGCGCCGAGCCGTTTAGCGGTCACGGCAACGTCAACGGCCACATTGCCGCCGCCGACCACGATAACGTCCTTCCCCGGTTTGTCCTTCATCCAGGTTTTGACTTCCATCAGGAATTCGAGGCCGAATACTGTCAAGTCCTCCCCGTCGATGCCGATAATGTTACGCTTCCACGCGCCTGTATCCAGAAATACCGCGTCATAGGCGCCGACAATTTCGTCAAGCGAAATGTCCTCGCCGACATGTATTTTCTGCTTGAACTCGACGCCCATGGCCGCGATCGCGCCCGTGAGCCTGCGCACCTTTTCTTTTGGAAGCCTGTATTCAGGTATAGCGTACATAAGCAACCCGCCGGGCTCGTCCATTTTGTCGAGCACGGTTACCGCGTGGCCTTCCTTGCGAAGATAATAGGCCACGCTGAGCGCCGCCGGTCCCGCTCCGATGATCGCAACCTTTTTCCCGCTCTCCTTGTCCGGAGGCGGCATAAGGCGATCTGCGTTATCAAGTATATAGTCGCCTACATACCGTTCTATCTGGCTGATATTGACCTCGGAATCATAATCGTTCCTGTGGCAGCCCTCCATACAGAAGTGCGTGCAGACGCGCGCCGTTATGGCGGCGAGCGGATTCTTTTCGAGCATTATCCCTGCGGCGCCGTCAAGATCCTTTGAGCGAACCCTTTCAAGATACTTTGGGATATCGATATGGGCCGGGCAGCTCACGGAGCACGCCGACCTGGTTACGCGCATGCCGCCGAACACCGAATGGTACTTGTTCTCGCCCGTAACGGCGGAACAGCTCTCCCCGCCTTTTCTGGAGCAAACTATGCGGCCGCCGATGTGGTTCGGATAGCGGTAATACCAGCAACGGGTATCCTGGCAAATGTTCCCGCCGATCGTCGCCTGGTTCCTGATAAGGGGGGACGCCACGGAGCAGGCGGCCTGCGCGAGCGCCGCGTACTTTTCCCTGACCAGCCCCGAGTCCGCGATATCCGCCAGCTTCGCGTTCGCGCCGATGCTGAGCCCGCTTTCTGTTTCTTCTATATGCCCCATCCCGTCGATCGTTTTGAGATTGACGAGCTTCTCGGGATAATCCGGCAATATTTTGTCTTTTAGGACGCCGAGAATATCAGTGCCCCCGGCTATTGCCTTCGCGCCATTTTTCAGCTCGAGCTCCGCTTCTTCGATCGATAACGCGTCAATGTGTTCAAATTGTTTCATGGCCCTGTTACCCCTTCCTTTCGTTCTTGCTCTTTAAAGCGTCAAGAATCACATTTGGCGAAATCGGATAGTCGTTGAACCATATGCCCGTCGCGTTATAAATCGCCAAAGTGATTGCCGGTATAGCGGGCGCAAGGCTCGGCTCCCCGGCCCCAAACGCGCCGAAAGGGGCAGGCGGGTCTGATTGCGGCGGCGTTTCCACGACGACCCTGTCGTGCTTGGGCAAATCGTTCCAGGTGCGGGTTTTATAATCGACCATGTTGGCGGTCAGCATCCGGCCCTTGCCGTCCCATACCGTTTCCTCGCGCAATGCCATATCGATCCCGGGGAAGTAGCCGTCAAGCTGCCCTTTGAAAGCCAGGGGGTTTACCACCTGTCCGCAGTCCGTCGAGCAGAGCTGCTCCAGCACTTCCACCTTGCCCGTTTCCTTGTCCAACGAAATCTCGATGAACTGCGCTTGCTGGATCCCCACGTTAAACACCCCTTTGAAGTTCCCGACGCCCGTTATGCTCTGGTTGAAGCCTATCGCCGCGACCCAGGCTATGCAAGCCATCGGGTCGTCCTTGACAAAAATCAACCCATCCCTTGTTTCCAAATCTTCAGGCGGGCGCTGGAGCACTATGGCAGCGCGTTCCAACAGCTTCTTCTTGGCGTCCATAGCCGCCTGCACGACGGCCGTCCCGACGGAAAAAACGGTCCTGGAACCCGTGCTGCCCCATTCATAAGGCGCCGCGTAGGAGTCGCTGGGCGAGAGCTGTACGCTTTCAAGAGGAACATTCAGGACTTCCGCGGCGAACTTGCGCATTACGTCGCGGCCGCCGGTGCCAAACTCCGTTATGCTGCAAAAGACCTTTACGCCGCCGTCAAATACGAGCTCCACATTCTCGTTGGCGGCCTGCTCGCCGACGTCAGTCTCCCCGGCAAGGCCCATCCCTACAGCGTAGACCATATTGCCGTCTTCCCTTGTGGGTTTCCCATACCCCTTCCACCGGGCATCCCAACCAAACGCTTTCGCGCCTTCGTCCAGGGCTTTGACAAAATCAGGGCCTGCGTATTCAACCATCCCGGTGCACATATACGCGTGGAAAAACTCATCGCCGACCTTCAGCGTATTTCGGCGAAAATACTCTACAGGGTCAAGATCGATTTTTTCAAGCCCTTTGTACAAAGCGTTGCAAATATGTATGGTGTTTTCCAGATAGCCATAGCCGCGGTACGCGCCGGACGGCATCCTGTTGGTCATGGCAATCTTTGTGCGGACATCCGCGTTCTTGCTTTTGGCTACAATGGCCTGCGCGATATGGCCTACGCCGACCATCAGGCATTGCTCCCCGGAAAACGCCCCGCTTTCATTGATCCACTCGCCTTGGACCGCAGTCACCGTGCCGTCCTTTTTTAGCCCGATTTTATACTCCCCTGTCGACCTTATCCGCATGGTTTGCGCCGCGAACTGTTCTTCTTTTGTCCAGAACATTCCAACGGGCCGGCTTGTCGCTTTGGCAAGCGCGGCCGCGTACAGTATGATGCTTCCGCAGCTTGAAAAGTGCTTTGACCCATAGCTCCCGCCTACATAAGGCGCGATAACGCGCATATTCGTTATCGGGATCTGCATATGCCCTGAGTTTTGCATCGCGCACAACCCCGGGGAAGACATGGATCCGCGAACGGTCAGGTTTTCGCCGTCCCACTCCGCGATGACGCCGGGGGGTTCGGGGGGAAGGGGCTGCTGGCCGCTTTCCACGCTCGAGAACGTCTCCGCGATCACGTCCGCTTCCTTAAACCCCTGTTCCACATCGCCGTATGCCATGTCCGTGAAAGCCATGCCCATATTTTCAAAGACATCGGTGGGCGCCAGGTTCCCGGGGAGTTCCATATAGAGCTCGGGGGCGTCAGGCTTGAGCGCGTCGGCCGTGGTGAGGATGGGCTCAAGCGGCTCATAAACCACTTTGATCAACCCCAACGCCTCCTCTGCTATGTCTTCTGTCTGGGCGGCGACCAAAGCCACCGCGTCGCCCAGGTAATATGCCGTATCGCTCAAAAAACGCTTGTGCTCGACAAGCATCCCTTCTTCCCAGTCAGGCGAATTCCTGTAGGTCAGCACCGATTCGACGCCCGGATATTGCTCGGCTTCTTCGGTGTCAATGCTTAGAATTTTCGCGTAAGCGTATGGGCTCCGAAGCGCCTTCCCATATAGCATCCTGGGTATCTTCAAGTCCCTGGCGTATCTTGCCCTTCCTGTGACAATGTCTCGTGCGCCTATTCTCGGCGATTCTTTGCCGACATGCCTCAATTCCATAGTCAGGATACCCTCCTTCCCGTGAATTCCATTACTGTTTCAACAACCTGGTGATGCGTGCCGCAACGGCAGTAATTCCCTGACAGGGCCTCCTTAAGCTCGTCTTCCGTGGGATCGGGGTTCTTGTCCAGCAGCGCTTTCACGACCATGATCGCCCCGGGCGAACAAAACCCGCATTGATACGCCGTCTTGTCGATAAACGCCTGCTGCAAGGGATCGAGCTCGCCTGTTTTCGGGTCTTCCAGCCC
>Ga0082212_10009515_pt1 | contig 12540 bp, 13 predicted proteins | sample TergutNt197P3_FD_71548 | JGI IMG/M metagenome (GOLD analysis project Ga0082212, IMG submission 71548) | Neocapritermes taracua P3 segment gut microbial communities from Petit-Saut dam, French Guiana - Nt197 P3 | ecosystem: Host-associated > Arthropoda: Insects > Digestive system > Gut ... | reverse complement strand
AAGTTCGTCTATACTGGGGAGGAACCAATCATCTTTCCCGCCGCCTGGATAGTCATCGCATGCTTTTGCGGCAGGAGCGTTTGTGTCTGTGGCAAGTATTAACGCCGTGTTTGCTTTGCCTGTTCCTATTGCTGTTCCGGTTCCTGATATGTTTGTACTTTTAAAGTCTGATGATGCCCATGCCAGTGTTGTCCCTTGATTAACAGGTGCGGCTTCAAGGTAGTGGGCGGTAAACGAACCTGTGCCGGTTACGGTAAAGCCTACTGTTGAAACATAGATGATTTTGCCGTCGCCGGGACCGGTGTCGCCGACTGCATATTCGGGGACGAAGCCGCCAGTGCCATTGTTGCAGGCGGTTATTACCGCAACAAGGGCGATAATCCCCACAATCACTTTTGTTTTTCTCATTTTGTAACTCCTGTAAAAAAGAGTATAATGTTCTGCGTTCGGGCGATGTTTCGGCTCATTGGGAATATAGTAGCAAATTCAAGAGAATGTATCAAGTACTATGTAACAGCAAAAACTTTACTTTGCGTATTTCTCGCAAAGGCGCAAAGTTCGCAAAGAACGCAAAGGAGAAGAAAGGTTTTAACGCATGAGTAGTGTCCTGTCTAATTCGGTTTCTAATATCACAAAATACGTTAATTCCTTATTACATAAGAGATTAACTTTACTTAACATTGCGTCATTTGTATTAGACAGGACACTGGCGAATTACGACCTAAACCTTGATAAATCTTTGCGATCACTACGTCTTAGCGTCTGCGCGAGGTCTTTCGTGTAAAGTATTAGATGTTACAGAATACAAGTGAAAAATGGCGTTTTTGTGTGGACTGCCAGCTCCTGTAAATTTTTTACTCCGCTTTTTTTCAATCAACGACCACGAACAGAAAGCATTGGGGAATAAAGGTTGCCACGCAGGTGGGGGAGGTTACCTATGATAGACCATTTGGAGAGGAGTGGAAGATGCCATATCAAAATATGCGTAGAGAAAATGTTCCTCGACATGGTCTGAATAGGTGTTCTCCCCCACCTGATGGGCAATGATTAATACCAATGCTTTCTGTTCGGCAAGTTGGGCTTTATTTATGGTTAAAAAAATAATACCATTATTATTGGAGGAAAATATGTGGATAATTTTTGCGCTTTTATCGGCGGTGTTTGCCGCGTTAACTTCGATTTTGGCCAAAATCGGTATAGAAAATGTTAATTCCAACCTGGCGGTTGCCATACGCACTGCGGTGGTCCTGCTGCTTGCCTGGGGCATTGTTTTTTTTACAGGGAAGCACCATGATCTGCTCCACCTTGAAAAGAAAAGCATTGTTTTTTTGATATTATCCGGCATTGCAACAGGTCTGTCCTGGCTATGTTATTACCGCGCCCTGCAAATTGGCGAAGCTTCGAAGGTTATCCCTATCGATAAATTCAGCGTCGTAATCGGCATAGTGCTGGCATTTATTGTTTTAAAAGAAACCATAACAGTAAAGACAATTATCGGCGGCGTATTGATCACCGCCGGGACCTTTGCACTAATCCTTTAATCAGGTTATTATTTGGTATGCCGCCAGCCAATGACAATGTAAAACTCATCCTGGAAAAAGGGGTGCTTTCCGGCAGTGTAAGAAACTGTTTTATCCGCCTTGACACTGTCCCCGATACGGCGGCGCTGGAAATCTTTTTCCCAAAAAGCGCCGACGAGGACCGGTGGGGGATAAGGGACATACTGAACGAGCCTTATATAATAAAAAAGGAGTGGGTCGATTCCGGGCTTCGCATTCTGCTAAAAAATATACCGCCAAAGGAATTATGGAACACGACAAAGCCATTAATCGAAAAAATTGTCGTTTACTTCAGCAAAAAATACCCAAACGATTTTTTTAAGCGCTACAAACATTATGTCTGCGGTAAATTGTCCAGGGTAATCCTCCTCCACATTAACGAAACAATTGTATTAAAATACTGCGAGGAGCTGCGCGCCGATTTTACCAAAAATTACTGCAAGGCGCTGTTCACCGGGCAGGGGGAGTTTGAAAAAATTTATATCAGCTGTTACGAAGAAGGCACCCTGGAATACCGGAACGGCATAACAGAAATGCACCGGTGGGAAAACGAGGACGAAGCCCAGGCAGCTTCCTATTTAAGCAAACGGTACACACAGCGCCTGCTTGACGGCGTAATAAATGAGCCGGGTACAAAAGCTTCCATGATAGGGATAATAAAAGCATCCATGGAATCTTCAACAATCGAAAGCGAAGACCGGGCACTGTTTAACAAAGCTTTTGCAATACTGGAAAGCGCTCCATGAGTAAAGCCATTAGCCGTAATTCCTCCAGCATGGGCCAAACCGCCGTATTGTTCAGCGCCATTTTATGGAGCACCGGCGGGCTGTTTATAAAATTAATTGATTGGGACCCGGTAATAATTGCCGGGGTCCGCAGCCTGATAGCGGGGCTTTTTATGCTGGCGGTGCGTTTACTGTCGCCCGGCAAAAGGAGGGCCCCGTTTAAGCTTCGGTACCTTTGGGGAGGCGGGCTGGCCTACAGCATCACCATGCTCCTCTTTGTCCCGGCAAACAAACTTACCACTTCTGCGAATGCGATACTGCTCCAGTACAGCGCGCCGGTCTGGGCAGCGCTTTTGGGCTGGGTTTTGGCAAAGGAAAAACCAAAACTGATAAACTGGGCCAGCCTTGCAATGGTAATAGGGGGGCTCTGCCTTTTTTTTAAAGATGGCCTGGAAGGCGGATCCTTTACCGGCAATATACTGGCGCTGCTTTCCGGCATCTGCTTTGCGGCCAATTCGGTTCTTCTGCGCATACAAAAAGACGGCGACCCGGCAGATGCGCTTATCCTTGCCCACTTCCTGACATTTATTGTCTGTATACCGGTATTATTCAGCCACCCTCCTGCCCTTACTTTTTCCAATGCGGCATATATCCTTTTCCTGGGTACAATCCAACTTGGCGTTGCTTCCCTTCTTTTTGCATACGGCATTAAGCGGGTAACCGCAGTCCAGGCAATGCTTACCGCGGCAATTGAACCGATCCTGAACCCGGTGTGGGTACTGCTCGTAACAGGGGAAAAACCATCGCTCGTGGCTGTAATAGGCGGCGCAATAATTATTGCAGCAGTTTTGGTTTCAACAATCGATTTTTCGGGGAAAGCAGCAGGCAGAAAGAAAGCAAAGGATTGACAATTGTCCGCATCAACCTGATACTGTTTATAGGGGGCAGCCATGAAAAAAGTGTTTTTTTCCCTGGTGTTAATTTTCACCTTAAATTTTGCCGTAACTGCACAGAAGGAAAATGATTGGGCGCCGGTCGTTTCTGCTGCAGAATTGGCCGGTTACTGGACAGGTTCCAAAGCCATGGAAATACCGCAAAATGAAGCTACAGGGATTCCTAATTCCATCCTTGTTTTAACCATAAACCTGAATTATTCCCAAAACAATAAAGATATTATTTTTGAAATGGTAATTGAATTTAACAAATTCCTGGAAGACTGGATCGAAGTCCCAACAATGAAGAACCTTAAAATGACCAAAGACCAATTATGGAACTTATTAAAGGGGCTGCTGCAGAATATTTTGGGCGAAGAAGCAACTTACGACGATTCCTACAAACTTTTCTATATTATAACAGTGGCCGCGTCGCCATTTGAACCGTCCGGAAACTTTTGTATTAATGGTCCGGGGAATATGGTTAAGCTTCTTTTTGACGACCCAATCTCCTTTGGCCTTGGCGATGAAGGTTTAACAGAAATGATCCTGGTCAGGATGTCGAGTGTAGTACTGTGATCGCCGGAATAATCGGCGCTGCCGGATATGCCGGCTCCGAATTAATCCGGGTATTACTGGGCCACAGGAAAATCACCGGCCTTGTACTGGCTTCGGTCAGCAAGCCCGGGGAAAACATTGCAACGCTGTACCCCAACTTCCTGGGCACAGGAGACAGCAGCGGCAACTCTGCATTTGCAAAATTCGGCAATAACGGCGCTGTTCTTGTCGCACCCGAGCAATGTATCTCTGCATCGGACATTGTATTCGGTGCGCTCCCGGCGGGGGCAGGCGAAAGCTATGTAAAATTATGCCTTGAAAGGGGAATATCGTACATCGATCTTTCCGCAGATTTCCGTTTTGCCGACTGCGAAACATATTCAAAGTGGTACGGTAAACACTGGCAATACCCCGAACTTCACCTTCATTCGGTCTACGGCCTGCCGGAACTGAACAGGAGCGCCATTAAGGAACTTGCCGCAAAAGGCCCCTGTATTATCGGGAACCCAGGCTGCTACCCAACAGCAATAAGCCTTGCCTGTTACCCTGCTTTTTTCCAAAGCCCAAAGGCCGCCGGGAACAACTGCATACGCCCCGGCGCAGGTACGGTTATTGCCGACGCAATTTCGGGGGTCAGCGGGACAGGCAGGGACAGCACACGCACCAATCATTTTTGCGAATGCTCCGACGCGGTAAGCGCCTATAAAGTCGGCTCGCACCGCCATACCCCGGAGATTAGCAGTATTGTATCAAAAATAGCCGGGCGTTCTGTCCCTTTGGTTTTTACGCCGCACCTTGGCCCGCTAAACCGCGGGATCCTTGCTACGGTATATGTCCCCCTGGAAACTGCCGTAACAGAAAAAGCCGCCCGGGATTTTTATACATCGTTCTATAAAGACGAACCTTTTGTCCGCGTGCTTCCGGAAAATATATACGCCGCCACCAACAGGGTCCGGCAGTCAAACTACTGCGATATGTCGGTCCATCTGGATCATACCGGTACGGTGCTTATTGTCGTATCGGCAATCGACAACATGGTAAAAGGGGCGGCAGGCCAGGCTGTGCAGAATATGAACATTGTCTCTGGTTTTAACGAGACCGAAGGGCTTGCCTCCGTGCCGGCGCTGTTTTAAAGAGATACTATTTTCTGTTAACCCGCCCTATTCTTTTTCAAATTTCTGCGCAATGTCGTGGATTATTTGAACGAATTTTTCCGGCTCTTCGCCATTTGGTGAATGCGCCGATTCTTCAAATGTAAAAAATTCCTTGTCTGGCGCTTTTATTATTTCAAAATACTCATGAGCCAGTGTATAGGACACCTGGTAATCGTATATGCCTTGTGTTATATAAACAGGTACTTTAAATGAAACTGATGATTCAAATAAATTGCTGTTGACAACACAATCCCACAAATGTGTCTGCGAAAACACCATCCCCCGAATAAAACTAATTTTTTCGGATATCGTATAACCTTTGAACAAGAGAATGTCTTTAATCAGGCCAGCCATGGAAAAATCGCTGTGCATTATCCCAATCCCGTATTTATTCATAAGCGAAGATCGTACTTTGCTAATATAATCCAGCGACGGGAAATCATCTGCGTCTCTATCATACTTTTGCAGGTTTTTAACGGCTGCTTTGTCATTAATCTCCATTGCATGCTGCAGCATATAATCGTAAGCCAATTTTTCTGATTCCACCTGGTTGGTAACCTGCCCAATGCCAATAAATGCCGCATAATGCTCCGGATATTTTTCTATGGTTTTTATGCCAAGGAACGAACCCCATGAATGCCCCACGAGATATATTTTTTCCTTGTCAAAACGGAGTTTTAGGTATTCGGTGATTTGGAGTGTATCTTCTACCATTTGATCGAGCGTCATGGTGGATGGGTCAATCGAACTGCTATAGCTCATGCCTGCGCCCCGCTGATCCCAGTAACAAACGGTAAAATACTTTTCAAGCCGCTCGGCAATTTCGTATTTATAGAGAAGGGCAAGCTCCGGGCTGCCAGGGCCGCCGTGGAGCAAAAGTATTACAGGGTTATCCGGGTTTTCCGAGCGCAGGAAAAACCCTTGCCGTACCCCGCCAATTTCTTCAAATGTTTTCTCTGTAAGGGAGGCGGCAATTACATTCCCTTCTGCATCTTTTAATTTTCCCAATTTACCGGGGCTGCTTAGCACAAGGACTAATACCCCAATCAGCAGAACCTCAATAATTGATAATATGGTAACCTTGATTATTATTACGGCTTTTTTCATTGTTTTTACCCCTAAGTTTTAATATATAATTTAGCGGGATTTGTCAATAAAGCATTATCCGTCTTTTCAAGTTATATTTAAGGCCGGGTAATGGACACAAAAAGAATAGTATGGAAATATTGATACTATGCCAAATGAGTTAAACAGTGAAAAAGTAAAAGAATATGGTAAAAATGCCGGGGCAAATGTCGTTGGCATAGCCGCTTCAAAAGATTTTAACAACGCGCCGAAGGGTTTTTGGCCTTCTGACAACCTCGAAGGATGCCGTTCGGTAATTGTTCTGGGTGCCACATTTCCCAAAAAAGTCTTGGAAAATACTGCCCAATATACCGCAAACCGTAATGAAATGCTTTCAAAGATGACGGACATGGCAAAAGAAGTTGCAAAGCGGATAAAGGCCGATGGGTATAAGTCAAAAGCCATTAGCGCTTCGGGCGGTAAATGGGTGGAGAGCGGCGGAAGGAAAGATCAATTCGGGTACATTTCCCTTAAACACGCCGCGGAACTCGCCGGGCTTGGCGTTATCGGCAAAAATTATTTGCTTACAAACCCCAACTATGGCAACCTTCTTTGGCTAAGCGCTGTCCTGACTGACGCAGAGCTTATCCCGGATAAAAAAAAACTCAATTTAAAATATGCGGCAATTGCAATAAATGTGTTGAATCCTGCCCTTCAGGGGCGCTGAATAATCCCGCCTTGTTCGGGAAAAAAGAATGTTCCCAATTTTTTAAAATTGAAGATAAAAAGTTTATTATAAAATGTTTTTTATGCCGTACGGTATGCCCGTATTGTTACGGCAAATAGCTGTGCGGCGCACCCTTAATACCCATTGCAGGGGCAGGGTGCGCCGGGAAAAAACTAGTCTTCGCCTTCGGCAAGGGTACAGATAGCCTGCGCCCAGCGTACATATTTAAGTTTTGCCAAATCGCCGATTGTTTTGATGTTAGCATTTGGCAGGGCTTCATTGAGCAGTTTTGCCCCGTTCTCGCTGATCCCTGCAATTGCGTAAACCGGTGCCTTAACGAGCTGCTTAAATTTCTTTGTCTCATACTTTTTGATAATAAATTTGTCGATGTTCATTTCCATTGTTTAATTCTCCTTAGATGGCAGATTGCCGTTTTTTTATTTACCGCAAACCAAAAAATAATAGAGTTGCGGTATATTTAATAATAACACCTGTATGCATAAAAGTCAAAGGGGCGCAAAAAATTACTGTAGAAATTTATAAAAAAAACCAATATGATTACCCAATGAAGACAATAGAAGGCGGCGTCTGCGCCCCGCAGGGTTTTCTTGCCTCGGGGGTCCGCTGCGGCATTAAGGCTAACGCAACCAAGCTGGATCTGGCCCTTGTTTTTTCACAGCAGCAATGCACATCGGCGGCGGTGTTCACCTCGAACCTTGTGAAGGCGGCCAATATAATTGTAAGCAGGGAACACAGCAAAGCAGGGAAAATCCGTGCGCTTATTGCCAATTCGGGGAACGCCAATGCCTGCACAGGCCAGGCAGGGCTGGACGCCGCCCGGCGTATGGCAGAAATGGCAGCGGAAAAACTCGGCATTGCACAGGAAGAAACCGCTGTCGCGTCCACCGGGGTAATCGGCGTTCCCATGCCCATAGAAAAAATAGAAGCTGGGATGGCGGGGCTTGCCGCCGGCCTTTCCGGCGATGGCGGCGATGCGGCCCTCGAAGCGATCATGACTACCGACACCCGGAAAAAATATACTGCGGTCGAATTTGAACTTCCCCAACCAGATGTGCCCCGCAGAGGGGGGGAGCAAAAAACACCTTCGGTGTTTGAAGCGAGGGGGGAGACTTCCCCCCTTAGAATCGGTGCCATGGTAAAAGGGTCCGGGATGATCCACCCCAATATGGCAACGATGATCTGCATAATTACGACCGATGCGGCGATAAGCGCAGCAATGCTGGATAAAGCTCTGCGCCGCTCGGTAAAACGCTCCTTTAACCGGATGACGGTAGACGGCGATATGTCTACCAACGACATTGCCCTGGTTATGGCAAACGGGGCGGCAAACAATGCGCCAATAGACGCAGAGGGCCCTGCATGGGAAACGTTTGCGACGGCGCTGGATGCAGTCTGCATTACCCTGGCAAAAGCCATGGCCAGGGACGGAGAGGGCGCTACCCGGCTTATCACTGTTAACGTAAGCGGCGCGGCAAACGAAGAAGGCGCAGCACAACTCGCCCGCTCGGTGGCGGGATCCAGCCTGGTTAAGGCTGCCTGTTTTGGCGCCGACGCGAACTGGGGGCGGGTACTGTGCGCCCTGGGTTATGCGGGCGTACCGTTTAAGCCGGAAGAAACATCGGTAACATTTTCTTCCGCAGCCGGTTCGATAGATGTTTTTAAAAACGGCGAGGTTCTGCCTTTTTCGGAGGAAGTGGCAAAAACAATTTTACTGGAAGAAGAAATTAACATTATCGCAACTACAGGGAAAGGGAACGGCGAAGCCGCAGCCTGGGGCTGCGATTTAACATACGACTACGTAAAGATAAACGGCGATTACCGTTCATAACAAAGAGGACCCCATGAAAGACATAAACAACGCCGAAAGGGCGGAAATATTAATTCACGCCCTCCCCTATATCCAGCAATACCGCGGCAAGACCATTGTGGTTAAATACGGCGGCTCGTGCATGACGAACGCCGAATTAAAAAAAACAGTTATCGAAGACCTTGTCCTAATGTCCTATGTCGGCATTAAAACAGTGCTGGTGCACGGCGGCGGGCCGGAGATTGAAGAGACGCTCAAGGCGCTGGGAAAAGAAAGCCGCTTTGTGGAAGGGCTGCGTTACACAGACGAAGAAACCATGGAAGTGGTACAGATGGTCCTTTGCGGGAAAGTGAACAAGGGGATAGTGTCGCTGATAGAAAACTCCGGCGGCAGCGCCCTTGGGTTAAGCGGCATCGACGGGTCGCTGATGCGGGCAAGGCAGTACAAACCAAACGGCGAAGACATAGGCCTTGTGGGGGAGATAATCTCGGTTAATTCCCCTGTTCTGGAAGAACTTCTGTCCGACGGGGTTATCCCCGTGGTATCATCGGTAGCCCTGGGGACAGGCGCAGACGCGGGAAAAGTATTTAACGTAAACGCCGACACGGCAGCGGCAAAGATCGCCGCCGCCCTCTTTGCGGAAAAAATTATCCTTATGACCGACGTAAAGGGTATACTAAAAGATGTAAATGATGAAAGCACGCTTATAAAAATGATCAAGCGCTCCGAGCTGGGCCAGCTTAAAAATGACGGGACGATAAGCAAGGGGATGATCCCAAAAACAGATTGCTGCGCCATGGCCCTGGAAGGCGGGGTAAAGAAAGCAACCATACTGGACGGGCGGCTTCCCCATGCCTTGCTTATCGAACTCTTTACCGATGAGGGGATCGGTACCATGATAATACGCGGGGATATTTTATGAATGAATTTTTTATGAATACATACCACAGGCTGCCTGTTACCTTTGTACGGGGCAAAGGCGCATGGCTCTTTGACGCAGCGGGGAAGGCATACCTTGATTTTACTTCCGGCATTGCCGTTAATTGCCTGGGGCACAACCACCCTGCACTGGTAAAGGCAATTTCCGGGCAGGCGGAAAAAATTATCCATACAAGCAATTACTTCCTGAGCGACACCGCCCTGGTATTTGCAGAAAAACTCGTTGCCGCCTGCGCCGGCGCGGAAATGAAAAAAGTGTTCCTCTGCAATTCCGGCGCAGAGGCAAACGAAGGAGCCTGTAAAATCGCCCGTAAATATTCGCTGGACAAATACGGCCCCGGACGGCACACCATTGTAACGCTTAAGGGGAGTTTCCACGGCAGGACAATTACGACGCTTGCCGCCACGGGGCAGGAAAAGTTTCATAAGGACTTTGGCCCCTTTACAGAAGGGTTTGTTTATATTGATGGCAATAATACAGAAGCCCTGGAAAAGGCACTGGATAAAAAAACCGTGGCGGGGCTTCTAATAGAAGCCGTACAGGGGGAAAGCGGCATACGGCCGCAAAGCGGCGATTTTATTAAAGCCGCCGCCAGGCTCTGCGCCGAACGGGACATACTTCTTATGTTTGACGAAATCCAGTGCGGCCTGGGCAGGACAGGGACATTCCTTGCCTGTGAACAATACGGCGTAAAGGCCGATGTCGTTACCCTTGCAAAAGGCCTGGCGGGGGGCATCCCCGCAGGGGCATTCCTTGCCGGGGAAAAGGCTGCCGGCGTTTTACAGACAGGCGATCACGGCTCGACTTTCGGCGGCAACCCCCTGGCATGCGCCGCGGGGATCGCCGTGCTGGATACTATAGCCAACCCCGCATTCCTGGGAGAAATAAAACGCAAAGGCGAAATATTTAAAACAACGCTGGAATCGTGGAAGAACCCGCATATCACAGAAATCCGCGCACGGGGGCTAATGCTGGGCATAGACCTGGATACCGAAGCATGGCCCCTTATGGAAGCAGCCCTTGCTGCCGATCAACCGGAAAAAAACGGCCTCCTTATGCTGAGCGCCGGAACCAATACCCTGCGCCTGCTCCCCCCCTATTTAATCAGCGAAGATGAAATAGGGCAAGGGCTGGGAACACTCAAAAAATTACTGAGCTGAACAATCACCTTTGGCGGCTTTCGACCGGGACAATGCGGCTTTCCACTTCCTTTGCCATGGCTTCCTTGTCCATGGCGCGGAATATTTCTGCAGAACGCCGCCAGGATATGTTTGCGGCGCGGGCGTTCCCCATTTTTAGGTACACATCTCCAATGGCTGCCCAATCCATTGCCAGCCCAAAAGTGTTTTCGGCGCGCCTGTCAAAAGTTATGGCGCGGTCCAATGCATCCATTGCGCCGCGGAAATCCCCCGCTACCGAACGTATTGAAGCAATCAGGTACCAGTCATAAGCCGCCTGTTCCAGATAGTTATCCCGTGTATGGGTAGAAAGCGCGTTCATTATTGATTTTTCCGCATCCGCATACCTGCCCAGCTCTTTTTCTGCAATCCCTTTAACTGTCCAGCTTACAGCATAGAACAGTTTGTCTTTTTTAAGTTTGTTTTGTTCTTCGATAACAAGGGCAAGTGTTTCTTCCGGATCCACTTTTCCTGCCAGGAGCAGGCTTCTTGCCCTGTATATACGGCAAGCCGAAAAAAGCAGATCCTCCCCGGAAAATTCCGCCTCTATCTCCGCCCCCCTCCATATCCTTTCTGCTTCATCGGTGCGGCCCAGGGAATACAGTGTACTTGCACGGGCAAGGTTTACGCGGATGCGCAAAGCCGGCCGGTCGGTGCTTATTGCCAGCCGCCATGCCTCGTTTAACATTAAGAGCGCTTCGTTAAAGTTGCCCTGGTCCGCTTCTTTGTTGGCCTGGCCAATCAGGGTATCTGCCATGGACTGAATTGTAAAAACCTGCGGCGGGCGCTTGGGGACAGAAGAACAGGAAGCGAGCAGGAACGCAAGTAAAAAAACCGCCAATGAGCAATAACTAATTTGTATTTTTTTCATACATTGTTCTCCTGTCCTAAAACCGGATGTTCCGGGGGTTGGTGCCGCTTGAATCAATTTCAGCGTGTTCAGGGATCCCGTTTCGGAGCAAGGGATTGTTTCTAAGGGCAATAAGCACATCTTCGGCTGTTTTAACCGCGGTTCGCGCTTCGCTTAGCAGGTTGACTATCTGGGGCATTTCTCGCGGTATGTAAAGCATGGCTTTATCAACACTGTCCAAAGTACCGGATAAAGAAACAAGGGTAGCTTCTACAGCATTCAGCGCTTCAGAATCGCCATTAAGAATTTTCCTGATTCCGTTTGGGTTGGCCATGTCAGCAGCAAGATTTGCGGTAAGCTGTTCAAGGTTTACGAGCGCCTGGCCCAAAGCCGTCGCAGAGTGCTGATTTGGTTTCGCGGCAAGCCCATCCAAAATCTCCGTAATTTTTTCCAGAAGGTCGGCAATCGGGTCTTCCTGGCCGGGAATATATACCATCCCGCGCGCAAGGTAATCTCTTGCTTCCGGTGAATCGCGCATGGGTATAATAGTATCCTCATCAAGTTGATTACCATTACCCGGATAAAAAATAAACTGGCTCCCAAAACCAATTGGGCTTACCACAACTTCAACGAGGGATCCTTCCCTGGCCCTATCATTGAACTGATCCTGAATGGTAAAGATCACCTCAACCTGGTTGTCGCCGGTAAGGCGGAAATCTTTTACATTGCCAATAACAATTCCGCGGCAGGTTACGGCCTGGTTCTTGCTTAGGCCTGAAGCCCCCGCCGCGTAGGTCTTGTAGGTATAGTCCTTGGAAAACCAGCGCTGCGCCCTGCCGAGCATAAAAATAACAAAAATCAAAGAAACCAGGGCAATTACAATAAGGACTCCCACTATTTGTTCCGAATGCCGAATCTTAAATTTCATGGCTATACCTTTTTACGTGATGATCTTCTCCAGCAGATCCGAATATTCCTGATCGCTGTCTATTTGTTCATGGGTCATTTGCATATAAACATGACC
>Ga0082212_10009514_pt1 | contig 12540 bp, 12 predicted proteins | sample TergutNt197P3_FD_71548 | JGI IMG/M metagenome (GOLD analysis project Ga0082212, IMG submission 71548) | Neocapritermes taracua P3 segment gut microbial communities from Petit-Saut dam, French Guiana - Nt197 P3 | ecosystem: Host-associated > Arthropoda: Insects > Digestive system > Gut ... | reverse complement strand
GAGTTGCGTTCCTGACACCGGTTGTTTGACCTTGATGTCATCTTTGAGGTATCGGTACATTTCGTCCCAGTATTTCGCTTCGACATCGAAAAGGAAGTCGCAGAAATCATCGACCGCTTCCTTCGGAAATTGCCCAGCATCCTTTTTCCAGATCACCGGCACCGTACCGGCAACCAGCGAGGATTCCTTTTCGAGTTCGGCATCGATGTCTCTTTCCTTCGGCAATCCCACGTTGCCGCCCGGTTTGAGCGACACGGCAGCGAGTTCATACACGGTTCCTTCCTGAAAACCGCTGAAAGCGAGTCGGGCGTTGTCGTCGTCTTGATTCAGCACCAACGTGTGGCGGAACGTATTCCAATCGGTGGTGAGGGTAACTATCGTATCGAAACCGAGTCCTTCCCAGGGTTCGTGATTCATCCGAACACCAATGTTAAGAAGCGTTTCCTGATTCGCTTTCGCCCTGAATTCCAACGTGTAGAGTTGGTCTTTTTTCACATTGACCGGCGACGCAATGAGTTGCGGATGCCAATCGACGTTTCCCTTTTTCTTGACGTTCATGGTCAGCAATCCGTTGATGTTGCTGATCGGTGCGTCGGTGTTTTCATCGGTTTCCCAATTCCAAGTCTCGACGTTCGGGAGCAATTCGTTACCGAACGGTTCGGATCGCGTTTTCCATGCTTTTCGAAGACCGGCATCGTCTTTGTATTTGGCAACGAGCCAATCGTTCCATTGCTTGCGCAGGTCGGCAAGGAAGGGATCACGGATTTGATGCAGACCACCCCACGCTCCCCAAACACAGACAATCGAATTTTCGTTGTTGATTTCGATCATCGCGACAGCGGGCTCGTCTTTGTAAGCCTTTTCTGTGTAAGGATTTACGTGTTCCAATAAATCCTTGGCGAATTTTTTGTTCGCATCAATGATCGGTCGGTAATAATGGTCGATTCCCTTATCGAAGGAAGTCCGACTGGTCTGTCGGCTGGGAAAGCCATCCCGTTCATCCAACGTGCGAGAGACGTGCAAGTTGAGATTGACGTAAATTCCTCGTTTTTTCAAAGCGGCAACGTAGTAGTCGAGTTTATCGAGTTCGACAGGGTCGAACGTCATTTGAGTGGTGGCATTTCTGCCCCAGAGATTGTGCATGTCCATGTGGTGCAGCCGAACACAGTTGGTTCCGAATCGTGCCAGTCGGTCTGCCATCCGGTCGGCAGTTGCCTTGTCGTGAAAGTTGGCATCGAAGCAGGTGTTAGTACCCCAAAACCGGATTCGTCCTTTGTCGGTAGCGAAGTGTCCATCGACAACACGAACAAAGCCATCTTTACCCGCGGGGGCATCGAGTTGCTTCGAGACGTTCGTGATGTTGTCGGGTGCGTCAAAGGAAATAACAAAGGGGAACAATTCGCTACCGAGAGCGGATAAACCGGATGCAAGGACAACGAATACGGCGAGACAAGTGAGTCGTTTCATGTGCCGAGTGGAAAAACGGAAGAGTCCCGTGCATTCTACCTGAAAAAATGTCTAACGGCAACCACAACTGCACCCACAACTACTTTTGGGAGTGTCCAGCACTTTTTCGATTCGGGCAAAAATTTCCTCGACCGAACCGAGTCCCTCAATCGTTTTGAGCAAGCCTTTCTTGCCGTAATAGTCGAGCAACGGACTCGTTTGATTGTTATAAACCGAAATACGTTCTTTGATCGTTTCTGGGTTGTCATCTGCACGTCCCCGTTTGGCAAGGCGTGTGAAAAGTTCGTCATCCGGCACTTTCAGTTCGAGAACGACATCGAGCGGCGTTCCCGATGCAGCAAGCATCCTGTCGAGGGCTTCGGCTTGGGCAATCGTCCGGGGAAAACCATCGAGCAGATAGCCGACCTTGCAGTCGTCTTGTTTGAGGCGATCCGCAATGACCCCGATGACCACTGCGTCGGGAACGAGTTGTCCACTCGACATATATTTTTCGGCTTGTATGCCGATTTCCGTCTTGGCATCTCGTGCCGCCCGGAGCATATCTCCCGTCGAAAGGTGTGCCGGTTTGTATTTTGCAATGATTTTTTCCGCTTGTGTGCCCTTGCCCGCTCCGGGAGGACCGATGAAAACGATTCGCATAACGTTGTGTAATTTGGGTTAAACAAGGGGTCATTGTAACGGAATGATGATAAAATGGCAAGGGTCGGCAACCGACAATTTGCCCATCTTGAAAACTTCGGTGCGGTACGTATCATGAGTGGACCAGGATCGGCGATTTGCCGAACCTTTTACCCCTATTGAACCACAATGTCAGAAACTCAACGTCGTGATTTTTTGAAGACTGCCGGAACCGCACTGAGTGCCGCCGGGGTCGGTGTCCTGTCCTTGTCCTCCATCGCTGCCCAAGATGGTGCCGGGAAAAAACGCAAAGTCATCGGGATCAACGGCAGCCACCGTGCCGGTAAGACTTGCGCCCAATCGCTCGGCATCGTGTTCGAGGCAATCAAAGCCGCCGACTCGTCCCTTGACACGGAACTCGTCGAACTCGCCACCATGAAGGTCGGTTTTGTGACTCCCGGCGCACCAGCAGAGCCAGACGATATTGATGCGCTCTTCAAGCAAATCACCGATCCCGGTTGCGTCGGTGTAGTCGTTGCCTCACCGATCTACTGCGGATTGCCGTCCGCTCGAATCGTTTCGCTCATCAACCGCATGTCGTCGGTACGTCATCCAACGTGGGCACTGAAAAACAAAATCATCGGACTCGTTGCCGTTGCTGGTGCAAGGAACGGTGGACAGGAAACGATTTTGCAAGGAATGATGAAATCGTTTGTCGCACAACAGATGATCCTTGCTGTCGATGGTGTGCCGACATCTCATTGGGGAGCGACGCTGTGGAACCAAAAAGATAGCGTTATGGAAGACGAATATGGAATCGGTACTGCGAAGAACCTCGGCACGAGAGTTGCCGAACTCGCAAAACTGGTTTGAGGCTTTCAAGAGTGCCGGGCGCAAGAGCGGCGGGGATAAACTTGCCGGTGAACACATGTTTTGTCCTTTGAGTTTTTCGGTTCATTTGTTACAATCAGGAAAATCGGTAGCGGGGTGTCGGTTTCTTGCCTTACATCCTTCCCCTTTTTTTGACTTTTTTCGACTACGTTGTATGCTCACGCAAGGAGATAGAACAATGAAAATAGTTTACGCAATCACTTTTGTGTCGCTCGTTGCGGCGGGCATATTATTGGCGGTTTTTTTCCCCTTTCAGGAAAAGGATTCGTCCATCCTTCACGATCAGTCCGAATCGCTTTCATCGCTTTTGCTGACCGAGCCCGCTTCACCTCATGGGCTGTCGGCAGAATCCATTTCCCTCTTTGCCCAGAATGTGCCCGATGATGTTCGCGCCATTCCGGCGCCCCTTTCGGTTTTACAGCCGAACACCCCGCCGGGAATAGAACTACAGTCCGCCGCGGTGCCACAACAGTCCGTCGAATCCGCTACGCCTTTTTCCTATTTCTATTTTTATACCGGAGTGCCGGTGGTACGTCCTGTGCCTACGACCACCATCGTTTATACCGCCACTCCTGTACCTATCGTGCGTCCGACAATTGCTCCCTTACCCGTCGTGCAACCATATGCTGTGCCGATTTTTGTTCCAAAGGTCGTTCCAAGCCGGGTAGGAGCCCCAAAATTGGTTTATACCAATGGGGTCGTCATCAAACCGAAGGTCTATTATCCCCGTCAACCTTTGCGTAATTCGATTCGGGGAGTTACACCGTAGTGGTTTATTGATTTTTAGAAACAACCGTCTATAATACTGCGGTGTTTAGCGTAAGCCTTATGTCCTTTGCTCCCCAAAATCATGGCATTGATAACAATCCGAATATTAGACGGTCCTGATCGGGGGAAGGAATTCTACCAGATTGCGACACCGATCACCATTGGGCGAGAGGAAGGTAATCTGATTCAGCTGAACGACCATCGAGTCAGTCGGCACCACCTGAAAATTCATGAGCACGGTAATACGATTCTCATAACCGACCTTCAGAGTACCAATGGCACCAAAATCAATGGAGAAGCAGTGCATGTTTGGCAATTACAGGCGGGCGACTTGATCACCGTCGGGCAGTCAATCTTGCTTTTCGGTTCAGCAGCAGAGATTGCTGATCGGCTGGCGAAAATCAAACAACTGGACTTATCGTCTTCCGTTCCGATGGGGACGGGCGGTGATGAGACCGATTTGCTCTACCGAATAATGGGAAGTGAGACTTCGAATTGGACGCAGTCGTCCCAGTTATTGGCGAAAGAAATTTTTGGCGATGTAGAGACATCCGATTTTTTGTCGTTGCAACAGTTGCCGCCGCCAGCGTTGCCGAAGGATTTGTCGCCACTCCAAGCCGCTCAGATGGAAGCATTTTTGCAGTATCTGCATCTTCGGCTTCGGTATTTGGTTGCAACGGTTCGTACAACACCTGCTCCGTTGCAAGAGTCGACGGTCAGCGCACGAATCTCGATTTCGGCACATCAGTGGCAGAACATCGTTGATCTTCATTCTCGAATCTCGACATGTATGAACAGTGCAATGACCGAGAATGATCTATGAATTTTCAGTGTCTTTCGTACTCGACTGGACATTACCGCACAAACTTACGATTGCATTTAAGCCGGGTACTCCGGCGTTTTTCTCTTGAAACCGCCGCTCTTTCGGATATAATGCAGAAACCCATGTCAAAACGAACCGCTCACAACACGCTTTACACGCACGACAACTTGTACGTTTTGTGCGGTCTCAACAGCGAGTCGGTCGATCTGATTTATCTTGATCCGCCGTTCAACTCGAAGCGGATGTACTCTGCTCCTATCGGCAGCAAAGCCGCTGGTGCCAGTTTCAAAGATATGTGGACCTGGAAAGACGTTGACGAATATTATCTTGATACGCTCGCTGTCAATTTTCCGGCATTGGCAAAGTATATCGCCAGTGTTGGTACAGTTCACAGCAAGCCGATGATGGCATATCTGACCTATATGGCGCAGCGCGTTATCGAAATGCACCGGATTCTTAAAGAAACCGGCTCGCTCTATCTACACTGCGACCAGACGGCGAGTCACTATTTGAAACATGTGTTGGATTCGGTGTTCGGTAAAAACAATTTTCGCAATGAAATTGTTTGGAAAAGAACAACAGCACATAGCGATAGCGGAAAATATGGCATGAATGCCGACAGCATTTTGTATTATACAAAATCCAATATGTGTACATTCATTCCCCAATTTCAAGAGTATAGTGATGAGTACAAAAAGCGTTTCCGCGAAGATGAAAACGGTAGAATGTTTATTGACGACAATGTATCTGCCAAAGGATTAAGCGGCGGCGGATACGAATACGAGTTCAAGGGTGTTTTCAATTTATGGCGTTGCCCAAAAGAAACAATGCGGCAATATGAAAAAGAGGGTAAATTATATTTCACAAGCAGGGGGGGGGGGGGATTAGATTAAAAAGATATTTAGATGAATTACAAGGACTGCTTTGCCAGTCTATTTGGGCAGATATTAACCCAATAAATTCGCAATCAAATGAACGCACCGGCTATCCAACGCAGAAGCCGCTTGCGCTTTTGCATCGGATCATCAAAGCATCATCAAACGAAGGAGATATTGTTCTTGATCCCTTTTGCGGTTGTGCAACGACTTGCGTTGCCGCTCAACAGTTGGGGCGACGGTGGATCGGTATTGACATTGAAAAACAGCCCGTCAAAATTTTGATTGAGCGACTGAGCGACGATGCAGGTCTCTTCAAAGATTTTGTCGCAACGGATCAGATTCCAAAACGTAGCGACGTAAAAGAGGTACAACCGTCAGAAAGCATCAAAAAACGGCTATACAAAGAACAGGATGGCAAATGTAACGCTTGCGGAGAAGATTTTAAGATTTGGAATCTTGAAATCGACCATATTATTCCAAGGGCAAGAGGCGGCGGTGATTATTACGAAAACTATCAACTGCTCTGCGGTCCGTGTAATCGGATCAAGGGCGACCGACCGATGGCATACCTGCGGTTGAAAATCGAAACCCGCGAACGGATGATGAAAAATCAAATCTTTTTTGGGGAGTGATGTTGTCCGAAGCAATTCTGTGAGCGTTTACAGGAGCATCAGTCAGGAATCGATTGTAGAAATTCCACGTATTTTCTATCCAGTCCTTCGTAGGGTAAGCCGATGAGTTCGCTCAACGTTTCCGGTTTCGCCGAATCGAGATAAGTCCGACGAAGGAGTTCAAACAGCGATTTCCGATAACGTCCCTTTTCTGCAAACATCAGCCAATGTACGAGCGTTGCCGACTGGCTGTAAATTTTTATGATGTCCACTTGGGACTTGATTTCCGCCGCACTCAATGCCGTCAATTTTTGAATCGGCAAATTGTAGTTCTGTTGGAATTGATACACCTTCGCCGCATAGAGCCGATCAGCAAGGAAATTGCCGACTTTGTAACTTTTTTCCTCGATTTGCAATGTTTCCATAAATAGGGCAATTCCTTCAACGACCCAAAAATTATTGCGAAAAACCGGCATTTTTTCGGGAAAAAAATGTTCCTCAAAAATTTGATGCGTTCCTTCGTGAAACAAAACCTTTGCTTCCGGTGAGAAGAAATACGCCGTCTTTCTTGGTGCAAAATAGAATCCGTTTGTTTGGTCGATGAAAGGATCAAGCCGTTGCAGGTTGACCGTATATTCCTGTTTATCCCGATAAAGAATGATTCGGTGGCGATGTTGTTCCGGTTCATCTTTCGCCTCCTGGAACAATTCTGCCCAAAGCAAGTTCCAGGCGTGAAAAAGATGTTCCAATCGCTCACTGGCAAGGATTCCATCGTCGCAGCGGGAAGCCGTAATGTCGTAATGTTCGGTCAAAATTCGGTACCGTTTTTGTCCGCCGATGTTCACCTCTTCCATTTGGAGAGATGATGCCTGCTCGACATTTCTCGGCAATTCGAGCGTATCGTTTCCCTTCGCCCTGTTACAAGGAAAAAGAAAGAGCAGTAGCAAAATGAAGGGAAATGCAGACCGTTGCATGGCCCGTGTATTGTCGTGTTTTCCGGGAGGAAAGTCAAGAGAACTTTTAGGCGGTACAAGGTGGGCGGCAAGACTCCGCCGTTGACAGAAAAACGTCCATCCTCTACAATCATGCGGCTGTAACTATCCGCTTTTGCCCTCCCGACAATGATTGAGTTACTCGAAATGCTTTTTCTTGCGATTGCCCAAGGCATCGGGGAGTTTTTGCCGATCAGTTCGTCGGGACACAATGCCGTTATCGTTCATCTTTTTGAGCGGTTCGGCGAACCACTGGCGGACGATAGTTCCGAGTTCGTGAAACTCAACATCCTGCTCCACGTCGGTTCGCTCGTTGCCGTTCTCATCATTTTTCGGCAACGGATATTCGACATGTTCAGCAAAGATTTGCGGTTGATTCCCCTGCTGATCATTGCAACGATACCAGCCGTAGTTGTGGGTTATCCCATTCACAAATTTTTTCCCAGGCTTGAGGATTTCCTGCCGCTTATCTCCATTTGCTTTATTGTTACCGGTTGTTTGCTCCTCTATTCACGATGGCTCGAAACGACTGGTTCCGCCATGAAAGTCGGGAGTAATGAAATCCGGGAGCGCAACGTAGCGGAGCGACCGGATTTAGCCGGTACTCCGGGTTCGACCTTTTCCTACTACCGCAAGGGATACCTAGCATTCGCCGACAGCGCAAAGGGGCATTTGGACTCCATCTACAACCATGTTGCCGTACCGCAAAGCCCGCCGGAAGGAAAAACAACATCGACAATGACGTGGAAGGATGCCCTCTTCATCGGTTGTGCACAGGGATTTGCTGTGATGCCCGGTCTTTCCCGATCAGGTACAACCATCGTTGCTGGCTTGTTTTGCAAACTCAAACGAGAAGAGGCGGCGGCATTTTCGTTTATCATGTCGATCCCAATCATTGCAGGCGGGGGATTGTTGGAATTCGTTCACATGATCCGGCACCCGGCAGAACCCGGTACGGCAACAATCCCCGATTGGCTTTTGCTTGTCGGGGCATTGGCAAGTTGCGTTGCCGGTATCATTTCCCTGGTTTTTCTTTTGAATTGGCTCAAAAAAGGAAAATTGTGGTACTTTGCCATTTGGGTTTTCGTCATGTCGCCGCTTACAATGTTGCTATGGCTTACTGCACCGGCGGAACCGGACTTGCCGCAAGAACCTGCCGCCGCTGTACAGATTGAAGAACACGATGTCCAATGAAACACAACAACAACTGGAAGCCATCGCCGCAGAACTTCGCCATGCAAAACGAGTTCTGTTCATTACCGGTGCCGGTATCTCCGCCGATAGCGGACTGCCCACCTATCGTGGTGTGGGCGGGCTCTACAACACCGAAAAAACGGAAGAGGGTTATCCCATTGAACAATGTCTTTCTGCTTCCATGTTCAGAGTAAAACCGGAAATTACCTGGAAGTACATGCTCCGAATCGCCGAAAGCGTCGTTCAATGTCAGCCGAATCCGGCACACAAAATCATCGCCCAGTGGGAGCGAGCATTTTCGAGACGCGGCGGAAAGGTCGTCGTCTTCACACAAAACATCGACGGCTATCATCGGCTTGCCGGTTCGGAAAACGTGTTGGAAATCCACGGAACGCTCAATGAACTCATTTGTACGAAATGTACGTGGGAAACGGTTTTGGATTTGCGCTCCCGCCACTCATTGGAAGAGCGATTGAAAGAGTACAATCGAGACGGTGTTCCAAAATGTCCCCAGTGTGATGCAGTCATCCGACCTCGCATTGTGCTATTTGAAGAGATGCTGCCCCGCCAGGTATTGACACAATTCGATGAAGAATTTGTAAGAGGGAGCGGATTTGATATGGTCTTTTCGATAGGCACGTCGGCGATGTTTCCCTACATCACCGGACCCTTCCATGAGGCAATACACTGCGGCAAAACGACGGTCGAAATCAATCCCACCGCCGGTGAACTTTCCCCACATGTAGCGTATCATGTTCCCATGCGTGCTGCTGAGGCACTCGTACAACTTGATGCTCTTCTATCCAATCATTCGAATAATGCCCGAAGTCAGTGAACTGCTCAAAAAGGTCAGGCAAGTGGAGATCGTTGCTCGCCGAACGGTCAACGAACTCTTTGCGGGACAGTACAAAAGCGTCTTTCGGGGACGCGGCATGGAATTCAGTGAAGTCCGGGAATATCAGCCCGGCGATGACATTCGATCTATTGATTGGAACGTGACCGCACGAGTGGGCAAACCCTTTATCAAGCGATTCGTTGAAGAGCGGGAACTGACGATTCTCTTTCTCGTCGATGTTTCTACGTCGGGAATCTTCGGTTCACAACATTCCAAAATTGACACAGCCATTGAAATGGCGGCAACGTTGATGTTTTCCGCCCTGAAAAACAACGACAAAGTCGGACTCATCACATTTGCCGACAAGGTATTGCAGTTTTACCGTCCCCGAAAAGGTAAGGCAAATGTGCTGCACTTGCTTCGGGAATTGATTGCCGCCGAACCAACGGGAGAACATACCGATTTGTTGTCTGCTTTGGAATATGTCAACCGGACGCAAAAACAACGGGCAGTCGTTTTCCTGCTGAGCGACTTTTTTGTACCGGGACTGTTGCCGGAGGATCATACCGTTCAAGAACCATCGGACACGCCGCAACAACAACGCAAAATTGAAAAAATGCTGTCGGATATCCGGCAACAGGACAGTTCGATTGCCTTTCGACCAGGACGCAAACGTTATCCGCTGAAAAACCAAACGCCGACAGAGAAGGCGTTATCGATTTGTGCGAGGAAACATGATTTAATTGCGATGATGCTCACGGACAAGCGGGAAGGCAACTTTCCGGCGGTCGGGTTGATTTCGCTACAAGATGCCGAGACCGGCGAGTGGAGAGAAGTCGATACCAGCAATGCACAGGTTCGGCAAGCATTGGCGGAGCACTTTCAAAGGACGCACGGACATATTGAAGCCGCCTTAACTCGTTGCCGAATCGACCAACTTCGGATCGAATCGGGAGGTAATTTATTGGTGGAACTACGAAAATTCTTTCGCCAGCGGGAGAAACGTTATTCGTGATATGCGCAACTTTCATTTTTCATAACAACCAACGAAACGCAAACAGAGCAGCGGGTCATAAGATTGCGTCCTAACAACCGCAATCCGCTACGGCAAAGGGATTATAGTAATACGACTCAAATTCCTCGCCGGTAATTTTTACGGCATCCTCCGAATGATCGCCGGTTGCCATGAAGCATTGTCGGTGGGCAACGGAACGGTTAAGAACGACGGCAATCTGTTTGGCACGATCCGATTCGAGTATGCCCCGCTCCGGTACGGACAGGATTTCGATGGCTTTCTTCCAACCTTCGTTCCAGCCTGCCTCGGCAAGCCAAACCATCATGCGGCTACGATCTGACGCAGAGGATACCGATTCCAACATCTTATCCATCGGCAAATAATTTTGTATCGAGTCGATCTGTTTCCAATCCAAAAGCACTTTGCCGAGAAAACATTGCAATCGATAACGTTGCATGGGCATCATTACTGCGGTTGCCGCCGCTTCACTACGTTCCAAGAGTTTTTCTCCTTGCTCTTTCCAATCATTTAGCAAAGCGTGATGACCGAAAATCCGAAGTTGAGTGGCAAGCATTTCCATGACCGCATCCACACCCGAATCGATTGGTATTGTTTCGATCACTTCCACCGCTTTGTCGAAACAAGTTTTGGATTGTTCCTTCGGCGCCAACCGGTACATTTCCCAATAAGCCCAAGAGCGGCGAATCGGCACAAGAGGAAGAGCAAATGTTTCCACTTCATCATACCATTTCTTCCCGGCAAGAAATTTGATGATTGCCAGCGATGCCCAGTCGCGGTTAATTTCATCCGTAAATGTTTGGTGAAGCCAAGGTATTTTTTCCCAGTTATTTTCGTTGATCTGCGGCAAAACTATTTTCAGAAAACCGTATCGTTGTTCTTCCGATACGAAAGCGGTTTCAGCGGTTTCGATCATTTTCCATGCCGAATCGATATTTTGGACTTCCGCCATAGGACGGGCAAGCCGACCTGCCAAGGTTTTGGTTTCCGTGTTGGCTTCCAGAAGTTGGACGAGCGGTGCGATTTTGTCCGGTGGCAACGTTCCGAAGTCGGCAGTCAGTAAGGCAATTCGCCGTTCCGACGGCGGATCGATACCGGCGAACGTTTGCAGGGCGGCATCGAATTGCTTTGTCAATAATTGCTGATGAGCCAGTTCTGACAGTAGTTGCGATTTGGCACGCGGATCGGTGAGGGTCTCTGCCGCTTTCTCAACCGATTCAAAGAAAAGTAAGAATTCGTTTGACATAGATTTACTCCTCTGTGTCCAATATAACATAAATCGTTGGAACATAACAGGACGGCAGTTTTGGAAACAAATGGCACACAGACATCCTGATTGATGACACCTCAATGTACCGTATGACACCGCAGGCACTGATGCGCCGGTTGAACGGCTGCATGGCGATATTTGTACTCATTGACATCGTGGCAATCAAAACAACTGGCAATGCCTTTCCACGTACCGATTGCCTTGTCTCGTCCCAGTGCTAAAGGATCGGTCGACACATCGAGCATGACATGACACTCATGGCATTGGTCTATCGTGTCCGTGCCAGGATGCGGACGATGCCACAGCCACGGTTCCGGCGACCGTATGGAAGAGTCCGAGGTTTCTACGAAAAACTCGGCTTCGGTTTCCTCTACTTGGACACGATGCAAACCTGCCGGGAATGGAAGCCGGGCAAACCACGTATTGTCGCCGTATTGCCTTTCCCAGGGATACTGAACAGTGTCGATCATCAGGTCAGGCGGCATCGTGGGCGAATCCGGCGAACGCCGCGTGTAGATCACCACAACATCGGGTCCCCATATTTGCGTTTGATGTTTCGGCGTAATTAGTTCACAGGGCGGCTTGTACTCTACGATGGCATCCTGATCCGACGGAAACTCCACGTCCTTCTGCGGAGGTTGTGCCCCCCAAAAAGGATGTCCTGCCATTTCCATCAAAAAATCAACGCTCACGAAACCGATGAACACGATCATGACGAGCGACATGAAAATCGAAAAACCGAGCAACACCGCTTTCGCTATCGGCGAGTCCGGCGGTGTGGTATGGGGCGGAATAAAGGACATTAGAGGAACAATTTAATGGGGTGGTATATTTTCAAAATCAATTTGCCGATTATCGTCTTTGCGCTTATTCATTATACCAGAATTCATAAGGTTGCAGAGTCACGCATAATAGACGTACTGAAAAATGGCAAATCATCTACGAATGAAATCCGGGAGCGCAGACGCACCCAGAGCGACCGAATTCTCCCACGTCGGTTGATGCGGGAGGCGCAAATTGCCCAAACGTGTTATAATGGAGGTAGTGATGAAAGAAATACCTGAACGAGTTTACGTTGACAATTCCGTTGTTAGCGGTATGGGAATCTTGCGCCCTTAGTAGCACCGATGTCACACAAATAGCGCGCCCTTATACACTTT
>Ga0082212_10009513_pt1 | contig 12542 bp, 5 predicted proteins | sample TergutNt197P3_FD_71548 | JGI IMG/M metagenome (GOLD analysis project Ga0082212, IMG submission 71548) | Neocapritermes taracua P3 segment gut microbial communities from Petit-Saut dam, French Guiana - Nt197 P3 | ecosystem: Host-associated > Arthropoda: Insects > Digestive system > Gut ... | reverse complement strand
ACTTGCCCTTGCCCAGGTGTTGCAGGAAGAAGGCTTCGTACTTCTTGTGCTGGCCTCTGGTCTTTATGGCACCGCCCATGCCGTGCTCGCCATCCGGGTCAAGCAACAGGTCAACTATGGACTCTTTGCCGCTTTCCAGCAGTGCGCGATAGACATTCACAGTGTCCTGGTACAGCACGTTGGGATCAATCATGCCATGGACTAGGAGCAGGGGCTTTCGTAAGTTCTTGGCCAGAGGAATGAGGCTGTACTTACGCAACACTGGTTTGGAGCGGTCTACCTGGCCGATGGTGCGTCCAGAGTACCAGCTATTATAGTTTTCCCATTCTGTCGGCCCTGCACCAGCAATTCCACAGGCAAAGAGGTCTGGCTTTGTATACATAGTATATTGAGTCTGAAAACCTCCGAAGCTCCATCCAGTGAGGCCAACCCGCTTGGTATCGACACCAAAACCACTATTGATGTGCTTCATCATATCTTCCAGGTCTTCAGTCTGTGGGTGGCCGGGGTTTTCCCAGTTAGCACCAGAAAACCTGCGACCATAGTTGGACTGTCCCCTGGGGTCTATGGTAAAGGTGACAAACCCATGCTTGGCGGCCATGTACATGTTGAACATGTAGCCAGTGCCCTGGAAGCTGTCTAATTCCACGCTGTGGCTGTTGCCCAAGGGGCCTCCATAGATGTAGACAATGGATGGGCGCTTGTCGCTGGCCTTCCAGCCTTTGGGCTTAAACATGTAGCATTCGATCTTGTCTCCGTGGCGGTTTGTGAAACTGAAACGCTCGGGCTGCAACAGGTGGATTCTGTGCCATTCCGGGTCAAAGCTCTCCGTCAGTGCCTTAATTCCCTCAGTGGGGACATCAACTACATGTAGTTCATTTCTCTTTAACCAGTTACCAGAATTCAACGCTGCCTTTTTACCGTCTTTGGAAATAGCCGGACTGCGGTGTACATCGGCCTGGTTGCCTATTAGCTTCATGGAGCCGTTGGATATATCAACCTGGAATAACTGCATGGCCGCTGGGTCATTTTTGTTGGAAACCAAAAACATCGACTTGCTGTCTTCAGTGAAGCCCAAAATCGTGTGGGCTTCAAAGTTGCCGCTTAGGATTGGCCTAACGGACTTGGTTGCGACATCCATCGCCCATGGTTGGCGGAAACCTGTCACGTCATCCAGCACCACTACCAGGGTCTTGCCATCAGGTGTAAACCTGGGGGCCAGAGAAGTAACTACCTCATGGCCAACATCACCCTTGCGCTCAATAACGACTTCGGGCTTGCCCGTCTCGCTGGTATCCCCCATATAGACCCTCAAGAGGTCTTTTTCCCGCTCCCATGTTGCAAAGGTGTACCTGGTGCCATCAGTGGAGAAAGATACAGGAGTCCTTTCAAACCAAACATCCCCGCCTTCGAAAGTAATCGCTGGTTCTGGGGTGCGGGTGGGGGACTCATCCACCTTGCGAATAAAAATGGCTGTTGTCTGGGTCCTCAGTCTGTCATCCGAGACTTCCCTCTGGACAGGTCTTGCTTCGGCAAAGCGTCCAGTGTAGTGCATTATCTGGACTTGTCTGCCGCCACGGACTTGCTGTTGCTGTTGTTGCTGCTGACCGCCGCCACCGCCTCTGCCTCCGCCGGTACCCGCAGACGGGGTATCCTGTAGCACCGCCCCAATCGCCATCCACTTACCGTCTTCTGAGAGTATGGTGTTTTGGATGCCATACCTCTTTTCAGCATCGTGTGCAAAGACCATGGCGCGGTTGATCTGCACTTGTCTGCCGCTATTGAAGTCAACATGGTAGATGGCGTTGCCATCCTGGAATAAATAACCGTCATCGTTTTGGGTATAGCCAATGAGCCTCTCTGTCCTGTCAGTATTGGTGAGGCGGTCGATCTTACCGTTACCCTGTGTGTATCTATACAGGTCGCCTCGGTATGTAAAGATTAGCTCGTCGCTCTTGTTGGCCCAGCTGATAGCCGAAATACCCGGATACAGGTCACCTGCCCTGACGTTGTCTTTCTCCCGCTGTTTCTTAAGCTCGTCCCTCCACTCCCAGAGTTCCTTTTCTTTCTCCTGCTGTGCCTGTCTGCCACCGGCTCCAGGTCCGCCCTGGCCGCCAGGCCCTCTCCTGGTATTGTCTGCTTCAGCAGTGCCTGCTTCATTATTATTTTCAGCCTCAGCCTTTTTTCTCTCTTCCTCGGCCTTTGCCTTTTTTGCAGCTTCTTCCTTCTTTAGCTCTTCAATTGCCGCCATGTCCCATTTGTCCAGGTCTATGTTGGCACCCAACAGGTATGCCGCCTGGGCATCTACCCTGGCCTGGGCCTCCTCAATTTGCTTTTCTCGGTCTGCCGCTTTTTTGATGTAGCGGGCTATGTCTTCTGGTGCGTCGTAGAGCTTCATCACGTCAAGGGATGTGACACGCTTTACCTGCCCGGCCTGAGTATCGTAGATGTATAGGTCAACCCCAACTTCTCCGTATGGATTCCACAAATAGGCCAGGTACCGCCCCTGGTGGCTGAAAGATGCCCCTCTCGCCTGTTGGCCCGCATAAGACCTGCCACGGAAAAGTTTTTCCAATGTGAGTTCCTCCGCTTTCATCGGTTGCAGAGGCTTTCCTGCTTGCTGGGCAACAGGCAGACCCGCCAGGCAGGCCGCCAGACCTAAAACCAACCACTGAGCTGTCATGTTTTCTCCTTTCGGCTCGGTATTATTGTTATGTCAATGCAATTCATTTTACTCCAGAAATAAAATCGGCTCTGTATTAAACCAAACATTCTTCCCAAACTTCACTGCTTGTTTCAAACAAGTCTTTTTTTCTCATTAGTTTGCCTCCAGCCTCATCAGCATTTCGCTGGCCTTCTGAAAGTCAGGGTGATAGTTTAGACATTCCCTCAACAGGGACTTGGCTGTGGGGAGGTCATAATGGATTTCCCTTGATTCTGCAAGGCGGATTAGGGCTTCCCTGTTTCGGGGATCTAGTTTTAACACTCTCCTCCAGTGTTGTTCGCTACGTCCACACTCCCCCAGTTCCATACACGCCAGCCCTGCATCAATGACGTATTGGACATTGAAAGGCTCCATCCAGGCTGCCCGCTCAAGGTCTTCCCTGCCCTGGACTCCATTTGAAAGCTGCCTGTTTGCCAAGCCCTTCAAATACCAATAGACAGCTTTCTCTTTCGGGCCATCCCCCATTGAGTCTAAATGGGGCAACAAAGCTTCCCATGCTCCCATTCCGGCCATGGCCTCCGACTGCATCAGCACAAAGTCCGTGTTATATGGCTGTGATTCCAACAATTCAGAAATTTTTTTGTAAGCCTCCTCGAATAGCTTCTTGGCCAAAAGTATTCGTGCCTTCAAGTCTGGGCGTTGGCTTTCCAGAACGCTCTCCGGCACCTTTGCGAGTTGCTTCCAGGCAGCGTCAGTATTGCCTTCGACCCAATAAAAATATTCCGACCTGGCCAAATGAAACTCCCAGCGTTCTGTAACTGCACACTGGCTTGAAAAATATCTGGATGCCTGGTTGAGAGATCGGTTGGCAGTCGATCCGTCTCCCCTTGCCATGGCTATCCTGAATGTCTCCATCCACAGTTTGTATGAAGTGGGGTGTACTTTTACGGCACTATCAACTGTTGCCCATGCACAGCTTAAATCCCCCAATTGCCCCCATGTTCGAGCCTCCACCAGCCACAATTCGACCGGACGAAAAGCTGGCGGCAATCCGCCGCAAAGGGCCAGGACGGTGGTATGCCGCCGTTCTTTAGATAAATATAGTGCCAGTCTTGCGCGACTCCATGGCAGGCGGGGATCGTTGTGCCTCTGTGTGAGTACAGTCATGCAACGCTCCAAAACTGCTCTTGCCTCCGGGCCAGAGCGAGGCTTTTCACTACCTGACTGATTCGACTCTAAACGCGCCAATGCCAGTGCCATACATGCATCCAAAAATCGGGGGTCATCAACCGCAAGCGGGATGCACTCCAGCAAGAGCTTCCAACCCTGATTATTTACTTCCGCATCTTTTGATTCAAAAGCATGTTCAGCCTTGAGCCAACATACTCCCACATCAAGCGGGGCCAGGGCTGCAATGCTTTTTTCAGGCCAATGCCATCCAGACTGTTCGAGTGATCTACAGAATCTGATTGGCCACCTTAACCACCATGGCTTTTTTGCCAAATGAGCTGAAAACGCCTCCTGTGCAGCATGATTTGGTTTCCCGCTGGCGAAGTATGCCCAGGATCGACACATCTGGCCCCTATAGCCAACCTCCCCAACGGCTGAAGCCAGGGGCTTTGATACTGCCAATACTTCAGCAATGGGTGCCCCGGAAGCCCAAAGGGACTCCACCTTTCTCAGTATAGACGGCAACACCCAGGCCTGGCGTAGAATCAAAAATAGCTTAATCGCGGCGAGACCGAGCGAGAACCAGAAAACCATCCAGACTCGCTCGGATCGCTCACCAAAAAACCAAAGTACAGCTGTGAGGGCAAGCAACAACAAAAAGGTGCCGATCACCCAGAGTCGCCATCTCCATAGAAAATCATCAAATCGTTGCATACAGCAACTAATCGCTCGTCACAAACAACTGTTTATTTAGATTCCGGTTTTGTCGGATTCATCACGTACTTGTCCAGCCAGGCAGCCCATCTGGCCCAGAGATCAAGGAGAGTCTCTTTAGAAGCAGGGCCGTGGTCTTCCAGTGGGTACATGTACAATGACGTGGGTTTGCCCAAGCCTGAGAGTGCATGGTAGAGGCGGGTCGAGTTGATTGGATCCGTTCCTACATTTTGGTCAAACAAACCATGGTACATCAACAACGCACCAGTCAGGTTGTTGGCATAGAGGAAGGGCGACATGGAGAGATAGACATCTCTGGCTTCCCACAAATCCCTGCGCTCAGACTGGAAGCCCAGAGGTGTCAGAGTTCTGTTGTACGCACCATCCCCGGCAATGCCGGCTTTGAAAAATGGTGTTTGCACCATGGCGTTGACCGTTGAAAAGGCACCATAACTGTGCCCACCAAGGCCCAACCTATTGCGGTCAATGATGTTTCTGGCATCCAAATCATCAATAATTGCCGAAAGTGTATTGCGGAGATCATGGGGATAGTTGTTATTCATCTGCCCCGTTGGGCCAACGATCGGCACGTCTGGCTCCACGACCGCATAACCCAGCCTTACAAAAAACTGCTTTGCGCTGGAACTGTAGTTGGTAAATTCATTCTTATTATATGTCCTAAGTGTGCGATCGTAATCATCTTGTGTAGCATATTCAGAAGGGTAGAACCAGAAAAATGCAGGGAGCTTTGTCCCCTCAACATAGTTTTCTGGAAGGGTTACATTGACGCGGAATTTGAAGCCATCTGCCCTTTCGACCATAAATCGCTGTTTTTTTGCTCTGGTCATGTCCGGGAATAAATCCCTGTTTTTGGTAAGCTGAACTCTGCTGGTTCCTTCCACTCTGAAATACTGCGTAACTTCCCTTGGAGTGCTGCGGGCCAATATATATACGCCCTTGTCAGGATCGACTGCTGATGCAATACGCTCAGATGCGCCATTGTTGTCACTCTCAAAGATACGATTCTTCTCACCTGTCTTAATGTCAACTCTGTCGACAAAACCCTTTGGGCTAACTTCAAGTGGGTTCTTGTCGTAGGCTGTCCCTGAAAAGAAAACCGAAGAACCATCATTGGAAAGCAGCACCGGGCCGGAAGCTCCACCCCTGCCACCCCGTGCAGCCGGAGCCGCCCCACCTCTGCTCCTGACTCCCAGAATCGTCCCGGGATTGGCGTATATATCGTTTGCACGGTACCTGGCCAGAGTATAACGTTTGGTTGGTTCATCCAGATATACAGCCATTTCAGTGGTATCTTGCCCGGCCCTCTCAGAGAAGAAGATAATATCCAGGTTCGGCGAAAACCTATGGCCAGTCATGCGGGTCGCCTGTTCGTAGATCACCTTGACATCATCATCCCCAAATGGTGGTAACCACTGTTTCACCTTGTCTCTCCGAGACTGAGGCCCGCCGGCAGCACCTTCACCGCCGCGCCCGCCTCTGGCACCCTGAGGAGCAGCATCAGCATTGGCATTAGCGGGAGTGTTATCGCCATCCTGACCACCCTCCCGTGCTGGCGGTGGTGCATCCTGCTCAAGGTAAGTAAGCCCTTGCCCGTCAAACCGCCAGGAAAGCTCTCTACGCCCCTGCTGATTTTGACCTCCCTGTCCACCTGGAGTGTCATCAGTATTAGTGCCCCCGCTGGCAACGCCAAGATTTAACGCGGTATCGTTTATTTTTGCCATCACGTTGCCTTCAGCCCCCCAAATTTCTTCGAGGGATCCAAAATTGCCGAAAGGCACTGAATAAGAAAAAGGCTTTACCACCGTTGTAGCTATCAGGTACTTGCCATCAACGGATGGATTGATTGACCTCACCATTTTAGGGGTACCAACTTTACGAGCAGCCCTGGTGGCAACATCAATGGCAGTAACCTGTCCAGTTATATGCCATTCAAATAATCTCTGCTCATGGGGAGTGGACATCAGACTTGCATAAGTACGCAGTCGCCTCTTTTGCAAATCCTCTGCCAGCTTAACCACTGGGCCTGTTGCTACCGCAGGGTTGGCAGGCATAGCAGGCCTGTTGTCAGGAATCAGCACTGCCATTATTTGTTTGCCATCACCAGTAAACTCAATACCTGTAACCAGTGTCGCCAGGACAGGCTTTGTGGTTAGTTGCCTCGCTCTGGCAGTTGCCACGTCTGCTACCCATATATGAGTGGCATCGTCTGTGTGTACAAAGAATGCTACAAGATTTCCATCAGGCGACCATGTGGAATTTGAAATGCGCGCACCAACTGGCAACTGGACATTTTTTATGCTGCCGTCAATGGCCGACACAAACTGTAGTCCCACATTTGAACGGATGGTCAGTGCCCTGCTGCGATTAGCCCTATAGTCAACAAACAACCCTCCCAGATCATGAAACGGCTTTGACATCACCGCCATTGAAACCGGCCCGTCTCCGATTTCGACACAGTACCAGGTTCGGCTCGAATTGAGTGATGTCAGATTTGTGGTTTCGTGCCTGGGTGCCAGCACCGCCTCGGCCAATGCCGCTGGCGGCATAGCATAGCCTTCCTGTTGCAGAATTGCATCAGCAGGATGAGGAGGAAGCTGTTTTTTGGTCTGCTCAGGTGTCTGGGCAGGTGTCTGCCCAATGACGTAAAAGGCCGTCAGCAACCCAGAGCAGATCATGCTCCGCAAGGAAAAATTTAGTACAGATTTGTACATTGTGACCCCCAAGAGTGGCATTATAAATAGGTAATCAGGTAGCTTGATTTTCCACCATCAGAACGGAATGTCATCATCAAATCCACCGCCTGGTGGCGAGGATGGCATTGAATCATCGAAGTCTGGCCCGGAACTGGCAGATGGCCTTTCGTAGCTCCCTCCCCCCTGGCGGGAAGACTCGTCCATACGGCCCAGCATGACAAAATTGTCGCAGCGAATACTTGTAAATTTTTTCTTTGGCCCATCTGGATCCTTGGGATCTTTGTACTCCTGGTATTGGATTCGGCCTTCTACCATCACTTGTTTGCCCTTACGCAGATATTTTTCTGCGATTTCTGCTAACTTACCCCAAGCCACAATGTTGTGCCACTCCGTGTTTTCCCTTTTCTCGCCCCCAGGGGTGCGCCATGTTTCGGTAGTTGCCACGCTGAATTTCGCCAATAGCTGGCCCGATGTTGTCATCTTTACATCAGGGTCTTTGCCTAAATTGCCAATGAGTATCACTTTGTTGAGGGATCCTGACATTTCCTGTTCTCCTGTTTCAAAAAAAGCGATCTAGTCGCCAAAATCCATTTTTTAAGGATAATTTAACATGCGACATAATGGTAGCATTACAATCAAAACAATTGGCGGATTGGAAGAAAAATGAAGTTGTTGGTTACTTGCAGGGACAAAGAGAGCTTTTTCAGGACGTATGTCCCCGCCATTCGCCCAGGTGGTTGGGAAGGGTCACTTGAAGTATTGACTCCTGGCGACTTATTGCATTCATGGAATGGCATCGTTGGGCTATTGCTGTCCGGCGGGGCAGATATTCACCCCCGAAATTGGGACGTTAATGAGCCGCTGCACCCCGAATCTGAGGTTGACGAAGAGCGGGATTCCCTGGAAATACCGATTATTGTTGGGGCTTGGGAAAGAAAATTACCAATTTTAGGCATTTGCAGGGGGGAGCAGGTACTTAACGTTGCGCTGGGAGGTAGTTTAGTCCAGGACATACCTGACTATTACGGGTGCGACTTACAGGTTCACAGTTTTGGGGATAATAAAACGCCTGTTCTGAGGCATTTTGTAAGGGTCGAATCAAATAGCCATTTAGAAAAAATCCTGGGATATTCAAACGTGAACGTAAATAGTAGACACCACCAGGCAGTTGGCAGAGTTGCTTCAGCTCTGCGGCCAGTTGCTTGGTGTGATGAGACCCAGCTTGATGGACAACCCCTCATCGAGGCAGTAGAAGCTATGGATTCTAGCAGATGGGTGCTGGGGGTACAGTGGCACCCAGAAAACTTGATTTCTTTGGAAGGGGAATCCGGTATAGCGGTGAGGGAGCTGTTCAAGGCTTTTGCAGTCAAGTTGAAAGAGCTGTAGGGGAACCTGAAATAGAATGAAGATGCTATTTGTTATTTGTTATTTGGGTGGAATTGAAAGTTTTGAAGAAACACCTTGGTTTGTTGAAAAATAAGGCATATTTGTTGTTTATGGCAATATGTGAATGTTATCTATTTACCCAATGGAGGAGGGGTTAAAAGCCTTAAGTATTGGTAATGGGAAAATTAGTGTTGTTATGGACTTATTCAAAATGTTATTCAATTACCCAATAGCGTTGTATTAGTGAACTGGGTATATATATTGCTCAATTATGTTGAATGTCAGAGTATTGAGTTTGGAATCATGTGTTGATAAAGTCCCTGTTAGCAATAATTGTGTATAATATTTGAAATTTTGTTATACAGAAACCCAAAACCTAGGTTTTAGATACTGATGGTAATTGTTGAAATAATTATCGTTATGAATGTTATATGTTTACCCAAAATGTTATTCAAAAACATAAAATATGGTAATTTTGTGTAAATTTGATTTTCATAAAAAATAAAAAACTGAGTGTTTATGCGGATCTACTGTTAGGTGTCATTTTATTGAAAATGAAGAAATGTTATCGAGGGTGTTTGACGGATAGTTTTTAGGTAATGAATTTACTTCCTAGCACCTTCGAATTTTCTCATTACAGATTCCAGATTTTTTTCTATGGTGGCTTCTATGTCAAGTAGTTCTTCAATTTTGTCATGGGAAGAACCACCAGTCGATGATGATGATTGTGTTGAACTGGAGGATTCGGCAGAACTTGAATTTGTGTCTTCAGTTTCAGATTCATCGTTAGGTTCATTTTCTAAATCCTCGGCTTGTAAAGCTAATAAGTAGAAATCAAAATCATCCTGGGGTGATATTTCATCGCCTGAGAGGTCAATATCGGCTAGTGCTGGGGATTCATCCTGGTCATCGAATGGGTTGTCTTCATAGTCTATTTTTGATTGTGTGGCTTCTTCTGGATGATCTTTTGAGAGGGTTCCTAATTCATTTTCGATATTAATTAAGTATTGGCTGATTCTGTCTTCCCGGGTTTCGTCTAGTTGCCCTAGTAGTTCGTTTACTTGTTTTTCGTTTTCTTCTATTTGTTTTTGTTTGGCTTGTTCGCTTTTTGTTTTTGGTTTTATTGGTTCTGGGGGTTTTTGTGGCGTTGCATTAGGATCTTCAGTTTGTTTTTTCTGTTCTTCTTTTTCTTTCGCTTCTTCCCATTTTTCGATAATTTCGGATCTTTCTTTTTGTTTCATTTCTGCTTCTTTTTTCGCCTCTTCGAGGGCTTTGATTTGTTCTTTTCGTTTTAGTTCTCTTTCAATTTTCTCTTTTTCCATTCTTTCATATTCTTGGTCCATGATTGATAGGTCGGCCATAACTGGAGCACTTAAGAAGCCTGATACATTTGTTTCTATTTCTTTAAATTGTTGATCACCATAACCTTTCCAATTGACTTTTTGTTCAACGTTTTCTAAGGTGTATTTGATCTTGAGGGATTCTGGCCAGTCATGCCAGCTTGTTTCTAAGTCTAGTGTTTGTTTGAGGACATGTTTTTGGAAACCTTCGCTGAATACGTAGGATGGTCGCATAAAACACATAGTAGCTGGTAGTATGGATTGACCTGTGCTGGCAATGACCACTGCCGTGAAGTCGGGTAGCTGTTTGAGTTGTTCAGTTTCAAAGTATGGTTTTTCCTCGAGTTGTGTACTCTTGGTTTCCGAAACACCTACACCTTCGTGTACGATGTCACCAGAAACGAAATTGACTGCTGATTGTTGGCCACCTTCTGAAACGGAAACTGAAGTTTTTACGACATCTTTGGTTCCAACCTCTTTTTCTATTTTTTTCATAGACTCAAGGTCGGATTGTCTAAAGTAGATGTGTGTCATAGCGTTTTGGAAGAATGCGTCTGCGGCCTCTTTTTTGCCTCCACCCATAGCTTCGATTATTGAGGTATGTGACTGGGTAAGCCAGACACAACAGGCGCGTTTAGAGCGGCATTGGGCCATGAAGTTTTGATCTTTGGGGTCAACTGATTCCTGACATTCGTCAGCTACGATAAAAGTAGGGCAATATCCTGTGCCACCATCGTCTTCAGCTCCAAATCTTGGGTAAGTGAGGTAGTTACCAACCTCATCTCTTGTATCGCGCCGGAATACTGCCTCCTGCCATGACGATTTGAGTGCAATTTGCATGAATGTAGCCGCCTCGTAATAGCGGGTTTTTGGCATGTCAAGGCCAACAATTTTGCCGTAGTCCAGGGCTGTATCAAAACCTGTGAATACATTTGATTTGGGGAGAAGAATGCCTGTTTCATGTTGTTTTGAAAAATTTGCTTCCATCTCATTGTATTTAGTTTGAATTTTGTATTGTTCTTGGGTTGGCAACGTTAATTGTGATTCTGTGAGCCGGGGAGCAATTCTACGGGGCCAAGGGGATGCAGGGCCAGTAAAGTATGCTTCTCGGGTTGGGCTGAATGTTTCTCTAATTTCGGGGAATTCAAATAACGCTAGTCCAGCCTTTGCACAAGCCTGTAGGGAACCCATTAAATTTTGGCCGTAAGTATCTCGTTTTGAATGAATTCTGTGGCCACGTTTTTCAATTTCGATCATCTTTTTAGGATCATGTTTCCATTTTTCAATTGAACGTTCTTGTAAGAGGTCTTGTAGGTCTTCTCTGATTAGGACTTCTAAATAGTCTGAGATAGAGTAGTAATCGTTTGCATCTGAAAGGAGCATTAGGTAGTCCATTATCATTTCTTTTGGAGCTTGTGTCCAAAAAGGATCAGAACCTTGTTGTCCTTTGTTGAATCTCTGCAAAATTGCGGCTAAAACTGCACCAATTGACCATGCTTCAATGGCAGGATTATAAATGACATTCCAAAGGGTGGGGCCTTTGGGAGCTAAGCGAATGAAATCGTCTAAACGTCCTGCTTTTTTACAAATTTCTTCTGTTAGGGAGCAGAAATCACCTTTTTCGTCTGTGACTAAACCTGACCATACCCATGGTTTCAATACTTTTATCTCTTCACCTTTGGCATTTCTTTCCATGATTGGAACAAATCGTACGTGGTTAATCATTTGGGTTAGGATTGGTTTTCCAACAGAAGCGGTTTTACCAGAACCTATACCTCCGGTTACAAAGATTCCAGTAAATAAGGCTTTGTCTTTTAGTATTAGCCATCTTGGTTTGAGGTGAGGATTTCGTTCATTTGGAACTCTTGAACCGTCTCGATCTTGGAGTTCGCCAAGGACTACTGCGAAGCTGGCAGCATCGTATGGGAAATCTGGGAGGCGAAGGTGATCCTCAACCATTTTTGCTTTTGCTTGAGTAGTTTTACCTTGTCTTAGGATGGTGAATTTGAAAATATTCTTTAACATTGTTAGTGCATAGATGATTCCGGTTGATATTCCAATGAAATAAATTGATTTATAAACGTATTTGACTGTAGAAAAGTCGGGGTTATTGAAAATTTTCCGATGGTAAAGAAAAACATGGTTCTGGTTCATTACTATTTTGTTTATAAGTATGTTGCCGAAAATTAGGAAAAGTACAACGAGAGTATATTTTGTTATGTCAAAGCCCCATAATACGGGTTTTGTCGATTTTACATAATTTCCAATTTTGTCTTTAAAACCCATTTTTCCTCCTTTGACCATATTATCGAAAAAATCACATTTTGACAAATTTTTTAAATTGGAAGTATTTTCATGAAGACAAGGAAAATTGAAAAAACTCGATTTTATGTTAATATAGTAAATTCCAACGGCGGCTGTAGTTCAGTTGGTTAGAGCACAGGATTGTGATTCCTGGTGTCGGGGGTTCGAGTCCCCTCAGCGCCCCATTTTGAGACTAGAAACGAAATCCTTTAACTGATAGTGTGCATCAACCCTAGCTAAGATCTATGG
>Ga0082212_10009512_pt1 | contig 12542 bp, 10 predicted proteins | sample TergutNt197P3_FD_71548 | JGI IMG/M metagenome (GOLD analysis project Ga0082212, IMG submission 71548) | Neocapritermes taracua P3 segment gut microbial communities from Petit-Saut dam, French Guiana - Nt197 P3 | ecosystem: Host-associated > Arthropoda: Insects > Digestive system > Gut ... | reverse complement strand
GTGTTCTTGGTAGAGCGGCGGGAGGCCTTCCTGGATCGAGCCGCTGTTGACGCCGACGCGGATGGGTATGCCCGCCGCGCCGGCCGCGTCGACGATCGCCTTGACCCTCTCCTCGCCCCCTATGTTCCCGGGATTTATGCGTATCTTGTCTACGCCGGCCTTGATCGCCGCCAGGGCGATGCGGTAGTCGAAGTGTATGTCCGCCACGATCGGCATGGCAGTTCCGGACGCCGCGAGCCGCGACATTATCTCCGGGATGGCGAGCGCGGCCTTCAGCGACGGCACGGCGCAGCGCACGATGTCCGCGCCGGCCTTTTCGAGGGCCTGTATCTGGGCCGCCGTGGCCGCCGCGTCTTCCGTAAAGGTGTTCGTCATGGATTGGACGGGGACATTCGCCCCGCCCCCTATGGGCACGCCGCCGCACATCACCCGGCGCGTCTGCTTCCTGGACGTGAGTCTTTCTCTTTCCTGCGTATCGGATACCATTGTCCACACTTCCTTAATAGCCATATGCCTTGCCCGCCACGCCCGGATGGCCGCCCGGGCAGGGTCACTTGATGAAAAACCTGTCGATGTCCTGGAACGTGATGATCGCCATGAAAGCGAAGAGCACGAGTATCCCTATGAGGTGTATCCGCCCTTCGACCTCGTCGGTAATGGCCTTGCCGGTGACCTTGCGTATCAGCAGGAACAACAGGCGCCCGCCGTCCAGCGCAGGGAACGGGATGAGGTTGATAATGCCGAGGTTGAGGCTGATCAGCGCCGCCAGGTAGAACAGGTTGACCATGCCGTAGGGCGCTACGTCCCCTACCGTCACGACTATGCCTACAGGGCCCGTGAGCATCTCCATGCCGACCTTTCCCGTGAAAAGGTCGCCGAGCACCTCGTACATCATTTTCGACATATTCACCGTCGTCAGCGCCCCGTAGCCGAACGACTTGAAAAAGTACGCGAAATCCCTTGTGAACCTTGGCGTGATGCCGACCTTGAACGCCCCGCTGTCGTCCTTGTAAAAATGCGTGGTAATGGTCGATTCGGCGCCGTCCCTCAGGACGGTCAGGACAAGGTCCGGGTTGCCTTCGGGATCCCGGCCGGCGATTTCCGTAAGGAGCGGGGAGATATCCTCCCACCCCGACACCGCAGTGCCGTTGATGGCCACGAGCTCGTCGCCTGCCCTCAATCCGTCCGCGTACGCCGGCTTCTCTTCGTCCACCGTCGCCAGCACGCGCGATGGCGTGCCCGTGTAGAAGATGATAAGCGAGATCATGACGACGGCAAGGAGGACGTTCATCAAAGAGCCCGCGAAGAGCACGAAGGCGCGCACCCGCGCGGGCTTGTTGCCGAAAGCCCTGGGGTCGTCGGACTCGTCGTTCTCCCCCTCCATCGCGCAGAACCCGCCGAACGGGATCGCGCGGAACGAATACAGGGTATCCCCTTTTGTGAAGCCGACGATCTTCGGCCCCATGCCGAGGGCAAACTCGTTGACGCGTATGCCCGAAATCTTGGCTGAGACCAGGTGCCCGGTCTCATGCACGAAAATCAGGAGCAGGAAAATCAGTATCGCGTATATTATATAAAGAGCCATGTGCCTATTCTAAGCCAACCGGGGCCTCAACGCAAACGTTCATGCACCGCCGCCCGTGCTTCCCGGTCGATTTCCATTATATCTTCTATGCTTTCGACGCCGCGCGGCACATGCCTGTCAAGGATGGCCTCGATGGTATCGAGTATCGAGACAAAGGGTATCTTCCCCGCCAGGAACAGCTCCACCAGTTCCTCGTCGGCGCTGTTTAGCACGACCGCGCTGCTGTCCCCCTCCGCCTCCTGTATCTCGCGCAATACGCGGTACGCCATGTCCAGGCTCCGCCTGGCCTCGCCGACCGGCTCCTCGAAATAGAGCGAGCGCGTCCCTATCAGGTCCAGCGCCCGCGTATCGGTCGCCCAGCGCTCCGGCCATGACAGCGCGTAGGAGATCGGCACCTTCATGTCGGACACGCCGAGCTGCGCCAGCAGGGCCCCGTCCTCGAACTCCACGAGCGAGTGGACTATGCTCTGGGGGTGGATGGCTACCTCTATGCTGGCCGCGTCCACGTCGAAAAGCCATTTTGCCTCTATGACCTCAAAGCCCTTGTTCATGAGCGTAGCCGAGTCTATCGTTATTTTCCGCCCCATGCGCCATGTCGGGTGGATAAGGGCGTCGCCGAGCGTCACCGACCTGAGCCGGTCGCGGTCATAGCCGCGGAAAGGGCCGCCCGACGCGGTGAGCAGTATGCGCCTGATCGGGTTGTCCTGGTTGCCGACCAGGCATTGGAACACGGCGCTGTGCTCGCTGTCGACGGGTATCACCGGCACGTTGGCTTCCGCGGCCGCGGCCATGACAAGCCTGCCGCCCGTCACGAGGGACTCCTTGTTGGCAAGCGCGATGGTGACACCTCCGCGCTTGATGGCGCACAGCGTGGGCGCAAGCCCCGCCACGCCTACGAGCGCGTTCAGCATGACGTCGTAGTTCATCGTGGCCGCGGCCTCTTCGAGCCCTTCGGGGCCGTGAAAGACCTTCAGGTCGCGGAACTCGCGCCTCAGCTCTACCGCGTTGTCCTTGTCGTGGACCACCACGGCTTCCGGCCGGAACCGGCTTATCTGGCTGCGGAGCACGTCGACGCGGCTCTTGCACGTCAGGACCGTGGCCTTGACCCTCCTGGGGTTCGAGGAGATGAGCGAGAGCGCCTGGGTCCCGATGGAGCCGGTCGAGCCGAATATCGCCACCTTTTTCATATGCCGGCACCCGTCATGAAAACATTCAGCAGAAGCGTATAGAACACGAGGGGGGCGGTGAACAGCAGGCTGTCGATCCTGTCGAGGACGCCGCCGTGCCCCGGTATCAGCGTCCCCCAGTCCTTGATGCCAAGCCTGCGTTTCATCGCGGACGCCGACAGGTCGCCCAGCTGCGAGACGACCCCGCCCAAAATGCCGATAACGATGCATATCGCCAAGCCCTGCGGCAGGAAGAAACGCGCGAAGAGGCCGCAGAGGGCGACGCTGCCGATGACGCCTCCAATCGAGCCCTCCACCGTCTTGTTCGGGCTGACCGAGGGTATCAGCTTGTGCCTGCCAAAAAGCTTGCCCGTCAGGTAGGCGAAAATATCAGTGCCGAATGCGGACAGCATCACGATCCATACATAGCTGCGCAGCCCGGAAATACGGAGCGCCAGCCACGACCCCGCGGCTCCAGAGACATATATCGGCTGCGTAAAGGACGCGTCGACAAGGACGATATGGAAAGCGAGGAAATTGATGTAGAGCACGCCGACGATGGTAGCCATGCCCTGCAGGATATCCTTTTTCCCCATCGAAAGGGTCGAGACGAAACAGAGGACGAGCGAGATGAACACCCAGCAAAGCACCCATAAGTAACTGCCCATGAACAACCCGCCGGGCCCGGCCGGGACGCTGCCCGATGGCTGGACGACGACAAACCCCGCGTACAGGAGGCCCAATGACGCCCAAAGCGCCCACGATGTAGGCTTTTTCTCGCCGAAAGCGGCGCTGTACTCGCGCAGCGCGTACAGGGAAAGCAGGAACACGCCAGCCATGAGGAAATAGTCGCCCAGGAAGACTATTATCAGGAGCGGCGCCATGACCAGCGCGGATCTTGCCCTCGTCTTCATGACCTGCCACCAAAACGGCGCTTGCGCGAAAGGTACTCTTCTATGGCGTCGTCCAGGTCGTCCGGCGAGAAATCCGGCCACAGCACGTCGGAAAACACGAGCTCGCTGTACGCCGCCTGCCAGAGCAGGAAGTTCGATACGCGTTTCTCGCCGCCCGGCCTGACAAGCAGGTCGGGATCGGGGACGCCGGCGGAATACAGGCATTCGCCGAAGGCTTCCTCGGTGAAAGCGCCGCCTTGCCCCGAAAGCGCCTCCGCGGCCCGAAGGATCTCCGCCCTGCTCCCGTAGTTCAGGCAGATATGGAAGCAAAGCCCCGTGTTCCCGGCGGTCTTGGCTATAGTCTTGTCCAGTGCCGCCCGCACGGACCCGGAAAACGGCGCCCAGTCCCCGAACACGTCGACCTTGACATTGTTCCTGTGAAGCTCCTCAAGCTCCCTGTTCACGTAGATCAAAAGGAGCTGGAAGATGCCTTTCACCTCCTCCTCGGCCCTTTTCCAGTTCTCGGTAGAAAAGGCGTAGACAGTCAGGTGCCTGACGCCCAGGCCGGACGCGTGCCTGACGATCTCGATCATCGCGTCCATGCCCGCTTCGTGCCCCTTGTACTTGGGCAGGCCCCGGCTTTCGGCCCATCTCCCGTTGCCGTCCATGATGACCGCGATATGAACCGGCAGGCCTGACGGCCCGCCGTCTTTTTGCGCCAATGGTTTCCCTGCCATCAAACCTCCAGTATTTCGGCTTCCTTGCTTTCGACGATCCTGTCGATTTCCGCGATCGCGTCGTCAGTCTGTTTTTGGACCAGCTTCTCCTCGTTTTTCAGGTCGTCCTCCGTCAGGTCCCCGTCTTTTTCCTGTTTCTTCAGCTGCTCGTTTGCCACGCGCCGCTCGTTCCTTATCGCGACCTTCGCGTCCTCGCCGTGCCTGTGCACGAGCTTCGTGAGCTCCTTGCGCCGTTCCTCGGTCAGGGACGGTATCTGGAGCCGTATGATCTTGCCGTCGTTGGACGGGTTGATGCCGATGTTCGCGACATTGATGGCCTTTTCGATCTCGTTCAGCGATTTCGGGTCAAACGGGGCCACGATCAGCGAGCGCGGGTCGGGCACCGCTATGTTCGCGATGGTCTTCAGCGGCGTAGGCGTGCCATAGTAGTCCACCATTACCCTGTCCAGCAATGCCGGGTTTGCCCTGCCGGCCCGGACCGTGTTCAGGTTTTCCCTCAGGAATTGCGTGCTCTTTTCGATTTTCTCGCCGAGAACGTCCCTTACGTCCTTTTCTTGCGTCTCCATGTCTTCCCTCCTGCCATGACTAAGTGATCAGCGTCCCTATTTCCTCTCCCAGTACCGCCTTGAGCACATTGCCCTTTTCCCCGAGCGCGAAAACGTGTACCGGGATGCCATTGTCCCTGCACAGCGACGCCGCCGTGCTGTCCATTACCTTTAAACCCTTTTCCAGTATCTCCTGGTGGGTAATCGCGGTATAACGCACGGCATCCGGGTTTTTCTCCGGGTCGTCCGAATATACCGCGTCGATCCGTTTCGCGAGCAGGATCACGTCCGCCTCGATCTCTGCCGCCCTCAGCGCCGCCGTGGTGTCCGTAGAGAAGAAGGGGTTTCCCGTCCCGGCCGCGAAGATGACGATGTCGCCGCGGTCCATTTCCGCTATCGCCTTGCGCCTGATATACGGCTCCGCGATCTCGCGCATCTCTATCGCCGTCTGCACGCGCGTCGAAAGCCCGGCGTTTTCGAACGCCGACTGGAGGGCAAGCGCGTTGATGACCGTCGCCAGCATGCCCATATAGTCCGCCGTCGCGCGATCCATGTTTTCGCTCGTGCGGCCGCGCCAGAAGTTGCCGCCGCCTACGACCACGCCCGTCTGCACGCCGAGCTCGACCACGTCGCGGACCTCCTGCGCCACTATGCCCAGCATGGACTCGTCCAGCCCGAAACGCCTTTTCCCGGCAAGCGCCTCGCCGCTTATCTTCAGGATCACCTTCTTGTACTTTGCCTTCATCCCATCACCTCGCGTCCAGTTCCGGATCCAGGTCCGATTTCATCAGATGTATGCTCCTTCCGAGCGCGTCCGAGCACGCCTCCATAAAGGCCTCGGCGTAGCTGGGGTGCGCGTGGACTATGTCGCCTGCCGCCTCGTGCACGGTCACTTCCATGCGCATGAGGGCCGCGGGCTCCGCGATCATCTCGGACGCTTCGCTCCCGACGATGTGCACGCCGTATATCTCCCCGTAACGCTTGCCGGCCAGCACCTTGACAAAGCCATCCGTCGTCCCCGAAAGCATCGCGCGCGCGTTTTCCGAGAGCGGGCAATAGCCCGTGAGGAGCTCGCCGCCGTATTTCTCGCGCGCCTCCCCCTCGCTGAGGCCTACGGACGCTGCCTGTGGCGAGGTATAGACGATTGAAGGCACGACGCGAAGGTCGATGGGCCTCTTGCCGCCCAGCGCGTTCGAGGCGGCGCATTCCGCCATCAGGTACGCCGCATGCGTCTTTGAGCCCAGCCCCGTTATATCCCCTGCCGCGAAGATGCCCGGGACGCTCGTTTCGAGGTACTCGTTGACGAGCACGGAACCGTCCCGGAACGCGATCGCGTTTTCCAGCGACCCCAGGAACGAGGTATCCGCCTCGCGGTTCGACGTAATGACCGCCTTGTCGCAAAGCACGCCGCCGCGCTCCGTGATGACGAAGGGGCACCCGTCCCTGTCCGTGACTTCCCTGATGGCAATCCCGGCATGGATCTTCACCCCGGCGCCTGTCAGCGCCTTCTCTATCGCCTCGGAAGCCTGCGCGTCCATGTCGGGCAGTATGCGGGCCTTCGGCTCGACAAGCATCACGTTGCTGCCGAAAGCCGCGAACGCCGCGGCTATCTCGCAGCCCGCGTTCCCGCCGCCAAGCACCAGCATGCGGGGCGGCACGCTCGTGAGGCTGAACAGCCCGTCCGTGCCGCATACCCCGGCATGGCCCAGCCCGGGTATATCCGGCATGCCGGCTTTCGTGCCGCCGCACAGGATGACCTTTGCCGTGCTGTAATTCCTCCCGCGGCAATGGATCTCATGGGCGCTTTGGAGCCTCGCCTCGCCGGCTTCAACGCGCACGCGGCAATTCCTAAGCATACGCACTATATTTGAAGTAAGCCTTGAAATGATATTGTTTTTGTGTTCGTGCAGCCTCTTTAAGTCGACGGTGGCGCCGTCAAGGCCCATGACGCCGTAGTACCCGGCCATGCTGAGCGTCTTGAGTATCTCGGCTGATTTCAGGTAGGTCTTGGCAGGCACGCACCCGGCGTTCAGGCTGAGGCCGCCAAGCATCTCTTTTTCAAAGAGGATGACATCCGCGCCGAGCCTGGCCGCCCGCAATGCCGCGGCGTATCCGGCAGGCCCGCCCCCGATGATGGCGATGTCATATTCATATGGCTTTTTCGGTCCGGTATCGCGGTAATCGCGGTAATACTCCTCGTCAGGCAAAAGATCCGCGTCCGTAGGTATCCCATCGTCGATGTAATTATAAACGCCCGCCGCTTCATCCGCGTTGTCTTCGCTTGAAAGATTGTATGCAAACCGCAGAAAATCATCCCGTTTTTCCGGGCTGTCCGGTGCATTTATAGGTTCGTTTGGCATTAGCCCCTCCTGCATAGATCGCCTTTTCTATCCCAACAACGCCCGCGGGTCCTCAAGCACCTCTTTCAACCGGCCCTGGAACTCATCCGCTTCGTGCCCGTTTATCACGCGGTGGTCGTATGTCAATGACTGCATGATGAAGTACCGGTTTTCGATACTCCTCCCTGTCATCACAAGCCGTTTGTATATGGCGCCGATCCCCAGTATCGCAGATTCGGGCAGATTGATTATAGGAGTAAAGGTATGCACGGAGCTGTCGCCCTTGTCAAGCAGCGTGAGGGCGCCCCCCCGGACGTCCCTCCTTGAAAGGTTCCCGCGCCGGGCCTTTTCTGTCAAAGCATGGATCTCGGACGCGACCTGCTCTATCGGTTTTTGGTCGGCGTCCCTTAAAACAGGCGTCGCCAGGCTTTCGCCCGCGTTTACCTGAAAGCCGATGTGCGCCCCTTCGATCAAAAGGTACGCGTCGTTGGCGTCGGCAAGCCGCATACGGAACCGGTCTTTTTCGCGCACGCAGGCAGCCATTGCCTTGATATAGAAAGCAGTCATGGGGATCGGGTCCTGCACCCCCCGGTCCGCGTTCAAATGGCCGCGCAGCGCCACGAGCTCGGTAATGTCTGTCTCCATATGCTGCGTGACCGGCGCGGTCTCGATCGAGCTCTTTGCCGTCTGGACAGCCACCGAACGCCTCGCATCGTTCATGCGCATTATCCCGGCTATGTCCTCGTCCGCTGCGACAGCCGCTGCCGTCAGCGGCGTCGTCCTTTCGTCGGATAGCGCAATGTCCCCGGTTTTCAGCTCAAAGACCGGTTTGGCTGCTTCCGCATCTTCCTTCTTCTCCGTTCTCCAGGAGCTGTCAAACACCGGCGCATCCTGCGCCTCCTTGGGCGCGTCCTGTTTTTCATATCCGAAGAAGTGTGACGGGCTGGCCGGCGGCATGGCTTTCGGCGATTCCCTGTATTCGTATTCGGGGAACCAGGGCTTGCCGGCCTGTTGCGGCTCCTTCGGCGCTTCGTCGTACTCATACTCTGGTGCGTATGCCGGCGCAAGCGCAGGCTCAGGCGGCGCTTTCGGCGCCTCCCTGTATTCCGGGTAGTCATATTCAGCGAAATACGACCTTCTTGGGGAAGGCGGCGCCTTCGGCGTTTCAACGAATCCATACTCGGAAGTGAAAGCCTGCCTCTCGGGCGGCGGCGCTTTTGGCGCTTCGCCAAAATCATACCTCGTGGTGAAATCAGGCCTGTCAGGCGCCGGGGCGCCCGCAGCTTCGACAAATTCATATTCCGGCGTATATGGCTGCCTGGCCAATGGCGGCGCCTTAGGCGGCTCTTCATATTCATAGCCGGGGGTGTAATAAGGCCTTTGCTGCGGCTGTTCTTCGTATTCATTTACAGGGGCGTAATACGGGCTTTCCGGCGGCCCCTGCAGCGCCCCCCTGCTGTCAAACCGCGGATCGAAAGCCATCCTTGGCGGAGGCGGCGTATTCAGCGCCTCCCTGTATTCATCCTGTCCGGAAGCGTAGCTCATCCTTGGCGGAGGCGGGGCTTTCGGGGCTTCCCTGTACTCTTCGATTCCGGTAGCGTAGCTCATTCTCGGCGGCGGCGGGGCCTTCGCCGCTGGCGCGTTCTCATAGGCCGAAGCCTCATCCTGTGAGGAGACGATCGAAAAAACCGGCCTCAGCGGCTGTGAAAACGGTGCTTCGGTATGTGGCCTTTCCAGCTGTGGCGCAGCTTCAGGCGCGTAATTGCTCAAGTCCTCTGTAAATATTTTCCCCATATGTCCACTGCCTTTCATCGAACTTGTGTCGATCCCCCGCTCCGCAGCGATACGCCTCGCAAGGGGCGTCATCTTCATATATGGCGCGGTCTCAGGCGACGGCCCCTCCTGAGTTGTTGCGTCATATGACCTCTTTTCCGGTTCTGTATCAAACCACTCATCGATCGTCATATTGTTCTCCCCCTGCACCATGACACACAATAGCCTTTCTTTGTCAAATCTGGGTTTCCCATCATAACTCACCCCCATCACCCAAACAAAACAATACCGTTCTTAGTCTATCCGAGCATAGGCGATACGTCAATCACTTTCGCCGCATTATGCCATCCATTTGCGGCAAAAAACTTCAGATTTATCATTGCGCCATATATTTAGAAAAAAGCCCCGAACACAGGCCGGGGCGTTTTTTCCTACTTGTTCATTTGCTTAGCTACTTCTTCTGCGAAATTCTCCTCTTTCTTTTCTATCCCCTCGCCGACCTCAAAGCGCGCCATCGATACGACTTTTACATCCTTGCCCAGGGCTTTTGCGCCGTCGGAAACGTATTGCGCGACCGTCAGCTCGCTGTTCTTGACGAACTTCTGCTCAAGCAGGCACGTTTCCTTCAGCTCTTTCTTCAGCCTGCCCATGACCATCTTCTCAACGATCTCCGCGGGCTTGCCCTCGGACAGCGCCTGTTTGACGAGGATCTCCTTCTCTTTTTCGAGATATGACGGGTCGACGCCGCTCTCGTCGATAAACTGCGGGTTCATCGAAGCGATCTGCATGGACACATCCTTGCCGATGGTCTCCACATCCTGTGCGCTGGCTTCCGTCTTGAGCCCTGTGACAACGCCGATCTTCCCGCCCAGATGCAGATACCCGACATATACGACGCCGGTTTCCTCAAAAACCCTGAACCTGCGTACCGCGACGTTTTCACCTATCGTCGCAATGAAATTCGTCAGCTTCTCCTGTATGGTCCCGTCCGTGCCGCTGTATTTGTCTGCGAGGAAAGCTGTTTCGTCCGCCGCCTCTGTGGTGAGCGTCTGCTCCGCCAGCGTGTCAACAAAGCTTATAAAATCCGCGTTTTTCGACGCGAAATCTGTCTCGATATTGACCTCGATGATGCCGGCCTTGCCGCCCCCGTCCGCTATGACTACGCGTACGAGCCCTTCGGCCGCGATCCGGCCCGACTTCTTGGCCGCTTTTGCGAGGCCTTTCTCGCGAAGGGCGTCTATAGCTTTTTCGATATCCCCGCCGACCTCGGTCAGCACGTTCTTGCAGTCGAGCATCCCTGCTCCTGTCCTCTCACGCAATTCCTTTACGGCGCTTGCTGTTATTGCCATTTTATCCTCCTTCCGGTATCTCCCCGATACCTTATATTCACAAAATATCGCCGAATCCCATCGGCTTGTTGGTTAAAAATCGTCGTCGTCTTCCGCTGCGTCTTCCGCCGGCGCCTCCGGCGCGGATTCCGGATCCCCTGCGCTGAAGTCATCCTCGCTGAACGCATCGACCCCGTCCGGCTTTGTGTCGAACTCGTCTTCGCCTTCATCCCCGGCGTCATACTCCATCGCCGCGTCGATCTCATCCTCAGCCATATCGGAAGCCCCATCTGCGCTGACAGGCGCAGCCTGACCTTCGTCCGCGGCCGCCGCCCTTACCGGCGCTTCCGCGAAACTCTCGCCCTGGTTGGCCTCGATGACTGCGTCCGCAATGGCCGCCGTTATCAGGCGGATCGAGCGTATCGCGTCATCATTGGCGGGGATCACAAAATCGACGTCGTCCGGGTCACAATTCGTGTCCACGATACCGACGATCGGGATCCCCAATATCCTCGCTTCCTTGACAGCGATCCGCTCTTTCTTCGGATCGACCACAAACATAGCCCCGGGCATCCTGTGCATATCCTTGATGCCTCCGAGGAATTTCTCAAGTTTTTCGGATTCAAGACGCAGTTTGCCGACCTCTTTTTTGGTCAACTGCTCAAAAACCCCGTCGTTTTCCATTTTTTCGATCTCGTGCAGCCTGTCGATACGCGCCGAGATCGTCTTGAAATTCGTCAGCATGCCCCCGAGCCAGCGTTCATTGACAAAGAACTGGCCCGCCCGCTGCGCTTCGTCCTTGACGGCCTGCTGCGCCTGCTTCTTGGTGCCGACAAAAAGGATGGGCTTCGAGGTCTTTACGATGTCCTGTATGAAAGTGTACGCGTCGTCAATCAGGTCGACCGTCTGCTGCAGGTCAATGATGTAAATGCCGTTCCGCTCGGCAAAAATATACGGGGCCATTTTCGGATTCCAGCGCCTCGTCTGGTGGCCGAAATGGACGCCCGCTTCGAGCAATTGTTTCATCGAAATAACTGACATGTTTCACCTCCCGGTTCTACTTCCACCGGACGCTGTGATTCACGGGCAACCGCCGGGACATGCCAATCCCTGTGCGGCACCGGCCCGCTGCCGTCCGGTGTGCAAAATGATTGCTTCCGCACCCTTATTGCCAAGGAATAAAAGGCGCGAAGAATAGTTTACAGCCCTTGCAGGCGAAAAGCAAGGAATATTTTCCTGTTTTTGGTCTGCATCTTTACTGCATCTTTACTGGGTCTTTACTGTTTTTGGTCTGTATGTTTTTCTATCAATTACTACTTTTTTCTATCTTTCATTCATTTTTTCTAACTTTTTTCAATTTTTTTCTCTTTTTTGGCCTAATTGGATAAATTTAGACCACTTTTGGAGCTTTCTTTGTGATAGAATAGCATATAATGTTGTCTTTCAGGAACGGAGGCTGAATATGATTAAGAGCATGACAGGTTATGGCCGGGGGGAAGCTGTGTCCGACGGCCGCACAGCGTTGGCGGAAATACGTTCGGTCAACCACCGCTATTGTGAGGTTTCGGTCCGTATCCCCGGTCGGTTCGGTTTTGCCGAGGATGCCGTCAAACAACACGTCAAGCACCGCGCCGGGCGCGGCAAGATCGATGTCGTGATAGGCTTTTCGAGCACAAACGAGGAAGACACGCCCGTCATCCTCAACACAGCTGCCGCGCGCCAGTACTTCGCAGGCCTGCGCGAGCTCCAAAAAGCCTTCGACACCACCGGCGAGATTACCATCGACCTTCTTGCCTCCATGCCCGACGTGCTCAGGCAGGAAAGGCCGCAGAAGGAGGAAGACGCAATCCTGGCCCTTATACTTGAGGCTGTGGACGCCGCAATCATTGAGTTTGAAGGCATGCGCCTGGCCGAAGGCGCGGGGCTCAAGGCTGACCTTGAGAAAAGGCTCACCGAGCTCATGAAAATCACGCGCGCTACGGAAAAGCGCTCGCCGGAAGTGCGCGAGCTCCATACAGCGAGGCTCAAAGAACGTATAGCCGCATTCTTTGACAGGCCCGAGGACGACGCGATGCTTGAGCAAAGGCTTGCGCTTGAGATTGCGATATTTGCGGACAAATCCAGCATCGACGAGGAACTGGTGCGCCTGGCAAGCCATATCGACCAATTCAGGAAC
>Ga0082212_10009511_pt1 | contig 12544 bp, 9 predicted proteins | sample TergutNt197P3_FD_71548 | JGI IMG/M metagenome (GOLD analysis project Ga0082212, IMG submission 71548) | Neocapritermes taracua P3 segment gut microbial communities from Petit-Saut dam, French Guiana - Nt197 P3 | ecosystem: Host-associated > Arthropoda: Insects > Digestive system > Gut ... | reverse complement strand
ACGAGCGTCTGGTACAAAACCTGGATGCGCCAGTAACACGACTGGCTTGCCAAGTTCCTCGATCGCGATTGCGTTATACACGAGGAACTTTGTGCAGGACCCTCAATCGCCTATCGTGGCGACAAGGGCATCCTGCCCTTTTACCCACGCGGCAAACTTCTCTTTGTCGTTTGTTTCGATGACATTGACATTCCACTCCGTGGAATGGTAAAAGCTGAACTCGGCGTCGGGATATCTGGATTTTAACTGTTTTTCGACAGCCTCGGCGCTTGGCATAGCCGCCCGCTTATAGTTCACAAACAGGCCTATCTTCTTGCCTGCCAGATTATCAACTCGCGGCGCGTCGAGTCCTTTGAGCGGTATCGGATCCACTTCCGCCCAGGGGCTTAGCACCTGGTATTGGACATTTTGCTCATTCCCCGTTCCGGAACACCCCAGCGCCATTATCACGGCGACGAGCGCTCCCGAAACTAACAGGAATTTTAATTTCTTCATGGTATTTTCTCCTTAATTACACATATAGATTGATATTACTGCGAAATATTGAAATATTGTATCGTTTTTTCGTAGAGGATATGATGAAAAAATAAAAGAACTGAGGTAAAGCCATGAGTAATAAATTTGAAATCCCCGCACGCGACAAAATAACAATCAACGCGACGGAGGACTGGGTGTCGATAATACAGGAATGCCAGCATGTTGACGAGCAGAGAGTTACAATCCACATGGATGATTTACGAAAAGTAATCAATTTTCTTAGCGAAGTGGCCGAAACAAGCGGCAAATCAAATAAATAAACATGAAACTAAATAAATTGCCTTTGACGCTATGTGCTGTTTTGATGTTTATTTCCGGATGCTCCTTTTTGCCGACGCTTGATAATGACTCGGAAACGATGACGAAAAACGTTGCCTTTCGCCGTGCGGTCTGGCATTCAAGCGCCGCTAATTACGACAACACCGGTCAGTTGGTCACGGACGGCATTATCGGCGTTCTCTCAAACGAAATAATTGATTACGGCGGAACTTCCGCTTCCAATCCCACCCACGGACAAATGATACACGGAACGTTGAACAGCGAATGGATAAGCGCCGGCAACGGCGAGGAATGGGTCTATATAGACTTCGGCGGAGAAACCACGCTCGAGAACGTTAAGGTCTATTGGGGCGCAAACTATGCCGTATCCTACGATATTCAGATTTCCGACGATGCGAAGAACTGGAATACGGCGGCGAATGCCGTCGGAGCTGCAAACGCTTCAGTGGAAACACTCCTCGGAAATCGGGAAAGCCGCTACCTGCGCATCCTCTGCCAAACATCTTCCGGCGCAAACTATATCATTCGCGAAGTTGAGGCCACCGGCGCAAACCGGGTCGATTATCGGCTTGCGGCGCAGCCGAAACCCGAAAAGGACGGAACCCAGCGCCTGACGGGCGGAAACTGGACAATCCAGCGCGCATCGCTGGTGAACGCCGAAGGTAAAGCGCTTTCACAGGGTGGATACGATGATTCTGACTGGCTGCCGGCAACGGTCCCCGGCACGGCTTTCGTCTCCTGGTTGAATGCAGGCGCCGTGCCTGATCCTTATTACGACGACTGGCAGTTTCAGGCATCGGATATTTTCTTCACATCAGACTTCTGGTATCGCAACGCCTTTCATATTCCATCGGCGCGGAAGGGTAAAAATGTCTATCTGAATTTTGACGCAGTCAACTGGAAAGCGGACGTGTGGTTCAACGGACAATTGCTTGCAAACAACCTGCCGGGCTATAAGCACTCAATTGAGGGCGCGTTCACCCGCGCAAAATTCGACGTCACGGCGCTGGCGCGGTACGGCAGGGAAAACTACCTGGCTGTTCGAATCTACCGGAACAAAACGCCGGGGCTGGTCACGACGCAGGGATTGGCCGAAGGCCCGCTCCCCAATGGCGGCGCGCTCGGAGCGGACAACCCGACAATGCACGCCGCCGTGGGCTGGGACTGGCTGCCTACCATACGCGGCAGGGATATCGGCATTTACAACGATGTAACGGTAACATACGGCGGCGGCGTCCAGCTTGAAAACGCCTGGATGGAAACCAGGCTCAATATCAGTGAAACATCCGCTAATATCTCGGCGAAAAATCTGGCGATAGGCAAAACAGTGCTTCCGCCTGCGGGACAAATTGGCGAGGATCTCGAACATGTGAACGACGGCAATGAAGAAACGCAATGGGCAGGCCGGAACATTGACGGCGCGGGCTTCATTGTGGATCTCGGCGAAATGACGGCCATCGGGAGCATGCAGTTCGTGTGGGGTAATGAAGCCGGAGGCGCGGCCGCGGCTGCGGAAGACAGGCATCCCGCGAAATTTAAAGTACAGGTGTCGGATGACGGCGCGAATTGGCGCAATTTCGATTCATTCGCGGGCGGCGAAGTGAATACCGGATGGTTCGGCGTCAGAAAAGCCGATCCAACGCCGGGAACTGATGAATATACCGGATTCGATATTGCAAATGAAGTGCCCGGCCCGACGGCTGTCGCGATGGTTTCTTATGGCGGCAAACCTTTTCCGATGCAGATTCCCACGACACAAAACGCCCGCTATGTACGCTTTATCGCAACGGAACGGCGTCAGGTTGAACAGGAGGGCAATCGAACAGTGCCGGCGAGAGTTAAGGAAATCCGGGTTTACGCGGAATCGGCGGCGGAAGTCGGTCAAAGCATGATACGAACCTACATGCGTGGCGCTGGCATGGGAAAGCCTCCAAAGGCTAATCTTACTTTCAGGACGGATGTCCACAACTACGACGCGAAAGCGGCTAAAGTGAAAGTAAGCGGCGTTATCAAGCCGGGCAATATCAAATTTTCAAAGACCGTCAATGTTCCTGCAAATTCCGTGGAGGAAGTGGTTATTGACGACATTTTGATGATAAATCCAGAACTCTGGTGGCCGAATACCTACGGCGATCAGCCGTTATACACGGCGGACATTACCGTGAGCGCAGGCCGCGAGGAACAGGATAAAACGAGTTTAAAATTCGGCGTCCGCGAATTTACCTATCCGATAGACGGCAACCTTTTAACTATTTACTGCAACGGCACGAGGATTATCGCAAAGGGCGGCAACTGGGGCATGGACGACGGTCTTAAAACTGACTCTCCGGAAAAATACGACGACAAGATGCGCCTCCACGCGGAAGCAAATTTCACAATGGTACGCAACTGGGTCGGCATGACAAACCATAAGGCTTTTTACGAGGCGGCGGATAAATACGGCATTCTTATCTGGGACGATTTCTGGCTGGCGAATCCCGTTGACGGGCCGAACCCGGAAGATGAAAAAATGTTTCTTGATAATGCCGTGGACAAAATCAAAAAGAATCGATATCACGCTGCATTGGCAATCTGGTGCGGGCGAAACGAAAGCGGCCCGCCGCCGGCGCTTGACGCTGGTTTGCGGCAGATCACAGATGATCACGACGGTACGCGGATTTACTTTCCCAATTCCGCCGGCGCGCCTGTAGGCAGCGGCGGAGGCTATTCCATCGCGGCTATGCCGAACCGTAATAACGGTGCGGGGATAAAGACGTATTTCAACGACGTGCCTAATGTAACGCTAAGGAGCGAACGAGGCGTTCCCAACGTACCGGCGCTTGAAAGCATGAAGAAATTTCTGCCGGAAGATAAACTCTGGCCCATAAACGAATCCTGGGCGCTGCATGACTGGACGTATCACATGAACGGCCCGGCCAATACTTTTATGGACGCCCTGCAGCTCTATAAGCCTGCCGCGTTTACCGTTCCGACGGATAACGTGCAGGGACAGAATCCGCAAGCCGATGATCCGGTTTTCGTCGAGTATAAGAAAGATATTCTGAAAATGGTTGCCGACGCGGGCGACGCGTACACGCTTGAAGATTTTCACAGAATAGCGCAGCTAATTAATTACGAGAATTTCAAAGGATTATATGAAGCGCTGACGGTGAAGCGTTCAAACGGCCTGTTGATGTGGATGAGCCAGTCGTCCTGGCCGAGCTTCATGTGGCAGACATACGACTGGTATCTGGATACAAACGCCGGATATTTCGGCGCGAAGGCGGCAAATCAGCCGGTTCACGCCGTATGGGATCCGCGCGACGATTCCATAGTGCTGTCCAATCTGACGCCGAAACACTTCTGGAATAACGCCATAACAACCAGCATGAATGTATTCGACCTGCACGGAAAGCAGGTATCGGAGCAGACATGGAACACGCCTGAGCTTGCTCCGGATTCTTATGGAATCAGGCTGGGGACGGCCGATTTTTCACAGTCGCCTACAGACCTGGTTTTCATCCGTTTAACGGTGACGGACGCATCAGGCCAAACGCTTGGCGAATCTTTCTACTGGCACAACTGGAAAGAATACATGCGGTATGAGTCGCTTAATACCCTGCCGGGAGCGCGCATAGACGCTGCGGTGTCTGCGAAATCCGTTGTAAAAGAAGAAATCGGCAAGGGCAACGACCGTTATACAATCACGCTGACGAACAATAGTACGGAACCGGCCGTGCAGACCCGCGTCCGGACGCTCAACGGCGAAACGAAAGAAGACATACTGCCCGCTTTTTACAGCGATAATTATTTCGCGCTGATGCCCGGCGAAAGTAAAACCGTTACCGTGGAATTTAATCCCAAACACCTGAAAGGCAGCCGCCCCGTTTTTGAACTAAGCGGATGGAATACCGCAGTGGAAACGATCAGCCGATAAGGAAGTCGCAAATTCGCTGTTTACGGATGTTCCCCGAAACGCCATTCCATGAAAAGGAGTCTCTGCCTTCTTCGTCGGCGGTTAGGCATAGCAGATTATTGCAGCGGAGTTCATTGCCGGCTTTGACAAGCGCACGGTATTCACGAGAACGCGTCGTGGGCGAATCAATGCGCCAGCAAACCTGAATCAGCCGGCTTATTTTGCCGCGTTCGCGCACGACGAAATCAACCTCCTCGTGAGCGTCGTTTTTCCAAAAACCAAATTCGATTTCTCCGGCAAGCTGCTGTTGCCATAGGCGCGTCGCCACGACATTTTCGGCAAGACGTCCCGTGTCGCGCTCCGGACGCAAGCCCAGACGCGCTGCAAGAGCCGGATCCACAACATACGCCTTTTTATTAGCGGTTGCCCTTTCCCGCGCTTTGAAAGAAAAACGTGGAACGGTAAATAGCATGAACGCCTCGCATAAATAACGCGTGTATTTTTCAGCCGTAACGGGACTTTTTACACGCGCGACAACTGCCAACGTGCGGTATGAAAATTCTTTAGCGGCATTTGAGAAAAAATACTGCGCGACATCTTCGATGCCTCCCGGAGATCGCGCCTTGTATCGGCGCACAATATCCTTTAGCAATGTCGCGCGTACCAGGTCGCGCAAATACTCCGTGCGGCTAATATCAAGAAGCAACGGTTCTGGATAACCGCCTTCATCGAGATAACGCTCAAGCAATGAGGCTTTCTCAGCCGAGGTCGCCGCCGCGCCTTTCATGGCTATGACTTCACTAAAGGAGAATGGCAGCAGATAAATGGCGTGGTGACGTCCGGTTAGATGAGTCGCCAATTCATGGCCGAGCAAATTCGCGTTGCTGCCGGTAACAACCAACCTGCGTCCGCCGCGCTGCAAACGATTTACCCACAACTCCCAGCGAGGCACGTTCTGTATCTCATCCAGCAGGAGACATTTTGGCTTTCTGTAAATGTCGTCCACAGCGGCAAGAAGCGCGTCAAGGTCGTCGATGCCGGATAGCCGCTCGTCGTCGAAATTTACATAGCCGCTTCCGTTTGCAAGCAGGTGTTCGGCAAACGTGGATTTTCCCGCCCGGCGTGGTCCCATGACAACCTGTATCATTCCGCTTTTCAGATTCGGCGTCGCTACGGATGTTCGCTCGACATACTTACGGCGCAGACGTTCTTCCAATTCCGCCTTCTGAGAAAGCGCGATATCACGATAATTTTTCATATAATCATAATAAACAAATTTTGGTGTTTTTGTCCATTACAACATTTTTCGTGGACAGTTTTTACACCTGCAGGTGAAACAAAAGGACACGCCTGTCCTGACACATATATTTATCGCATCGTTTCTGCCGCGGCACTCTTTCGCAATTCGTAATTAATAGATGTCACTTCCCCGCCGACAGCAGGATCGAATTGCTTTCACAAAATAGTCCAGCCATCGCGCCGGTCATGAGGCAGGCGAGCGTCGCGGCTAAGAGGGCTTTCCAGGCGACGGCGACAATGTCCGGTTTGCGGTCGGGCGCCAAAGCAGTTGCTCCGCCGACATAAATCGCCAGCGACGGCAGATGGGCGAATCCGCACAGCGCGTAAGCCGCGATTGTCGCCGAACGCGGCTCGATGGAATTAGAAGCGAGCAGTTGCGACAGTGTAAAATAAGCCGGTACTTCCGTCGCTATCATTCTGGTTCCAAGCAAATTCGCTACGGTCAGAACGTCCGCCGACGGAACTCCCATAAGCCACACAAAAGGATAAAATATGTAAGCCAGCGTTCCTTCAATAGACCAGTTGCCAGAAAAACCAAGCAATGGGTTTGCCTGATGTCCGCACCAGCCAAGAAAAACATTGGCAATCGCGAGCAGTCCGACGACGGCTATCAACATGGAAGCAATGCCGACTATCATTTTAAAACCGGTTTCACTGCCTGAGAGAATCGCCTCGACGAATGAATTTTCCCGCTCATAATGAGGATCGACGTGAATGCCGAGCGTTTCCGGCTTTTCCTTTTCAGGAACGGCTAGTTTGGCGAGAATAACCGCCGCCGGCACGGAAATAATCGACGCCGAAACCAGGTGTCCCGCGATTGAAGGAAAAACCGGGAGCAGCGCGCCGACGTAAATTCCAATGACGTTCGCTGAAATCGTCGCCATGCAGCAGGAAAGCACGACGCATAGTTCGGATCGCGTAAGTTTCGGCAAACAGGGACGGATGGCAAGCAACGATTCATTTCCGACAAATATGTTGGCTGTGGCGGCAAGCGATTCCGCTCCCGAAATTCCGGTCAATTTTGAAAATACGTATGAAAACAGCTTCAATAACCGGCTCATTATTCCGGCGTAATACAGCGCGGCAAGGAGGGCGGAAATTACCAGAACCGTAGCAAGCCCCTGAAAAAACAGGATGAAACCGATGCCGTTATTTTCCGTGGCGACAGGATCCGCGAGCGAGCCGAATACAAATTTCGGTCCTTCGAGCGCGGCATTGACCGTTGCGATTACGACGGTGTTGATTCCGCCGAACAGGTTTTGGCCGATTTCCGTCCGGAAAACGAATAGGGCAAAGAGCAGCTGGAACGCGAATCCCCAGCAAAGAAGCCGTTTATTGATTCTTTTTATATCCCGTGAAACCAGCCAGGCTATGAAAGTAAAAACTGCAATGCCCAAAAACGCTATTATTTGTTGTACATTCATAATGCCCTCTTATGACAGCCGGTTTTCCATGTATTTATTACGCTCAACCTTTTTTTCATCATCAAAATATAATCACTAAATGAATTGTTAACAAGCGCAATTACAAAAGTAAAATTATAATAATCTCAAAAGCATAATCTTGATAAACTCAAAAGTATTATTCATACTATGTTCAGGTGATGATTATGAAAAACAGATATTTGCCAAGAATTGCCGATGCAAAACTGGCGCTTGCTCTTGATGCTATGGGAGCCGTTTTGATCGAAGGCCCTAAATGGTGCGGAAAGACCAGCACGGCGGAACACATCGCAAAAAGCGTCCTGTATTTGCAGGATCCCGATATGTTTGAAGAAAACATGCTGAAAGCAAAGACGAAACCATCTCTCTTGCTTGAGGGCGCAACGCCGCGTTTACTGGATGAGTGGCAGGTCGCGCCGGTGCTATGGAATGCCGTGCGTTTTGCTGTGGATAAGCGTCAGGAAACGGGGCAGTTCATTCTGACCGGTTCTGTCGTCCCTGTGCGGACAGAGGATATGCATTCCGGAACGGGGCGTATATCAAGAATGAAAATGCGGACGATGTCGTTATTCGAGAGCGGTGAATCTTCCGGTGAAATTTCTCTGGGAGATATTTTCGATGGGAAGAATGAAATGTTCGGTAAATCGGATGTCACGCTTGAGCAAATCGCATTTATCCTGACCCGCGGAGGTTGGCCCGCTGCGGTCAATGAAAGAAACGAAACGCTGGCGCTAAAGAAAGTGTCTGATTACTATGAAGCTGTTTCGTGTGAAGATATATCCAGAGTGGACAACGTCGAAAAAAGCCCGGAGAGAGTCCGCAGTCTAATGCGGTCGCTTTCCAGAAATATCTCATCGGAGGCAAGCACGACTACGATCCTGAACGACCTGCGCGCTAATGACGAATCCCTTTCACAAGTAACGATCGACCAATACATCAACGCACTGAAGATATTGTTCGTGATCGAAGATCTTCCAGCGTGGAGTCCCAGTTTGCGTTCAAAAACCGCGATACGCACGACGGCAAAACGTCATTTTTCCGATCCATCCATAGCAACGGCAGCGCTTGGCGCAACAACAAAAAGGCTGTTCAATGATTTTCGCACATTCGGACTTCTGTTTGAAGCGCTGTGCATCCGTGATCTGCGCATTTATGCGGACAGCCTTAATGGTAGTGTATACCACTACAGGGACGCTAAAGGAGTCGAAGTCGACGCGATCATTCAAAAGAATGACGGATGCTGGGGCGCAGTGGAAGTGAAAATGGGAGCAGGGGATATTGAAACGGCTGCGGAACACTTAATAAAATTCAAAGCTAATATCGACATGACGAGAATGCAGCAACCATCTTTTCTGATGGTGTTGACCGCGACTGAAACCGCATTTCAAATGGGAAACGGCGTATGGGTCGTTCCTCTCGGCTGCTTGAGGGACTAACCACAGATAGAGGCTGTAAGTTTTCGGCTAAAATACGATACAAACTAATGGCATTTCGCGGTAAAATTACTGTTTATGCGTAAAGAAAAGAGACGCTATGGATATACAGGTTCAGGAACTCATTGATAAAATAAAAAAAGACGGAATCGAATCCGCTTCAGGCGAAGCCGCACGGATAAAGCGGGAAGCCGAGGCGGAGGCCAAACGCATTGTGGATGCCGCCAACAAGGAAGCCGGTGAAATTATCGGCCGCGGCAAAGCCGATGCCGAACGTTTTGAAAAAGCGGGCGTCGCGGCTTTGGAACAGGCGTCGCGTAATCTTGTCCTCGCATTTAAGGGTGAAATTCAAAATCTTTTGGACAGGATTATCGCGCATGAGGTTTCGGCTTCTTATGGCGACGACGCTCTCAAGGCGACACTGCCGGAACTGATTAAATCATGGGCTGCGAAAGAGGGCGATTCTCTGGCCGTGATACTTTCCGAAACTGAATTGGAAAAACTCGAGGGTTTCTTTACCAAAAAACTGTCGGCGGAGATAAAGAAAGGCCTGACGCTCAATTCAGACCGGAACCTCGGCGCGGGTTTCAGAATCGCCAATAAGGACGGATCGGCCTATTTCGATTTTTCGGCGGATTCCGTCGCGGAGCTTCTTTCCGCTTACCTTAATCCCCGGATTGGGGAAATTCTGAAAAATTCGGTAAAAAGCTGATATGTCGTATTACTACCTGGCAGCCCAGCTTCCGAGCCTCAGTTACGGACATGCCGCGCCAATGAGTTCCCAGGCGTTTAAAGAACTGGCGGGGACGCTCATGGAACCTGATGACGCCGTGTGGCTAAATCGCTGCGCCATTGATCCCGGCATTATTGATGTTTCCGAAAACGGCTTGCCGGATTTTTTCATTAACTGGAGTGAATGGGAAAGGTCGCTGCGCCTTAATCTTGCCCGCGGACGCGCGGCGCGTCTCAAGCGCGACATTTTTCTCGACGCGCCGGATTATCCGATTGATGCCGTGACTGCCGCAAAAGCCGCGTCGGCGCTGGATTCGCCCCTTGAAGCGGAATTATTAATCGACGAAGCGCGCTGGACGGCAATCGATTCATTCCAGGGCTTTGATAATTTTCACAGAAACGCGATTTATGCCTACCTCTTAAAACTGTTGCTTTTGGAGCGGCGATCGTGTTTCAGAACAGAAGAGGGGTTTGCGGAATACAAGGGTCTTTACGCCTCTATAATGGAAGCCGTCGTCGTAGGGGCGGTTCGCGAACCGCCCATTAAATCGGGAGAACCTAAATGACCGGTACAAAGGGTATAGTGACAGCCGTTAACGGCAACATGGTGAGCGTCCGTTTCGACGGAGCGGTTTCCATGAATGAAGTCGGTTATGTCAGGGTTGCGGATCAAAAACTCAAAAGCGAAGTGATTCGCATCCGCGGCGACATAAGCCAGCTACAGGTCTTTGAGATTACCAGGGGCATTGCCGTAGGCGACACGGTTGAATATACCGGAGACATGCTTGCGGTCGAGCTTGGCCCCGGTCTTCTTGGCCAGGTTTTCGACGGCCTGCAGAATCCCCTGCCCAAGCTGGCCAAAGCCGCGGGATACTTTTTGGAAAGAGGCGTGTATCTCGATCCTCTTCCCGATGATATTAAATGGGAATTTACCCCTGTCGCAAAACCCGGCGACAGAATTGAACGGGCTGACACGCTCGGCACGGTGCCGGAAGGTTCCTTTACTCATCGAATAATGGCGCCGTTCGGCCTTTTGGGAACCTACACCCTGGCTTCAATCAAAGAAGCGGGGTCTTACACTATTAAAGACGTTATCGCGGAACTCAGGGACGAAAAAGGAAACACGATTCCTGTGACAATGAGTTTCCGCTGGCCTGTAAAGCGGCCTATTGACTGCTATGAAGAAAGACTGAAACCCAAAGATCCGATGGTGACAAGGGTGCGGCTGATTGATACGTTCTTTCCCGTCGCGCGCGGCGGCACTTACTGCATACCCGGCCCCTTCGGCGCGGGAAAAACCGTACTTCAGCAAATCACCAGCAGACACGCCGATGTTGATATCGTAGTCATCGCAGCGTGCGGAGAACGGGCGGGCGAAGTCGTGGAAACCCTGAAGGAATTTCCCGAACTCACCGACCCAAGAACCGGCCGTTCGCTCATGGAACGAACTATCATTATTTGCAATACCTCGTCGATGCCGGTTGCCGCTCGGGAAGCCTCGGTTTATACCGCCGTTACATTGGCCGAATATTACCGGCAAATGGGGCTGAATGTTCTCCTTCTGGCGGATTCCACAAGCCGCTGGGCGCAGGCCATGCGCGAAATGTCGGGACGCCTTGAAGAGATACCCGGCGAAGAAGCCTTCCCTGCTTATCTTGAATCAACAATCGCGAGTTTTTACGAACGCGCCGGCATGGTAAAGCTCCGTGACGGTTCGATAGGTTCAATTACAATCGGCGGAACGGTCTCGCCCGCGGGAGGCAATTTTGAAGAGCCTGTCACGCAGGCGACGCTGAAAGTCGTCGGCGCTTTCCACGGCCTTTCACGCGAACGTTCCGACGCCCGCAAATATCCGGCGATTCATCCGCTGGAATCATGGTCGAAGTACAGGGGAATCATCGACTCCGAAAAAATGCGTTACGCCCACGGATTTATGCGCCGTGGCAGCGAAGTCGAACAAATGATGAAGGTAGTAGGCGAAGAAGGCACCAGCATCGAAGATTATATTATTTACCTGAAAGGCGATTTTCTGGACGCCGTATATTTCCAGCAGAATTCATTTGATAACGTTGACGCCGCGGTCAGCCCCGAAAGGCAGGAATACGTCTTTGACATTATTCAGATTATTCTGGCGGCTAAATTTCCCTTCGACGATAAGAACGAGGCGCGAACCTGGTTTAATCGTCTCAGGCAAAAATTTCTGGATTTTAACGGCAGCGAATGGCGGAGCGAGCGCTTCGCCGGTTTGGAAAAGGAAATAAGGGATACGGTATCGGAAAAATCGAAATGAAGCGTGCCGAAGGCACGCGTTCCAACGCCCTGAAGGGGCGTAGCATAACAGCCCAGGGTAAGGCGCTTGCGCCGCAGCCCTGGGGAGGGAAACCATGAAAAAGGTATACAGCAAAATCGAATCCATAACCGGAAGCGTCATTACCGTCCGGGCGGAAAACATACGCTACGGTGATCTTGCCGAGGTGGATACGGTATTCGGCACATCCCTTGCGGAAGTAAACCGTCTTGAGGACGACATTGTATCGCTCCAGGTTTTTGCCGGCGGACGCGGCATATCCACAGGCGATACGGTGCGTTTTCTGGGACGGCCAATGCAGGTTCCCTTTTCGGAAAATCTTCTTGGCCGCGTGTTCTCGGGTTCCGGCGGCCCGCGAGACAGGGGGCCGGCATTGCATGACAACCCCATACCAATAGGCGGCCCTTCGGTCAATCCCGCGCAGCGCATCATTCCCCGCAGGATGATACGCACGGGCATTCCGATGATTGACCTGTTCAATACCCTTGTCGTATCACAGAAGCTGCCGATTTTTTCGGTTTCCGGCGAACCTTATAACGATCTGCTTGCCCGTATCGCCATGCAGGCCGAAGTCGATATCATCGTCCTCGGAGGCATGGGGCTGAAATACGACGACTAC
>Ga0082212_10009510_pt1 | contig 12544 bp, 11 predicted proteins | sample TergutNt197P3_FD_71548 | JGI IMG/M metagenome (GOLD analysis project Ga0082212, IMG submission 71548) | Neocapritermes taracua P3 segment gut microbial communities from Petit-Saut dam, French Guiana - Nt197 P3 | ecosystem: Host-associated > Arthropoda: Insects > Digestive system > Gut ... | reverse complement strand
CCATTATGCAAAAAAGGATTCAATCTGAATTTTCTGACCAAATAGTAAATATGAATAACCTGAATAAAAATGGCGAAGTAATTTTGCAAATTAAGGATGATGAGACAAAGATTTCGATTTCATTGAAAGAAGATGTAAATGTCGACTTATTTGGAATGTTTAATTTGAACACAGAGGCTATTTATATTGACGACCCTTTTGTTGTCGACAACGCAAGACTCATGACACGGTATCGTGTTCAATATGCGGAGCATAGAGAACACCTCGCTTCAAAGCTTATAAGGGGAACTTTTAATGCTTTTGAGGGGAATAGCATACCAAGAAGCCCTATCGACCATATTTTGACTTCTAAAAAATTGGAATATGTTTTTGATAAATTAAACACGGTATGCTCTGGTGAATTTGTAAGAAAAAATCGCTCAATCGCCTACAAAGAGAACAAGTCCGGCAACGTCTTTGATATGACTAATATTTCCACAGGATTGAAAACATTTGTTATAATAAAAGCTCTGTTATTAAACGGTAGCATTGAAGAAAATGGGACTATTATTTTAGATGAACCAGAGAGCCATTTACATCCCGAGTGGCAGCTTGTATTTGCTGAGTTGATTGTACTTTTGCAAAAAGAATTTAATTTGCACATTTTAATTAACACGCACAGTCCTTACTTCGTGAACGCACTTGAAGTATATTCTCATAAACACGGTATATCATTACGTTGTAAATATTATTTGGTGGATATTATTAACAGATCATCAACTATTTTTGATGTTTCAAGCAATATAGAAAGAATCTACGAAAAATTAGCAAGACCATTACAAGATTTGGAGAACATGAGGTACTCAAATGATTGATATAAAGAGCATTGATATATTAAATCAAGCAATGTGTTCATTAAAAGATACCTCAAAGGATAATCACGATGGAACAGACATTTTTTTAACCGAATCAATGATACCTGTTGTCAATTTTGATATAGTCAAGAACGAGTATATTAAAGAGTTAAAAGTTAAAGAAGTTCCATCTTCAAACGATGCCTTGTATGCCAATGGTGAGGAATTATTCTTTATTGAGTTTAAGGCGGGCGATGTTCCAAGAAAAGTATATGACATCAGACGTAAAATATTCGAGAGTTTGCTGATATTTACCGATATTATAAACATAGGAATATCTTACACGCGAGCTAATATGAGCTACATATTAGTTTACAATGAAGATAAAAACCCTCTTTCTGAAACGGAAATAAGTGAGATGCAGGATTCTCAATCAAGAGTTGACATAGGAAAGTATTTCTGGGAGGGAAAAGCAAAGAAACATTATATTCGTTTTAATTTAGAAAGATTTGAACGGCTTTACTTTAAGAAGGTTTATACAGTAACACAAAAAGAATTTGAAAAAAGATTTATTGCGAATTGGAATTAGTTTGTTTTGTACTCACCCCGGCTTGTTGGGGGAACTATCCCCCAATCCCCCGGCGGAACGGCGGGCAAAGCCGCCGTTCCTTGAAGCACGTCGGACGCTGATATATATGCTCCGCCCACGCAGCCACACCCTACATACCCACCACCCAACCATTCTTCATACTCACTCGCTCACCAGCCCATAAGCCGATATCTTCCGGATCCGCCAGGCCAGGCCCATCGCTACCCCATAAGCAAGCACTACCAGCGCAATACAAACCAAAACCGCCTGATCAACCGGCACCGGCATCTCGGCCCTGACAATCCCCATGCTGCTCGTAAACGCCACCATCATTGGATTCAGCCCGAAGAATCCCACGGCTGCCCCAACTGCCACCCCAACCGCTATCACGGGCGTAATATTCAGCGCGATTTGGTTCATCAACTGCAAAGTAGTGAATCCAACCGCTTTCTGGATGCCCAGCTCCCGCCGCCTGCTCAGAATCGTCGTCTTAATCACCATATAAAGCACAAGCACCACCACAAACGCCGTCACCGCGACTATCCCCAGCGCAACCAGACTGAATATCCCACCGAAGCTGCTCATGGTTGCTTTCAATTCGTCACTCGTATGATAAATGCCTTGGAAGACATCTCCCTCCGCCGCTTCCACGCTGGCAGAAAATGCTTTGTAATCAGCATCCTCGTTTAAATAGACATAATACATTAATGCTGCAAAGTCCGGTTGCAGATGATATACCCCGCCTTTTGTCATCAGACCCATGAAACCGCCGTTCCACATTTGCTGAACGGTTCCGGTAATGATAAATTCTTTTTCAATTTCGCCATTTTTCATCGTCACCGTATCGCCGATTTTCTTGCCCTCAGCTTTTAAGACCGGCACCCCAAGGGCAACCTCATTATCATGCTTCGGATAACGCCCATCAACCAGCATTGCCCCTTCCAGCAAAGAACAGTCTTCAGCGACATGAAGGCTGATGCCCATTCCATTTACCAAATAAGTCACCGTGTCATAAACAAAAACCTTGCGGACATCAGGGCGTTCTGACATCCTTTTTTGAAACGCCTCACCGTTCTCCCCTTCTTTTAATAAGAAAGCGGAATCAGGCATTTCACCGAAAAAGGTCCTGGCAAAATTTTCACTTTTCACATTAATGTTGTAATTCGCCGCGATACCGGCCACACTCGCCATTGATAGCGCCGCAACCACGAGGCATATTGCCGCGGCCTGCCCTTTTTTGTGCAATAAATGTTTGACCGCAAGAATGAAACTAAGATGGCCGGACGTTTGGTCAAGCGGCAGATAATTTTTACGGAAGCTATGTGTGGCCATCCCGCCGCGCAGGGCGATGAGCGGATGCAAACCATTGATTTTGCGGGCTGACGCAAAGGAAATAACCCCTATCAGCAGGCTGATGAAGCCAAAAGTGCCCAGAGCAGGAAGCAAGGCAAAATGGGTTTTCCAGGCTAAGCCGATAACCGATTTCAAAATATTCATAATCAAAGGTATTACCGGCTGGGCAAGGATGATTCCGGCTAATGTCCCAATGAATGCCGCCCCGGTAAACTGGATAACAATTGCCGAAATAATTTGCCTGTTCCGATAGCCTAACGCTTTTTGGATACCGATGTTAGCCATGCTTTCCGTAATATTGTTGTTGATGCGGAAACGGATGAGAATTAAGCTCACGGCCAGCAAAATGACAGAAAAGCTGGTCACAACTATTGCCACGATATTGGGGACCATCGTGCGTGCTGATTCCGCAAACCAATAATTATAATAAGTGAAGAAGCCCTCCAGCGAAACCGACTTCATAAAATCGGCGGTAAATTCGCTATAGTCGTCTTTATTAAAAAGACGCGCTGATAAAAGCAGACTTTGGCTATCGGGAAACTGTTTCTCCATTTCACGGTATTTTTCATCGGAAACATAGAGACGGACCGTTCCGTTCATTGTGGTGCCAAACGCGATTTCCTCAGTTGCCCCGGCGATGATGAAATGCAGCTCGGTTCCCGAAAAATTTATTTTTAGCGCATCGCCGATTTGAAAGCCATTCGCTGTAAATATTGAAAACGGGAGATAGAGATCATTACCCGCTAATGGCTTATATTCGCCGACAAAGGAAGGAAAATCCATTTTTTGCGCTTCATCAACGCGGGAAAATATGAAATGGGAGGTGCTCGTGACATCATCAATCGTAAATCCGCCTAACGAAAGCAGCATATGAATTTCTTCGACCTCCATTACGCGGGAGTCATTATCCATGAACCTCCTGCCATCTTCGATTGCCTCGGCCCCGGCCAGATAAATCGCGGAAAAATGCGCCGCATGGTTCGCTTCCGCCCGCTCATCGAAAAAATTTCCGATGCCAAAAAACATGACTAACCCAACATTCAGCAATGCTGCCGCAATGATTATAAAAAGAACTAAGCTTACCGTCTGCCCCTTATTTTTGCGGATATTTGCAATCGTCAACATCATTACGTTTCTCATCCTACCACCCCATTTCCGCGAGAAAACCGCTCAATTTTTCGAATCTGGCCTTATCGTTGCTTGCGTATTTCCCCAATAGGCACTCGCCCCGGATCACCCCGTCCTGCAAATAAAGAATCCGGCTGCCGCGCCGGGCAGAATGTAAATCATGCGTCACCATTACGATGTTTTGCCCCTGCTCATTCACTTCGGTCAGCGCATCCAGAACGGCCTTGCCATTCGCCGAATTAAGCGCCCCGGTTGGTTCGTCGGCAAAAATGATTTTTGGATCATTGATCAAAGCGCGGGCGATTCCCGCTCGTTGTGCTTCGCCGCCGGAAACCTGCGCCGGAAATTTTTTCCAGTTAGCGGCATCCAGGTTCAGACGTTTTAATAACAGCTTCGCCCGCTCGGCAACCGCTTTGCGATTTTTGCTTACAAGCAGGCCGCAAGCCATGATATTATCGAGAATGCTCATGTTATCAAGCAAGTAAATCTGCTGGAAAACGAATCCGCAGTTATCACGCCGGAAGACTGCCAATTTGTCATTCGAAAGCGTGCTGATTTCCCGCTCGCCGAAATGGATGGTGCCGAGGGTCGGCTTATCCATTCCCGACAGGGCATAAAGCAGCGTTGATTTTCCCGCGCCGGACGGCCCCATGATGACGGTGAAGTCCCCCTCGTAAATGGCAAGGTCAAGGTTTTTAAGGACGTGCTGCTGTATCCCGCCGCTCGAAAAGGTCTTGCATAGCTTTGTAGTTGTTAAGACTGAGGTTTTCATAATAATTTCCTTATTGCTTCCTTTCGGTTTCCTAAGCACAAGATGCTTTACAGTCATTGTATACGAATGCTTCTTAACCAATCTTTGCCTGTTCCTTAACTATTCCTTAAATATTCATTCACATTCATTCACTGGAAGAGACCTATTATTTGTGGTATGATAAATAAAATGCAAGCTGAACGATTATTTAAAATTGTATATTACTTGCTTTACCAGGAAAGCGCCTCGGCACAAAAAATCGCTGATTATTTAGGTGTGTCTAAACGGACGGTTTTCCGCGATATCGATACATTAAGCCTTTCGGGTATTCCTATTTACGCGGAAAGAGGAAGCAAAGGCGGTTTTAAGCTAATGGATAACTTTGTCTTAAATAAATCCATTATTTCCGAGCAGGAGCAAAATGAAATTTTATCCGCTTTGCAAAACCTTTCAGCGGTTAAGACGGATGAAACCAGCCAAACGCTGGCAAAGCTGAAACTGTTTTTCAAAAAAGAGCCGGCGGATTGGTTTTCGATTGACATCACCGGCTGGGGTGACGCGGCCGGAATACAGCATTTTTCCGGCATAAAAGCAGCGATTATCGAAAAAAGGATCATCGAATTTGTATACTTTAACATGAATTGCGAAAAAAGCCAAAGACGTGTGGAACCGATTAAGCTTTGGTTCAAAGCGGGTTCATGGTATTTAAGCGCCTTTTGCCTGGACAGACAAGGAATCCGGTTATTCAAGCTGGCCAGAACCAGGGACCTGGCTATTACCGATGAGATATTTGCGGAACGGAAATTGCCTGCTTTTGATCCGGATAATGAATCGGCGGAAAATTTATCCGGCCAAGTTAAGCTGGTCATGAAAATCGCTCCGGAAATGACTTACCGCGTTTATGATTACTGCGAGGAAAAAGATATCGCCCAAAATGATGATGGAAGCATGACAATCACGCAATGGTGGGATTTTGAAAATAACGCGATGTATGGGTTTATCCTTTCTTTCGGCGAATATGCCGAGGTACTTGCTCCGGGACATCTGCGGGAAATTATCCGCGAAAAAGGATTGGCGATAGCGGAAAAAAATATTTTACAATGATGACATGCTGTTGGCATCTTAGCTGCTGTATGATTTACCTATGCAATATAAAGCAGGCGAATGTTTATATTGTAAATACCGTTGAAGGAGCAAAAATAATGAACAAGTACGAAAATGCCATGAAGCTAATGGAGGAACGTTGCGGAAACGGCAAAGATAATCTGATTGCTTTGGCGACGATTTCCTTGGCTCCAAGCGCTGCCGGAGATCCATGCCCATCCGTCCGCATGATTTGTGCATACTACGAAGACGGCGTATTCTTCATTTCCACCGGGGCGAAGAAAAGCAAAATGCCGGAAATTGAAAAGAACAATGCGGTTGCTGTCGGCGGAATCGATTGGTTCGTTGCCAAAGGCACGGCCGAAAACCTTGGCTGGGTAAAGGATGAAAAGAACGCGGAAATTAGGGCGAAGATGAAAAAATACTTCGCATGGTTTGATGAACACGGCGACGAAGACAGCCCCGATTCAATTGTCCTTAGGGTCACCCTCACCGAAGGTATCATAACCGATAATGAACAAAAATACGGCGAATGGCAGTACAAAGTTAATTTCACCGCTAAAACGGCAGAATAAGCGCAAGCATTAAGCGCAAAACTGTTTAAAACCGCAGCGCAAGGATTCCCCTGGCCTGCGGTTTTATCCATTGGATAAAGTCAATCCAGCCGCAAAAGCATCTTGCCCCGCCAGCCTAAGCCCGACCCGCACCCAGAACCCGCCCTGCCGGTTCTCGCATCTAAGCTCCCCCGCCATTTCCGTCAGCAAATACGAACAGATAAAAAGCCCCAGCCCATACCCGGTCTTGTCATCGGCATTTTTGCCCCGGTAGAATTTGCTGGCAAGCAGCGGCAGCTCTTCATCGGAAACCCCATTCCCCGCATCCCCGATTTCGACCACCAGAAAATCATCCTCAATCACCGCGCAGATACGGATTTCCGTATCCGCATACTTATATGAGTTCCCGACAATATTATCAAAAATCTGCTGCAAACGGACCCCGTCGGCTAATACGATACATTCCGGCACTGCGATAAGCTCATCTATTTTGCCCAGATAATCAGCACTTTTCAATAACTCCGGAATGACCGTGCTATGGATTTCCGCCACCGTGACTTGCAAAGCATTAAGCTCCTCCAGGGTCGCGTGAAACAGATCGGTAACCAGCGAATTAATTTGCTCCGCTTTTTCATTGATCCGTTCCAGTTGCTGCTTTTCCTTTTCGCTTCGCGCCGAAACCAGCATCAGCTCGGTTGCCGCTTTTATCGAAGCCATCGGCGTTTTGATATCATGGCTTAATGAAGCAACCAGTTCTTTCTTACTTCGGTCAGCCGCCCGTTCGTTCTCGCGGGCATTCCTGATTTCCTCCCGCATCAAATCAAAACTTTCCGTAAAAGCACCGAAATTCCCATGCCTGTCCATTTTAAGCGGAATATCCAGATTACCCATCGCAATGTCACGGGCAAACCGCCGCAGCTTGCGAAACGGTTTAAGAACCCTGTTCTCGCAATAAAAATAAAGCCCAATGCCCAAAATCGCGAAGACACTCATATATGCAAATAAAAAAATCAGCAGGTTCTGATTCCGCTTTTGCCTGATTTGCTCAAATTCCGCAAATCCCCGCGTAAGCTCGCCCGCAAGCAAATGAACCACCTCGGTCTGGTTTTCACTTTGCATTGCAACCGCCACGGCATCATTAATCGCCGCCGTATCGGGAACGATGGGCCTTTCATTTCGCAAAACAAAAAAAGCCGCCCCTAAGCCAGTCATGGCCAGCAATATGAAAACAATCACAATTCTTTTCATACCGTTTCCTCAAACACATACCCTGTTCCCCACACCGTCTTAATGAATTGCGGTTCCTGCGGATTTTCCTCGATTTTTTCGCGCAGATGCCGGATATGGACATTTAAGGTATTGTCCCCGGTAATCGAATCTTCCCAGACCTTGCGGAAAATTTCATCTTTCGTAACCGTCCGGTTCTTATTTTTGACCAAATAAGCCAAAAGCTTGTACTCCATCGATTTAAGCTTGCATTTTTGCCCCTTTACATAAACCGCCATTTTTTCAAAGTCAATCTGCAAATCCCCGCAAACGTAGACCGGCTCCCCATCACTCTGATGCCGCCGCAAGACGGCCTTTACCTTCGCTAACAATACCGAAAGCGAATACGGCTTTTGAATGTAATCATCGCCGCCGATATTAAGCGCCATCACCATATCATCATCACTCGTCCGCGCGCTGATGAACAGAATGGGAATATCCAAAGTCTCGCGCAATTTTTTACATAACGCGAACCCTGACGAATTGCCAAGGTTAATGTCAAGCAAAATCAAGTCCGCTTGGTTTTCACGAAAAAAACCAATGCCGGTTTCGGCATCCGCGACCCACGCGGTTTTGACCCCAAACGTATTAAAATACTCGCAAGTACTCTCGGAAAGAAGAACTTCGTCATCAATAATCAGGCAATCATATTTCATAACTAAAATGATAGCACATGAAAACAATCCCCGCAATCAGCAAATTTGGCGAAACCGGACGATGATTAAAACCGTCTGACACCCACATTTCGACGCTTTAATCGGCTTGATTCTGTTAGACTGATAGCGTGTAAGCAATCAAAGACCGATAGGAAGGATCAAAGCAAGCATGGGACAGGTATATATTGAAGATTACGTCGTTGCGTTCTTAAAACACAAAAAAACCGAAGCAACCGATACGCCGGTCAAATTGGCCCTCTACGGCACGATCCATAAACCGAAAACCCTCAATCACCTGGATAATGACGATGAAACATCCCATTACATATATGGTGCTGCCGCCCTCGAAGAAAACCGGGCCAGCGAAGAGATTGGCGATGAATACTTTCCAGCTTATCAACTTCTCGGTTATGTGAGTATTCGCAATAGCGGCGGTGAAGCGGTTTCAAAATACCACATTTTCTACGATGAAAATACCGCAATGCAAGACTATCTGCTTTATTATTATATGAGGGCATACTCCGCTTTTCGCAGTCCCGATGGCAATCAGGATATCCGCAGCCCCTTTCAAACTACCCCAGAGCTAAGCGCTTCTGAACTAGACAATAGCCTAAGAATCGTCAAAAGTAAAAAGAGCCAGAAAAAAGGAGACCGTAAAGCCCTGCTTCTCGGAAAACTGAAAATGTTCATTTTCGGTGCCTTATGTCTATTGATCGCTACCTCAATCGGCGCAATTAATGATTATGATAAACTATCTGATTTTGCCGGGGCGGCAAAATTAGCAGTTAGTTTTAGAAAATAAGATTTCGCCTCTAAAGATTTGCTTATCCGGTTTGACTTAGGGGACTTAATTTGGTTATAATTAAGAGCAGTAGTAAATCTTTTGAGGAGAATCATAAATTCATATGAATCCTACAAGCAATAAAATGAGCCTTTTTTTGGCATCGCTTTTTTATGTCATCCGCTCCATTATTATCATAAGTTTCGCTTTTGTAATGCAAGCAACGATAGACATAAGCAGCACGGGTGATATCCATCTGCTGGTAAGGTCGCTGATGGTTCTCGTCGCCATGGTGGCAGCAGAGTATCTTGTTGTGCTACTTGCGGCCCGGTTTCGTCTTGATTTTGCGAAAGAGGGCTTGGTTTCGGCCAAACATCGGCGGCTTAATTTTATATTTTCCCGCAAATCAAAAGGGCTGGCAGAAGATAGTAAAGGGGAGTTAAGTTTTTTTACTGCCGATGCGGATATTATTTACAGATCCAACTTAAACCCAAAAGCCCGGCTCGCATCATGCATATCAGAAGCTGTCTTAGCCTTAGTTGCGTTAATGTGGATTAATTGGATTGTTACTTTAGTGGTAATCCTGGTTTCCTTGCTCCCCGTTTTCGCCACCAGAATATTTGCAAAAGGGCTGGATTTACGGAAAAAGCAATATTCTGACCAAGCAGCGAAATACGTTGATGTCGTCAGTGAATGCCTAAATGGAAAGGACGAGATAAAAGCTTACGGAAAGCAAGATGTATTTATGGGCAAACATCAGGCAATGAATCGGCAGGTTGAGAGCGTGAGGCAGAAAAGTGAATTTTTTTCTGTTTTAGCCGGATATACATCAAGCAGCCTTGGTAGACTCACTGTAATCACGACAATCGGATTAAGCATATATTTCGTCATCGTTGACCGCATGACTTTTGGGTACATGTTCGCCATCATTCTTTTAATGGAGTCGCTGATGCATCCGCTGACAGTCCTAGCCGGCGAAATTAACGAGATACGTTCTTCAAAGTCGGTCGTGGAAAAGAGCAAGGAAAAAAGCGAAAAAGAAAAACCCGGCTTAGCAATGCCCCTTTTTACCGGCAGCATCGGCGTTCATTCTCTTGGTTTGCGCTATACAGATGAGGATTACATATTTAAGGGAATCAGCCTGTCTTTTGAACGCGGAAAAAAATATGCCATCTTAGCTCCCAGCGGTTACGGCAAAACGAGTTTAGCCAGGGCCATTGCCGGGGAATGCACCGATTTTGATGGCACAATTACTATCGATGGAACGGATATCCAAGAAATAAGCTCAGAAAGCTATCATCAAGTTTTGAGATATATTCGCCAGAGTCCATATTTATTTAGCGGCACATTGCTGGAAAATTTGACCTTTTTTGATGAATCGGTAAATAAAGAGGATATTAAAAGGGTTCTGGAAATCGCCGCTATCAGCGATTTCCAGAATGACGCTGAGCTTAAGCGCGTTATTTCTGATACATCCGGCCTTTCCGGCGGGCAGAAACAAAGAATCGTGCTGGCAAGAGCTTTGCTGCAAAAACCGCAGGTACTCATTCTGGACGAGATTACATCAGGGGTAGATATTGAAACGTCACTTAAGATTTTGAAAAGATTATTTACGGATAGGCAGTTAACCTGTATCGCTCTGACTCATGAAACGAATGAGGATTTTTTGGGCTTGTTTGATGAGGTGATTCGGCTTAATTCGATTCCATGAAAGCAATGTGCTCTTTAAATTCATCAAGTTATATGATATCATAACAACATGGCAAACATCAGAGACTACATGAAAGCGAAAGAGAAAAGGGCATCCCTTAGTAAAATAACTTCTTTTGAGGTTGACCGCCCTTTCGAAAAGCAAAACAGCGACTCTAAGCGGATTAACTATAAAGAAAAAATTCGCGCTTTTCGGCTTGCTCGTTTTTATCGCGCTATCCTTTTTGTACTAATCGTTTTCGGTGTTGGCGCCGCTTTTTACTTGCAATGGCGCAATAAAATCTATAGCGAAAACATTTTAATCGCCAGCACTGACATCCGTATTGTCAGCGGAACTACGATTAAAAATCTCGGTGGTTACATCCTCCAATATAGTAAAGACGGGATCAGCCTGACCGATGATAAAGGTGCCGCTGTCTGGAACGTAACTTATGAAATGCAAGAACCCAGAATCGCCATTTGTCAAAACACGGTTGCTATCGCTGATTATAATGGCAGCACCATCTACATACTGGATACCCAAAAAAAACTCGGCGAAATCAATACGAATCTTCCCATCCGTGCTTTCGATGTCGCCGCTGATGGTTTAGTTTTAGTAACTTTGGATGACGGAAATTCGACCTGGGTTAATTTATATCTGGCTGATGGGACGGAAATTTCTAAGTACCGTACCAGCATGAGTGACTCTGGTTATCCCGTCGGCATCAGCGTTTCGCCTAATGGTAAATTGGTTGGCATTTCTTTCTTTTCCGTGGCCGGTGATACGCCGAGTTCCCATATCGCTTTCTTTAATTTCGGCCCGGTTGGTCAAAATGCCAATAACCTAATGAGTGGTTATAATTATGCGAATGTGATTGCTCCATACCTAAAATTTATGAATGCGGATACCGCCTTTGCCGTATCAGATGATCGAATTATGTTTTTTTTCGGAAACGAAAAACCAGTCAGCATTGCAGAAATTCTTTTAGAGGATAAAATAAGAGGCATCTACAGCAATGAAGATTATGTTGGCTTAGTTTTTCATGCCTCCGGCGAAACCCTGTATCGCGGCGAGGTTTTGTACCGTCTGGATATTTATGATAAAAAAGGCGCCCTGATTTTGTCCAAAGACTTTGATTTCGAATATAACGAAATCGTTTTCACGAAAGAAAGCTTCATAATCTACAATGAACTGGACTTATTAATCTGCAACATCAGCGGAACCGAGCGATACAACGGAAAACTTGACAAAGTCACCACCCTTTTCATTCCCTCCGGCTCCATTAACCGCTATATCGCCGTGACCACTGATTCCATTGATATCTTGGAATTTAAGTGATATTCGTAATATCGAAAATAAATGAATGGCTATATCAACTGATTTCTGGATTGCTTCGTTTCACTCGCAATGACGGAAGGTAAAAAAACATGTACTATTTAGCATTAGCCCTAGTAATCGTAATCTTCATATGGCGGATTGTCGCCGGTTTCCGTAAAGGAATGGTCAAAGAAATCATCTCATTGATTTCTCTGGTCATCGCCGGAATCAGCCTGATTATCGTTATTAACATCGCCGGGAGTTACTTCGGCGACCGCGAGGGAAATATCCTACAAATGCTTTTCGCCCTCGCTATCATTGGCCTTTTTTACAAGGTAATCAGCCTGATCTTTTTTTTCTTAAAATTAATTGCCAAGCTGCCCGTCATCAAAAGCCTTGATAAACTGTTAGGCGCTGCCCTTGGCGCGGCGGAAGCTGTCTTAATCATCATGATACTCGTCCAGTTGCTTAAATATTTCAGCTTCCCTATCCCGCCCGCATCCATCATATAATGCTGCCGGA
>Ga0082212_10009509_pt1 | contig 12545 bp, 11 predicted proteins | sample TergutNt197P3_FD_71548 | JGI IMG/M metagenome (GOLD analysis project Ga0082212, IMG submission 71548) | Neocapritermes taracua P3 segment gut microbial communities from Petit-Saut dam, French Guiana - Nt197 P3 | ecosystem: Host-associated > Arthropoda: Insects > Digestive system > Gut ... | reverse complement strand
GACGTACCTCTGGTGCACCAGTTGTCGTGCCAACGGCATAGCTGGGTAGCTAAGTGCGGACGAGATAAACGCTGAAAGCATCTAAGCGTGAAACTCTCCCTAAGATAAGTTCTCCCACCCGATTATGGGGTAAGGGTCGATGTAGACTACATCGTCGATAGGCCGGAGGTGTACGCATGGTAACATGTTCAGCTGACCGGTACTAATCACCCGAGGGCTTGATCTTGACAATTGACAGTTGTCAGTTGACAATTGTCAATTAGTAAGTTGATACTACGCAGGCTTTGCCTTGCGGATCTATCGTCATTATTCAGTTTTCAGGGCGCAGAATGCGCCTTGCGCAGTAGGCACCTTTAGCTCAGTTGGTAGAGCACCTGACTCTTAATCAGGGTGTCTAGGGTTCGAGTCCCTAAAGGTGTACCAGCGCACAACTCTGTTGTGCGCAGTCGTTAGTAGCTAGTTATTAGTTATTAGTAGATAAGTAAAAATAGCAACAACATTGTCGGGCACTAATAACTGATAACTATTTTCTAGTAACTTATTGGGCCCGTTGGTCAAGTGGTCAAGACGGCGGCCTCTCACGCCGCAAACAGGAGTTCGACTCTCCTACGGGTCACCAACGACTAACTTAGGCGAACCCTGATGATACTTTATATCATCAGGGTTCGCTTTTTAAACTATTGCGCTGTTCAAAAAATATGATATACTACGATGAAAAAGGGTAGTTTGAAGCACTCGATGGAAAAATGCTGAAGACTCAAAAAAGGAAGGACTTGCAAAAATGAATATTATCCGCACAAAAGCCGTTGAGCTATCCGTCATTCCGGCTATAGCCTATAAGCAGAAACTCGCGTCGGGCGGCGCCGGGATAAAGATCCTGCGCGCCGACGGAGTGACCGCCGTTTGTACTATTGATAAACGTACAACGGATATGACGCCTTACGGCCCGTACGATGAAGAATTATTCCCGATGGACGCTTTTGACGAGGCTTTCGAACTCACAAACAGCCTGCCATATTCCTCGCGCGGGAATATAAAGCTGCTGACGGTTGATAATCTCCAGAAAGGCGACGTGTCCGAGGAAGCGCCCGCCGAACAGGTCGACATGACACTCTCACCGGAATATAAAGCAATAGTCGAAAGGTACAGTGATGAAAAAGGCAAACTCAATTACACACTGCTGAATAAGGATTTCATACAGTTTGCCTCAAGGAGCAAAGTAGTATCGGGGATGGTCGGCGATGGCGCCGGGCAGAATGAGATACTGGAAACCATAGTAAAAAGCCGCGCCTCAGAGATATCCAATAAAAAAGAAAGCCTCGACAGCAAAAGCACGGAACTCCTGATCGAAACGCTTGATGAAATAGACCCGCGCAGCGCCTTTAAAGAGCTGAAAGCCTACATAAATCGTATGCTCGCGAAAAGTAAGAAAAAATAGTATCAATAAAGCACCGGTGAGTAAGACGTTTATTTTGTCTTTCGAGCGCAAGGTACTGAACAGTTACCAAAAAATAAACATAGCTGTTCAGTGGGTATAGCCTCTGAACAGCTATGAAAAACCTGATTTGACGCAGCGCTCGCTGTTACAGATCATCAATCGCTTTCTTCAGCGCTCGCGCCGGAATACTTCGACAATGCGCGCCTGACGTCTTCGCTCGCCTGGAGCTGGATCAGGCACAGCCTCTCGTACAAACCACCGGCCGACATCAGGTCCTCATGTCTGCCGGCCTCTTCCAGCCTGCCGTTTTCGAGCACAAGGATCATATCCGCTTTTTTAACAGTTGAAAGCCTGTGCGCGATAACGAACACCGTCCTGTTGCCGACCAGCGTAGCCACCGCTTTTTGGATTTCGGCCTCGGTCTCGACGTCGACAGCCGCGGTCGCTTCATCCATGATCAGGATCGGCGCGTCCCTCAGTACGGCGCGCGCGATCGCTATGCGCTGTTTCTGCCCTCCGGATAATCTCACGCCGCGCTCACCGATATAAGTATCATACCCGTCAGGCATCTCGTTAATAAACTTATCCGCGCTCGCAATTGTGGCGGCACGCTCAATTTCTTCGCGTGTCGCAGAGTCGTGAACACCGTATGCGATATTATCGGCGACTGTCCCGTTAAAGAGAAAAACATCCTGCAGAATAATAGACATATGCTTCCTTAAAGAACCGATAGTTACGTCGCGAATATCTGTGCCGGATATGATCACCTGCCCCTCTACCGGGTCATAAAACCGTTCCAGAAGTGAAACCAGCGTAGTCTTGCCAACGCCTGTAGGGCCGACGAGAGCTATCATTTGCCCTTTTTCCGCGCGGAAGCTTATGTCTTTTAGTATAGGCTGATCTTCCAGATAATGAAAGCTGACGTTCTTGAACTCGACCGTGCCGTCGCATTCGGTCATCTCGACGGCGTCAGGCGAGTCGGTTATCTCTTCAACCGCGTCAAGCACCTCGATTATTCGGATGGCTCCGGCCCTGGCAGCCTGAATATCCTCGGTCAGCCTTGCCAGCGTGGCTATCGGCTGATAATAAAGGCTCAGGTACAATACGAACCCCACTATGTCGGCAGCGGACATCTGTTTTTTCACCGCGAGGTATCCGCCGAAAGCGATCACAAGGATCGTACCGGTCGAAGTCAGAAACTCAATAAAAGGCGCGAAAACGCTGTTGATCTTGCTCCATCTTATTACGCCCTTTCCGTACCTGTTTGATATTTCAGAAATCTTATTATACTCTTTCTCTTCCTGACCGAACGCCTGGATCTCCTTTATACCGGAAATATTATCCTGCAGGGCTGCATTGAGTTCACCCAGCGCTTTCTGGTTTTTGGACATTATGGGGCCGACTTTCTTCATAAAAAGAATACTCGACACGATGATAAGCGGGATCGGTATAAGCGTCAGCGCCGCCAAACTTGTCTTTATTGTAAACAAAACTATCGTGACAAGGATCGTTATCAGGATGCTCGACATCAGGTCGGGCAGCGCGTGCGCGAACAACATCTCCATTTGCCTTGCGTCGTTGACGGCGCGGCTCATAAGTTCTCCCGTCTGCTTGTCGTGATAGAAACGCATCGACAGACGTTGCAGCTTATCATATATGGAGTTTGTAAGCCACGGGAGAAACGACCATGCGCTGTAATGCGAAATATAGAACGCCAGGAACTTGAACAACCAACGAAGCAGATGCGCTCCTCCGAGGACAAGCGAATATGCCACGATCAGCTGCATATTGACTCCCGTCGCCGTGTTGAGCGCCGCGGTCAGTCTGGATATCATCCACGGTGTGACCATACTCAGCGCAGTCGCCAGTAACGAAAACGCAAAGGATAAAATAATAAGCCCCCAGTACTTACGGGCCATCTTGACCATTCTTGATACAGAGCCCAAGGCAGCATCCCTCCTGAATATCACTGACCACCAGTATAACGCAGGGCGAAAGAATAATCAACAAAAGGAGAACGAAATGTATACGGCGGCTGTCATAACAGTGAGCGATAAAAGTTTTGCAGGCGAGCGCGAGGACCTCGGCGGGCCGCTTGTGCGTGAAATGCTGGAAAGCGCGGGCTTCAGGGTGGAGCGTACGGCTGTAGTTCCCGACGAGCGCGAACTCATCGGGCGCGAACTCATCAAGTGCGCCGATGAACTGGATATCGCGCTTGTCGTCACCACAGGCGGAACAGGGTTTTCACCGCGCGATGTGACGCCGGAAGCAACTATTGCCGTATGTACGCGCATGACCCCCGGAATACCGGAGGCCATGAGGGCGGAAGGTCTGAAAATAACGAACCGTGCGGTACTTGCGCGGCAGCAGGCCGGCATACGCGGCGGGACCCTGATCATCAACCTGCCGGGCAGCCCGAAAGCTGCGCGGGAGAACCTTGCGGCAGTGCTGCCTGCGCTCGACCACGGCCTCGAAATGCTGCGCGGCCGCAAACGCGACTGCGCGGGCGATTGAATGAAGCAGCAGCGCAGCGGAGATCAGCGGATCAACGCAGGGGAGATCAGCGGAGATCAGCGCAGGGGGATCAGCGCAGCGGAGATCAGCGGATCAGTGCAGGGGGATCAGAGCAGGTTCAACCTGCGCTTCAGCATGTACCTGGTCACATAGTAGTATGCAACGCAAAGAGCTGCTTCGATCACCAGAAAGATCAGAATGATCATCTGGGACAGACCGAAAGTATTCCAGGCGGAAAAATCAAAAACTTCTGTGATCCCTGCAGCCGCGCCGATGGCGACCAGTACGGAGAACAATATCTGCAGCGCCGTCGATATCACCACATATGCGCCGAACGTGAACAGCCAGCGGCGCTTGTTAACGAGCATACTCAGCGACATACAAGCGTACAGGAACAGGATGCCGGACAATACTGAAAGAATGATGCACACGACCGCTTCTATAGAGAACACGACCAAGTGCGTCGACTCCAGCGTGGTTTCCGCTAAAATATTATTAAAGAAGAGCCTGGCGCTGATCACAATGTCCTGCAGGTCGATCCCGCTCATAGCCATGATCATTACTGAAGCGACCACGACAACGAAGCTGACGACGGTCCATATCGCCGCCACGAAAAGCTTGCTTAAGATCAGGCTGTTTGTGCTCACAGGCAGGGTCATCATCAGATACCCCTCGTTTGAAAGCAGGTTATTGCGGAAACGCTGCAGGGTTATGATCAGTGTAAGAACGCATATCCCGACTATCAGGACGACCGACAGGATGATCCCGAGTACCGACGGGACCTGCAGTTCGAGGCTCTGAAAAATCCTGTTGATAACCGACACTATCAGCAGCGCCGCGAAAAGCGGAAGGAACACGCGGCCGGTCGCCATGAACTCATACTTCATAAGTTTCCCTAACATCTGAACACCTCCCTGAAATATGTGTCGACCGACATGCCATGAACCCCTCTCAGATCGTCCACGGATGTACTCAGGACGATTTGGCCGTTTTTCAGGAAAATTACATCGTCGAGTATCTGCTCTATATCTGAAATAAGGTGGGTCGAAATTATGACAGCCGCCTCCGGGTTGTAATTCCTTATAATAGTATTGAGGATATAATCCCTCGCAGCCGGGTCGACTCCGCCTATCGGCTCATCGAGTAAGTATAGTTTTGCTTCCCTCGCCATGACGAGGACGAGCTGGACTTTTTCTTTTGTCCCTTTTGACAGCGCCTTGAGAGAGTCTTTCTCGTCGATACCGAGGTTCCTGAGCATTTCATAAGCCTTTTCGGTATTGAAGTCGCCGTAGAAGTCGCCGAAAAACGCGACTAGTTGCGAGACCTTCATCCAGTCGTTCAGATATGTGATCTCAGGCAAATACGAAACCACCGCCTTTGTTTCGGGCCCCGGTTTCATACCGCCGATAAACGCGCCTCCGGCAGTCGGCGTCAACAAACCGGTGCATATCTTTAAAAGCGTAGTTTTTCCGCTGCCGTTCGGGCCGAGCAGCCCGACTATCCTGCCTGGTTCGACCGTTAGATCGACTTGATGCAAAGCGGGCCTTCCGCCGTAAAACTTGGTCAAACCCACGCAATCAAGAATCGCCATATGTATCAGTTCCCCCTTCCTTTTCCGCGTCTTCTCTTTCCGGCAACGCGCTGATTTGAGACTGTAAACCGGACGGTTGCCCGCCCTGCGCCATCATAGCTTTATGCGCCGAAAAACCGTTTATCAGAGCCGCGGTTTCCGTCCTGCCGTACCCGATCGCAGCCATTTTCTCAAGAAACGCGCCGACAAGATCCATTGCCAAATCGTTTTTTGTTTTTTCTATCACTTCCGTGTCCTCCGTTACAAATCTGCCGCTGGTCCTCTGTGCGTATACCAGCCCGTCCCGTTCAAGTTCCGTCAGCGCCCGCTGCACCGTGTTGGGGTTGACCGCCGCTTCAAGCGCCAGGTCGCGCACCGCGGGCAGCTTTTCCCCGGGCGGATATGATCCGGATACTATCGATAATTTCAGTTCTTCCTGGATCTGGAGATATATCGGCCTGTCGGGCGTAAAACTCCAAGTCATTCAACCGCCTCCTGTATCATTGTATTAATAGAATAAGACATTAGTACAGTAACACAACTCCTCCCGGTTTGTCAAGAGTTTTTTCTTGACAAATTCCTTCTCGCCGCTATAATAACAATTATATTAAGTTTTTATTACTTAATTGTAAACTGATTACGAAAGAAAAGAGGAGATCAAATGAAAAAAGCAATAGCCATTGTTCTCGCGCTTGTGATGGTTGCGGCGTTCGCGGCAGCCTGCGGCGGCAACAACGACGCGCCGGCAAGCAACAGCGGCCAGGCGTCGACAGCGCCCGCGCCGGCGCCGTCGGCGGCAGCGCCTGCAGCGTCAGCACCGGCGTCGCAAGCCCCTGCATCGGCAGCCCCGACCGGAGAAGCCAGCGGTATTACAGCCGACACAGCTTCCGGACAAGGCGCCAGCGCTGAAAAGACCGAGGAACACGCGTATCCGAACTGCAACGCGGACGGCTCGATCAACTTGGACACTATAGCGCACTACGACATTAACTACGACTATTTCCAGAACGAAAGATATAAGTGCACATACATCGCGCAGGACGGCGGCCCGCTGTATCAGATGTCAGCGTGGGCGTACGAACACTGGGCTCCGCTGTACAACATGGAGTGGATGGGCTTCCAGAGTTCCAACGGCGACACAGACCTGTTCAACGTTATGCTGCAAAACTCACTTGACCAGGGCGTCAGATGTTTCATACTCGACCCCGACACAACAACGGTTCCGACAGTTGTGGAAATAATGAACAGGTATCCCGACGCCGCGTGGCTGACTCAGATGGCTGCCCCGCGCGACGGAACTTCCGGCCCTGGCATACCTCCGGGCGGCAACATGGTCAATAACTATATCGGATTTGACAACTACGACGCCGGTATCCAGGTAACAAAGAGAGTTCTTCGCTGGAAAGAAGAAAACATCCCCAATGTACCGTGGGAAGACATCGGCATGCTGTGCATGGCGTTCTCCACGTCCCCGCCGCTCAACCAGCGCCTTGACGCCACGAAGGATCTGTGGATCGAGACGACGGGCAGCGACCGCAACTTCTTCTCCGCCGACGCCTCTACATACGGCATAAACCTGCAGGGCGGACTCGACGCTGTCGGGCCGGTCATTAGTACAAATACAGATATCCAATACTGGCTTGTCAACGGACTGATCGACGACTTCGCGATCGCCGCGGCGACAGTCATCGACCAGCAGGGACTGACCGAGAACTCATGCGTCGCCTGCTTCGGCGGCTCGGGCTGGGTATCGCAGATGGACGCCGGTATCGAGGACTCGTTCCGTTATGCCCTGTTCACTGCTCAGAATCTCTACGCTGAGCCGATCATCGGCGGCGTATATTCATTCCTCCAGGGATGGGCGACCCCCGAGAGCATTTGGCCGACATGGATAAAATATGACGACCACGGCGGTGAGGGCCATACTTACTCCAACCTCCGCCTCCCCACTGTGTGGCTGGAACCCGGTACATATCAGCACTATCTCGCGTGGACGGATATGTACGCCAACGCCAACGCTTTCCCGAATTACCCGCGTGAAGGGATCCCGATGGATGCGTACACACCGTTTGTTGCGGACGTGCCGGCTGACTTCTTTGCACCGTAAACTAAGCTCTACCAGATGTTTTATATGGACGGCGGTTTCCGCCGTCCATATTATCAGTTAATATATTTAGGCAGGTGATCATGTGGAGAAGTCACTGGAGTTCAAAGGCATCGGAAAGTCATATCCGGGAGTCAGGGCCCTTGACGGCATAAACGTCCGGGCCGAAGGCGGAAAAGTGTTGGCGCTGCTCGGTGAGAACGGCGCGGGAAAAAGCACGCTGCTCAAAATCATGAGCGGCGATCAGAAACCGGACGACGGAGAGTTGTTCCTCAATGGCAGTAAAGTAGTGTTCCACGGTCCGCAGGAAGCAATAGCCGCGGGTATAAGCGTTATATATCAGGAGCGGCAGCTCATCCCCAGCCTTTCTGTCATGGAGAATATTTTCCCGGGCGCGCTCCCCAAGACAAAAATCGGGCTGTACGACAAACGGAGGCTCTTCAGAGAGGCAAGTGAAGTCATATCCACATTCGGGCTCGACAGCATAGACCCGCTTGAACCGGTGGGGCGTCTCAACATAGCGCACCAGCAGATGGTCGAGATCATGAAAGCATATCGCAGAAATTCGGACATCATAGCGTTCGACGAGCCAACGGCCCCGCTGACGGACACAGAGATAAAGATACTTTTCGACCTGATCCTGAAACTCAAGGAAGAGGGAAAGGTCGTAATTTATGTATCGCACCGTCTGTCCGAGATATTCCAGGTCACCGACGAGATAGTAGTTTTGAAAGACGGCAGGTTTGTAAAGGCTTTTAAGACGTCTGAGACAAACGAGGCGGAACTGATAAAAGCAATGGTGGGGCGCGATATCGGAGACACATACGCGAATCTGAGCAGGAACGAGGATATCGGCGACGTCGTGCTTGAAGTGGAAGACCTCAGCACGATCGTACTTAAAAATGTGAGTTTTAAGATTCGAAAAGGAGAAGTCCTGGGGTTTGCCGGTCTGGTAGGCGCGGGGCGTACCGAAGTAGCGCGGGCGATATTCGGCGCCGATGATATTACGGGAGGCGAGATTCGGCTCGACGGAAAACCGGTCACATTCAAGACTCCGAAAGAAGCGATAGACGCCGGGATCGCGCTTTGCCCCGAGGACAGAAAAGACCAGGGTCTCGTCATGCAGCAATCGATCAAAAACAATGTTGCGATGCCGGTCATAGACTCCCTCAACACCGGCTTGTTCATTAAAGGAAACGAGATCGCGCTGCTGGCTGACAAGGCAGTCGAAAAATACTCGATCAAAACGCACACAATAGAAAAAAGAGCCATTGAACTCTCCGGCGGAAACCAGCAAAAGGTCATACTCGGCCGTTGGACGAATGATATAATGGCTACGAAGATCCTTATACTCGACGAACCGACAAAGGGGATCGACGTAGGAACGAAAGCAGAGATATATCAGATGGTATGCGACTTTGCAAAGCAAGGGATCGCGGTCATATTCATATCAAGCGAACTTACTGAAGTCATCAATCTCGCGGACAATATCGTTGTGATGCGCAACGGGCGCGTTTCAGGCATAGTTTCAAGGCAGGACGCAGACGAAGAAAAGATCCTCGCCATGGCTATGCTTTAGTAAGGGGGTGTTGGCATTGGAAAAGGAAAACTTCTTTAAGAAGCATATTCGTCCGTTGTTTCAGCATAAAGTTTTTTCGTTGGTTATTCTTCTGATTGCGATGGTGATATTGTTTTCTCTGTGGTCGAGCGCAAAGGGCGGCAAGTTTTTCCAGGGCAGCACGCTGACGAATGTCTTTGACTCGATCGTACTGGCGTCGTTCCTTGCGATTGGCGCAGGCTGTCTGCTGATTTCAGGAAACCTGGACCTTTCCATCGCGGCGGTTGGCGCGCTGGGCGGGATGATCCTCGCCACAGGGATCGAGCGTTGGGGGCTGCCGACGGTCCTCAGTTTGATAATTTCGCTGGTATTCTGCGCGCTGATGGGGACAATAAACGCGACGCTGGTGACGAAATTCAGGTTCCCCGCTTTTATAGCGACGCTGGCTATGACGTCGATGTCGAGAGGCCTTTTATACTGGTTTAGTTCGATAGGGAACGAAGCCGGCTCCGCTACGAACATACCTGTGAACTATAATGATTTTTTAAACTACCTTGGCAGAGGCAGGATAGCTGAAATACCGGCGGGAGGCTCCACGATCGCGATCCCGTTCGGCGTTATTATCGTGCTGATCTTTTTCCTGTTTTACGGAATGCTTATTTCAAAGTCCAAATTCGGGCTTAAAATGATGATGATGGGCGGAAACCCGACAGCCGCGACCCTGGCAGGGATCAACTCAAAAAGGATAACATATATACTGTTTATAAACGCCTCGGTCCTTGGCGGTATCGCGGGGCTGTTCAACACTGCCAGGTTGTCGCAGGGATCGCTGCTGGCCTTGCAGACGCAGCAGTATACCGGGATCACAGCGGCGATTCTGGGCGGAATATCGTTCGGCGGCGGCGCCGGCGGCATGGGCGGGGTCCTTATCGGACTGCTGATCCTGATGTCGTTCCAGCTCGGAATGGGCACGGTCGGAGTCAACCCGTTCTGGGTCAATGTTTTCTCGGGAGTAATACTGCTCATCGCGCTTACGCTGGACTTTTTGAACCAGCAGCGCGCTAACAGAGCCGTTGTTTAAGGGAGGGAACTTGTTATGCATAAAGGAAGTACATTTTCCCGCCTGATGCGGCATAAAGCGGCGCCTCTGCTGATAATTCTCATAGTACTTGTAATTACCACAATGCTGATAAGCAGCGGGATTTTCGACGGGCGGCCGTTTTCGGCTTTGTTTACCAGGGGGTTCATGTCAAAGGGCAACCTTCTCAACATCTTCTACAAGCTGGCGGTACAAGCGTTCATGCTTTGCGGTATGGCCACGATCCTGATCGGCGGGAACATTGACTTGTCCATACTCGGGGCGGCCGGCATCAGTTCTATGGTATTTGCATGGCTGTGCCAGAACACTTCCGTACCTTGGGGTTTGCTTTTTGTCATCGTGATCATCATGGCGGCCATCCCCGGGCTGATAAACGCTTTTCTCGTAAACAAACTGAATTTCCCCCCGTTCATAGCGACTATCGGCATGTCAACGATTTACGCGGGTCTGTGCAACGTGATGACGGCGGGGAATAACATCGACATAGCCCGCCAGAGTTTCAACAACTTCGGCAAGGTCAACGTGGGGGGCATACTCCCGCTGACGTTTATCTTTGCGGCATTCGTATTGATAGCATACCAGTTCGTCTTGTCACGGACGACACTGGGGCGTAATGTGTTCATGTGCGGAGGAAACCCTGTCGCGGCTCGTTTGTCAGGCTTGAAGCCCAACAGGGTGCGCACTATGCTGTTTGTGAATAACAGCGTCCTTGCGGCTATAGGAGGCATATTCTACGCGGCGCAGATAAAGCGCGCGTCCCCGACGGGTATGACGCAGTCCGGCTTTGACTTCAGGGTCATATCCGCTTCGATACTTGGAGGCGTGTCTTTCATGGGCGGCTCGGGAAGCATCGGCGGGGCGTTTATCGCGCTTATGCTGCTCAATGTGTTTGAAAACATGCTCAACGTTTTGGGCATACAGCAGTACTGGATACTTTTTGCTTCCGGAGCGCTGATGGTAGTTGCTCTTATCATAGACTACATAGGCGCCGAAAGACGAAGAAAGCAGCTTCTCATAGCGGCGGTCTCAGGAGACTGACCTTATAATACATACATTCGTCTAAACTTTCAGGCCCGCTTATTACACTTCACAGAGCTCCTCAGCAGTAGGCGCTGAGGAGCATGTGCGTCCAGATTTTTGAGGGAATTCCGGTTTTATAATCAAACGAAGTGAGAGTCGCGACCGAGCTTGCTCGGGCATGACCGAACAAGTGATGATTTCAACGTAGTTATCCCGGAACTGACCAAGGAACCAAGGTTCCTTTGGAAAGCTGGACGTACATGCTTCGCAGTGCCGCCTATAACGATGTCTGAACAGTAACCTATTTGCCGTGCTATGGATAAAACCTTACTGTTTGGGTGTGCGTCGACGATACTCTCACTTCCGCGCCGGGAAAGGCTGAGCGGAGTTTTTCCGCGACGGGCCCGATCACAAGGTTTTCCGTACAGTAGTGATCCCCGTCGATCAGGTTCACGCCGCGTTCTTTTGCTTCGAGGAAAACGTCGTACTTGATATCCGCCGTCACAAACGTGTCGCATCCCTGACTGATAGCGTGTTGCAACTCTCCGCCGCCGGAACCGCCGACGACAGCGATTTTGTGCACATCCCGGCCGGCGCTGTAGTACCTGAGGCCGTCCGTTTTCAGCGTTTGCCTGAGCATTCCGAGGTATTCGTCCATGCTGCAAGGCTTTTCCAGATATCCGACGCGGCCGTATGAGTACGCTTCGCCCGTTTCGAGGCGGCCGTCTTCCGAAAGCAGCGCGGCTCCCGCTTCGCCCGCCTTCTCAACTCCGCTGCGTACTATGCCCGCCGCGGCTGCCAGCGCGTCTCCCGTACCGCCTCGCGCGGCGTCCAGGTTCGTGTGCATACAGATGGCGGATATTCCTCCGGATATAAGCCGCAGTATTTTTGCTCCGGTCGTGTCCGCGTTTGTGACGCTGGTCAGGGTAAAAAACAGCGGGTGGTGCGAAACTATAAGCCCGGCGCCGTATTCTATTGCTTCGGTTATTACATCGTTCGTTATATCGAGGCTGACGAGGATCCTGGATGCGTCCGCCTCCGCGGCTCCGACAAGGAGCCCTATGTTGTCGAAGTCCATTTTCATCTCAACCGGCGCGATTTCGTTCAGGTATTCATATACATCGTTAACTGTCGTCATGGCTCCCCTCATTCCCGTCATTCCTCATTCCTCATTCCTCATTCCTCATTCCTCATTCCTCATTCCTCATTCCTCATTCCTCATTCCTCATTCCTCATTCCTCA
>Ga0082212_10009508_pt1 | contig 12546 bp, 7 predicted proteins | sample TergutNt197P3_FD_71548 | JGI IMG/M metagenome (GOLD analysis project Ga0082212, IMG submission 71548) | Neocapritermes taracua P3 segment gut microbial communities from Petit-Saut dam, French Guiana - Nt197 P3 | ecosystem: Host-associated > Arthropoda: Insects > Digestive system > Gut ... | reverse complement strand
ATTTAAATTCAGTTGGCGCTCCCCAACTAACGCCCGCGATTTGTCCAACCCAGCCGGCTTTCATTTTATCGCGGTAAACCTTGACCGGTAACCGCCTGTATTGTACTGAATCATTTGTACAACCGATACCTACAGTCGCGGTGAGTATCAATGTTAGAATTAAATAATATAAATATTTTTTCATTTTAGTTTTAATTAATTTATTATTACAACTTTTTTCACTATTCAGACTTAATTTCAATTTCTGACCAATAGCCTTCTGATGTCCTTCCGACCATTTTATTTTCCACATCTACTGTTACTTTGTCGCCTGCGAATGATGTAAGATCGTACATTACTTCTGTCCAACCGATGTTTTTAGTAAGCGTATTGTTTATGTCAACGGTTTTTTGTGGCGATCCGTTAATTCTGATAGCTAAACTCCAGTCGCCTTGTTCATGATGTCCTACCACGAGGCGAAGTGTTGTCTTTTTGCCTGCCGGAATATCAACCGCTGTTGTCAATACACAGGGGGTATCACGGTTAACCGGATTCGTAACAAGTACATTTGCTTTGCCTCGTATTGATTCGTAAAAACCGGGTTGAGTGCCTCTCTGACCATTAGCACCTATTGTCCATCCGGGGAATAGGCGAGTGACCGCAGATTGCAGAGCAAAACTGCCGAATCGGATTTTTGCGTTTTCCGCATCGGAAAAATAAGTTTCACCTGCAAGCGGTTCGGGCGCCCAGCTCCGCTCTACCAGGTTTGGCACAGGAGTTTTAACCGGGATAACGAATACTTCTTCTCCGTTGGAATCTTTTTCGATTCGACCACCTTCACGGATAATAAACTCACGTGTCAATTTTTCACATACATCAAGTAATGAGTTCATATTGTAAGCGGTAGCCAGAAAATTCGTTTTATAATCGAGCGCATCTTTGAAACGTGCCGGTAATTTTTCAAAACCGACTGTTGTAAAGAGTACTCCCGCAGCATTCGAAGGATTACAATCAGAATCCTGGCCACAACGTCCTGAAATAATAGTCGTCAGATCAAGATCACTCTTACCATACAAAAGCCCCATCAGGACATAAGCACCGTTGATTCTGACGTCGATTCCACCATTAGACGCTTTTTGGTATTCAGGCTCTTCCCGGTATTTTTTCTGGCATTTTTGCCAGGTGACTTCCCAGTTTTCGGGATTTTCCTTGTACCAGAAAACCATATCCCGTACCATCTCTGCGAAATGACTTTCAGCAGGAATACAGGCTAATCCTGCATCAATAATCTTTAGGATATCATCCTCGAAAAACGCCTCGCAGTACATGCCTGATACGAACTGTCCACCATATACACCGTCGCCGTAGTTCATAAGCCGACCGAATTTATTACCGAGTCCAATAGCAACATTCGGCATTCCCGGCGCTATCAATCCGGCATAATCGGCCTCAATCATATAGTCAATGTCACATGAGCGGACGTTGAATTGTGGATGACTTGCATCAGGCGGCGCTATTCCGGCACGCAGATTTTTGCGTCCTTCGGCGTTCGCACATGCCAGCCAATATTCAGTATTGGCAAAATCAATTCCTGCTTGCCTGATCGACACATCAAGACCGTATTCTTCAAGAGATTGCAGAAAAGTCATTTCTACAAACAGATCGTCCTGATCGAAAGCTTCGTTGATTGTTTCCAATTTCCAGGTGGGTACATCCTCTAATGGAATAATTCTGTCTCTATATCGAAATTCGGTTGGCGCAAACCAACTTACTCCTACGATTTGTCCGATCCATCCTGCTTTCATTTTATCACGGTAAACCTTAACAGGTAACCGTCTGTATTGCATCGAATCGTTTGTACAGCCCATACCAACTGTAATGATGAGGATCAATGTCAGTGTAAAAAAAATAATTGGTTTTTTCATCTCTTTACAAATTATTTATGGAAGCAAAATTATAAAAAATTACAGACAAACCAACTTTGTCTGTAATTTTTTTGAAATTAATAGTTTGGATTTTGAGTCAGATTTGGATTTAATGTAAGTTCTCTGTATGGAATAGGCCATAAATAATGTTGGTTTGACTTGAATTCTTTGACATAGCCGCTCATTTCAATGGTTACCAAAGCTCCTGTCGAATTTTCATAAGTCATACCTTTTACCGTTCCCGGAATAACATTTTCTGCGATACGCCATCTTCTGATATCGTAAAGACGATGACCTTCCATTGCCAATTCAACCATTCTCTCTCTCCTTACAATTTCTCTTAATTCTGACTGGTCAAGAGCCGTTACTTTAGGCATATTTACATCTGCTCGCTCTCTTATTGCGTTAATAGCATCTAATACGGATTGATCAATTTGCCCAAGTTCAACAGATGCTTCTGCGTAGATCAATAATATTTCTGCATAACGTAAATAAATAAGATTGACTCCACATCTTGCAGGATTGCCAAAATCACTTGCGCATATCCACTTTTTGAAGTACCAGCCTGTTGGAGTAACATTTTCAGCCGAACTTGTAATATCGTCTCCTGTGCCGCTCCCCGGTAAAGAATTAAGAATTGATCCATTAACCAGAGCATCACCGTTAACGTAAATTGTGTGTGACAGGCGTGGATCTCTATCTGCATAAGGATTTCTCGGATCAAATCCGCTGGCAGGATTATCGATAGGCAATCCTGTAGATTTCATTAAATAAGCGTCAACCAAAGGTTTACAGGGAACAGACTGGCATTGTTGTGTAAATAAACTGTTAGCTGAGAAAAATTGAAAAATGTTGTGTCTGTTTGAACTTGCAGATGCATTTTTTTCAAATTCTCTGGCAAACATAATTTCTGCGGAATTTTCTCCTGCATAATCAAACAATTCAGCATAAGAGTTATGCAGTTGATATACACCTAAATCCATCACTTCTTTAGCAGCAGTTTTGGCTTCCTGATAATTTCCTGCATAGAGCATAGCTTTGGCTCTTAATCCAAGAGCAGTGCCTTTTGTAATTCTTCCACGATTAGCTGCAGGATATGTTGCAGGTAAAACTGCCGCTGCTGCAGTTAATTCTTCAGAAACAAAACTCCAGATTCCGCTCACCGGTGTTCGACTAATTGATTTAGCTTCGTCAACAGTTAAACTTGTTGTTACCAAAGGAACATCTCCAAACAGCATAGCAAGATTTATATAAGCAAAAGCACGCAATGCTTTAACTTCAGCAATCAGTCGATTTTTTAGAGCACCATCCATATCTACCTCGACAACATTTTCAAGGAAAGAGCTTGATGTTTCGATGATCTGATAATAATATTGCCAATCACTCAAAACAACACTGTTATTGGATTCATACGTGTTTTTTTCTATTCCCGACTCTCCTCTCCATTGTAATACCCAATGTGCTATATCTGTATATGTATCCATGGCGCAATACCTCCATTGATTACCAAGTAAAGAATATACTCCTGTTGCAGCATAAACAGCATCCTGTTCAGTTTTCCAAAATAAATCTTTTGCTAATCTATCTTGAGGTACGGGATCTAATAAATCATTGGTGCAAGATGCACATAACAGCACAATTAAGCTAACACACCATATTTTATATGTCTTCATAATCTATTCATTTAAAAGTTTATATTAAGTCCTATTGTTGTAACAGTGGTTTGAGGGAAAGATGATTCCTGACCTCTGGCTTCCATTTCAGGGTCAATATTTAATCTGTTCAGGTCGGAAAATGTCAGCAGATTTGTAGCTGAAACATAGACGGATATCCCACTAACTTTTAATTGCGTGCATAAATTTTTCGGAATATCATAAGAAAGTCTGATATTCTTCAAACGCAGGTAATCTCCATTAAGTACCCAAAAGTCACAAATTTGTGCATTTTTCATGGTTAGCTTTGTTGGTCGCGGATATTTTGCATTTGGATTATCCGGCGTCCAGTAATTCAAATACTCCTTGTGGGCGAATCCGCCCCATATTCCATGTTCCATGATAGCTCCGGTCATTGGTTTTTGTGATCCTGCGATACCCTGCCAAAATAAATCTAATTTCAGATTTTTCCATGATACAGACCAATTTGAAGAGAAAGTCCAATTTGGAAATTCGTGTCCCAACAAGACGAAATCTTCAGGAGTTAATTGGCCATCACCGTTTTGATCCACATACTTGAGGTCGCCCGGACCGGCAGATGCATCCCATACAGCATATCCGTTATTTATATCTGCTTGTGTTAAAAACCCATCAGTTTGGTACCCATAATATGTATTAATAGGTTGTCCCTCCATTTGAACGGTACGATAGTCGCTGTTTGATTGTGTTGACAACTGAGGATTGGTTCCGGCAAGATCAAGGATCTTATTTTGATTATAGCTTACATTGAAACCCAATTCAACGCCGAAATCGCCAAAAGGTTGACGAGCGCCAATTTGAAGTTCAAATCCTTTGTTTTCAACAACTCCGGAATTTCGTCTCGATTGCGAAAAACCCATGATAGCAGGAATAGGCACATTCAGTAAAATGTCATTAGTTCGCTTGTTGTAATAATCAAACGTAACATTAAATTTACTGTTAATCAGATAGGCATCAATTCCAAAATTCAACTGAGTAGTGGTCTCCCATGAAATATCTTCTGTGGCTAATGACGATACCCTGTAACCGGTTGCTAACTGGCTATTGAAAAGATATGTGCTTAGGTCATAAGTATTCATAAATGAGAAAAGTCCAACCTGCTGGCTTCCTACCGATCCCCACGATCCTCTTATTTTCAAATGATTGATTGTTTCTTGCATGGGTATCCAAAATCTTTCATTTGAAATATTCCATCCAGCTGAGATAGATGGGAAAACACCGTATTGATATCCAGATGCGAATCTGGAAGAGCCGTCATAACGAAGATTAAATTCAAGAAGATACTTGTTATCATATTCATAATTGATACGCGTAAAATATGAACGCAATCCCCATTCAGAGTCAGGATAACCTGACCCATTAACACCTCCTGTTGCAACTTGTGTCCCATCAGCAGCTCCCATTGAAAGAGCCTGTAATTCGTTGTTGTAAAAATTTTGCCTGTAACCTTGCAACCAGTCACCTGTTTGATGTATTTGAGAATATGCCAATAAACCACTCAATGAATGTTTGTTAAATCTCTTATTATATATCAATTGTAAATCGATTCCTTCTTCATTCGTTTCAGTCCTTCTGTCAGTCATACTGTTGTTAACATTGTATGTTCTTCTTGATGGCCACAGTTTATCTCTGAAATCGTATGTTTTCGTAAAAGAATTTCTGTGAGAAAAAGTTTTCTGAAGAGAGTATTGTGCAGTAAATTTCAACGCGTCGAATATTTGATATTCTCCTTTGAAAATGCCGGACAATAAATTGCTTTCATTGATGTTAAGTCCTCTTTCCAAAGCATTAATCAATGGGCTATAACTATCAACCGATAATCCGTACGAACCATCGCTATAATACGGAACGCCCCATTGACTGTTTTGCCACATGTTATATTGCGAATTTTCATTGGTTGGTGATGTGCGTTTATTGAAACGAACATTTACATTGGAACTGAAAGATAATTTATTACTTAACTTTAATTCATTTCTTGATCGAAACTCTGTAATACTAAATTTAAAATTGGGAAGAACCCCGTCTTGATCCATATATCTGAACGAAAGCCTGTTCCTAAGCACATTATTTCCTCCATTGATAGCTATTGTATGGCTATGTTGAGGCGCTACAGAAAACATATAATCTTGCCAAACGTTCGGCAATGGATACGTTTCCGGATCTCTGGCATGATTGGCAGGCCACTGTGCGATATACTCATCACCATATATTTTTTCTCCATACGTATTTATTCCTGCCCAATCCTGATGAATCATATAATCCACTGCACCCATGTGTTCCGGATTATTATTTGTCCGGGCAAAACCCAAATATCCATTATAGGTGACCGAAACTTTTCCCTCTGTCGGGGTTTTCGTTGTTACCAACAATACTCCTGCAGCAGCTCTCGAGCCATAAATAGCTGTTGATGCTGCATCTTTCAAGACGGATATAGACTCTATATCAACAGGATTTACTTGCGACAAACTACCGGGCACTCCATCTATCAAAACCAATGGATTGTTACTATTTAGTGAAGTTATGCCTCTGATTCGCATGGTCAAACTCTCTTCTCCGGGCATCCCACCTTTGTCTATAATAGTTAACCCCGGTAATTTGCCTTGTAATGCCTGATTTACATTTGTTGAGTTACGGTCAGAAAGATTATCGGAGCCTATACTGCTAATCGCATTGGTAACGCTAATCTTCCGCTGAACGCCGTACCCGACAACGATAACTTCCTCTAATGACGCTACATCTTCTTCTAATGTAATGTTTAGAGTGGTACTGTTTCCAACAGATACTTCTTTTGAATCGAATCCGATATAGGATACTTGCAAAATAGCATTAGCAGAAACCTGTAAACTAAATCTGCCATTTACATCAGTAATGGTACCGTTAGTTGTTCCTTTTTCCAAAATATTGGCGCCAATAATTGTTTCGCCGCTTTTGTCGACAACAACTCCACTAATCATCCTTCCTTGTGCGAATATGCTGCCCAAGCAAAATAAAAGCAGAAACAGGATGATAGTTGTACTTCGTGCTACTTTTTGAATGGGAATATAGCAATCCCTTAAACATTTTTTTTTCATAAACATAAATAAATTAAGAATTAAGATTTTTGTAACTTGGATATTCCTTAGTTACAGATTTTTAATACAATAGACAATTAATTGATAAAAAAATAACTGAGTTTCCGCATCTTTGTTTGTTTTTAACAAAAATATTTCCTTACATTTAAAAAAAATAAATAATGAATCATTTTGTAAACTAAGAATGGCAGTCCATCATTAGATTAATTCGTTAAGTTTGTTTTAGCTAAGTCATAGGCACATATTTTTAAAGGGTTTCACATTTAATATTTTAAAGTCTTTCTCGGTTTGTCTACAAAAAACGTTCCTTTAAATTAGTCAAAATTTTGATTTATTCATTAAAGTATTTATGCATTATTCTAACTTCATTCGGTGGATTCCGAGTGCAAAATTAATGGGGTTAAAACAATAGAAATGCAAAAAAAACCTGCATAAAGATAAACCCAAATGCAGGTTTTTTGTTTCAACACGTTCTTGTAGTCTTTCGACAGTGTGTTTTAGTAATGGAGTTGTCTAATTTAAAGGAACGTTTTTAATAGACAATTTAACAAAAAACGCATACAACAGAACAATTTTTTTTTTGAATTTCTCCGAAACCGGTCAAGAGTTTTGAAGTATGACGATTGCACACATGATAGACGAAAGAGACGGGATGAATAAATTCAGGACTCCTAACTTGGAACAAACCGGATTGTCGCAATTTTGAAAACCAGCTTAGATTTGATCCCGGATATACGGTATTATGAATGAAGGAAATAGGGGAAATACCATGGGAATTTCCCCAAATAGGAAATTATGAATGTGATGTGTGGCATAGTGTTATTTTTTTAAAAATTTAGTTTGTCGGCATCAAGCGTAATCAATCAATCAGCCTGTATATATTGTAACAAAGATCAGTTTAACTTTGTGATGATTACGATTGGGTTGTCATCAATTTCTAACTTATCGGCTATTTTTTTTAATTCGGCGGACGGAGATTGTATATTGTTATAATATTCCATAAACTCTTCAGGTTGAATGGTGGAAACCAATTCATCATTTGAAGAAATATATTTCGGCCAAATAACCGGGCCGCCGTCGATGTCGTTTTTGAAACCTAACTTCTCCTTTATCGGTTGATTCATTAGTTTCAATTCGCCGGTACGTTTATCAAAAAGACCGAAAACACGATAGTCCGTCACCATCCGTTCGGGGCCACTTGGCCATCTTTTAAGATATTCAAATTTCTCCGGAGCATAATTGGTGAAATTATACTCAATAAACAAATAATTGGTTGATTCCATAATATTGAGGGGAACTATAAAATTATTTTGTTGATTCGTAGCACCTGCAAGCATCTGTTCTATACTTTGTTTGTACTTTCCAAGTTCAAACACAAATTCTTTTGTCATTTCCATATTTGGTCCTATAGTGAAAACAGTATCATTAATCGCCTTATAATGACGAATCTGATCTTTAAAACGATACATTGTTGCTGCTTCATATGTTATTGCGAAACCATCAAATGCTCTTTCTATAGTCAAATAAGGAAAATCTGTTCTATATGTTAATAGCTTATTTCCATCTGCTTGAAGCAGTATAGATCGTGGATGTGTAACCATAATGTTTTTAGATGTTTGGCAAATAACATCTGCTAAATAAAAATGAGTTTGTAAAAACCAAATATTGAAAAGCATGTATTCGGCAGCAATGCCATCTGTTTTAAGAATATCAATGAGTTGTCCATTTGGATGATAAATCCATATTTTGGAAAGATTACGGGAAAATAAAAAAATCGAATCATTATAATTTGAATATATTGTACTGAGAGAGATATATTCATTAGTGCCTTGACCAATTTTTCCCAGGTTATGTATAAAACGACCCTCTCTGTCAAAAACCTTGCATGGGTATACCAAGTCCCAATCGCGTAGAATAAATTGCTCGTTTTCGTACACAATCTGTTCAAGAATATGAACAAGAACGTCATCGTTTGTTTCCAAAGGAATATAAGTGATGGACTTAGCAATGTCGCTCAGATTCAAAATTTCATACTTCCCGACTCTATCAGCAACAGAAATAACAGAGAGATTTGTATACGACTGGTTACTTTTCTTTGTACAGCTACCGATCAAGATGCAAAATAGCAACAAGAAAGAAAAATTCTTTTTGGCACAAATATTCATTATATGGTGTTCTCTCATATTTTTAAAATCATGCGCAATTTTTTTATGCAAAAGTAGAGGGGGAAAAGCAAAAAAAAACACAAAAAAACTTTCATTTTGATAAACCCAAATAAATGATTTTTTAAGACGAAATAATCATTCAAATCCGGATTATTGGTTAATATGTACTAAAGGTTGCCTTCACTTTATTTTAAACGCATAATCCTATTAAAATATCTTCTTATTTAAAATTCACCAGCATAAAAACATTATTGTCTTCATTTTCGTTTAGTGTAGCAACCAGTTCTTTCAATTTACCATGTAGCCTGTTTTCTCTATATGCTTGTTTGAGTTCAAATAAATCTAATTCAAAATGGTACTCTTTTTCATAGTAATTTAGAAGACGCGGGTTAATACAAAAATCTTTTTCCTTATAATCAGGAAGAATAATTTTCTGACGAAAGATTTCGCCTGTATTTTTGTCCCGTGCATAATATGCAGACGAAGCGCCTCCATTTGCCAAGTCGCCAATAACGGACATGAATTGATATTTACCTGCGTCCATGCAAATATCCATGGCGAGCTTATGATCTAAATCGCTCAAAAGAGGTTTTTTATGCAGATAAGGAGTTAAAGATTTGTCTTTGCTGTAAAGGAAAACGGTGTCGGTTTCCGGATTATACAAAAAAAATCCATCCGGGCATTTTCTCACACGTGTGAAGTTCGGTGAACCATAGAAAACGAATTCACCATCACCGGAACTAAAACTTAAGTCTATGTTTCTGTTTGGTATATTAATGTATTCTAACACTGCACCATCTATTTTGGAAACAAGGAAGAAAGTTGAATCAATTGGTTCAATAAAAGTTGTATAATCCCCTGAATATTTTTTACTGATTTTTTGCTGCAATTTAGTGTCGTCATACACCAGTATGGACCGGTCATCAAACAAAACCATTTGATTATTGATATTTCTTTGTGGTAAGGTTAATCTTCTTTTGTATTCGCCCGAAGAAGAATAAACATTGATGTAGTTACTGTAACCCTGGGAAATATATACATCATCTGTCGCTTCATCGTACATTATATCAGCCATTCTCGTATACTCTTCAGGGCCTTGTCCTCTTCGATTAAAGCGAGACTTGGGGTTCCCTTCTTTTGAAAAAAACAGCACGCCATTCGAAGAGCCACTTACCACAACGATTGTATTTTGGGTTACATAGTTGATTCCTCCTGAATAAAGATAATCATCATTATCTGATTTTAAATACAGATAAGTGACGTCGGCAATATCGGTCAAATTGATTTCTTTTTCAGGATAGTTTTTCCTGACGTCAATGTACGGCAAATCTTCGTGTGATTGTTTGCCTCCACCACTGCATCCCATGAGTGTAATCAACAGGATAATTAATAAAATTTTCATGACACCTATAATATTTAATTTAATTTTCTTCGATTTATACAGGTCAAAAAATAAAGAAACTCTATTAAGACGGTTTCATAGCCGTTTATTTGAAAACGTGTAAACCTAAAAAATGCAAATATACGTAAAACTCGCTTCAAAAAAGTTTTGCAATTACTTCAGCCATGTTGAGAAATTCTTTTTCAATCATTTCGTTTTCTAAAAACCCTCCTGATTTAAAGTAAACAATTTTTCGTTCTTTATTTATAACAATGTTGGTTGGAAAGCCACAATTAAAATTCATCTTATAAGCAAGTTCTCTTGAAACAGGACATACGATGTAGGGAATATTATGCTTATTTACTGCTTTTTGAGCTACTTCAACATTGTCTACAGTAAAAGAAAGAAATTGAAAAGAAATGTTGTTTTTGTACTTATTAAATAAATCAGTCAAAGCCTCTAATTCGGCGATACACGGCGCACAACCTTCAAACCAAAAGTTTACTACTGTTATTTTCCCCATTAAATGATTGTCTGTAATTGTATCACGATTTAAAGAAATAGTTTCAAAATCACAAAATTCTTTACCAATAGCATAATTGTTATTTATTATAAATGTATTAGCTATACTGTCATAAAAAAGAACAGATTCTTGCGAAAATGAGTTTGTGCAACCAAAAATCATCAAACAAATAAATACTAAAAATATTTTTTTCATAAAAAACAAAATTAATGTGCAAAAAATGTAGCATATCTCCCCACGAAAACGGTAATATCCTTTCACTGTTTGTCAAATTTTAAAGAGTAAGCGCTACAAATATAGTTATTTTTTAGAAGACTCATTCCTTTCTTATTTAATGCTCTACAAAAAAAGAGATGTTCGTTAATTAAATGTCAGGCAAAACAGCGCATAAAACGGAATGGAACGGATATTGTTTTCAAAGCCGAAATTTTTTTGCGAGATTTTGATGGCGTATGGGCAGTTGTATTGTTTGACAAAATTCGATAAACTGATTGCGCGGTTGCGCTTGCCCTTTTTTACTTCAATCGGGATAATGTCGACGCCGGATTGAACCACAAAATCGACTTCAGCGCTTTCGCTGCTTTTCCAATAATACAAGGGAATCCGTTTGTTTGTAAAATCCTGCGCGACAAAATTTTCCGCCAATCCGCCAAGAAAAGTGTTGTCCACTTCTATCGAATTGATAATCATTTGGTACGGGAAAGCTGAGTGCATCGTGAGCATACCAATGTCATTCATATACAGTTTAAAATCACTAAAATCAATCTGCCCTTTCAACGGCATTACGCCTTGTTCGACTTTATGGCATTTCATCACAATTCCTGCCGACAGCAACCAATCGATAGATTCTCCAAAAATGGAGGCAGTGCCGCCCTTCATGGCGATTTTATATTGAAATTTGCGGTTTTCTTTCGAAAGTTGCGTAGGAATGGAATCGTAGCAGGCGCGAATTTTCACGCTTGTGGCAGGTGAGGCATATTTCGACATATCGGCAATGTATTCGTTCATAATTCTTGCCTGTATATCTTTTATTGCTATAAAACTGTTATTATCAACATAATTGGCAACCACTGCCGGCATTCCCCCAACAATACAGTATTTGTAAAACAAATCAAGCCCGAATTTGTGAAGTGATTCCGAAAAAGCCACATTTTGTTCGAAATGATTTTGAATTTCCCCGACAAATGCTTCTTTTCCTACTGCCCAAAGAAATTCCTCAAAATCAATTGGGTACATATATAGTTCATCTACTTTGCCTACGGGAAACGAATACTTCTCACGATTGACAGCTACCCCCAACAGCGAACCCGCCGCAATAATATGATAATCAGGTGCTTTCTCGCAAAAATATTTTAAAGACGTCAAAGCGCGCTCATTGGCCTGAATCTCGTCGAAAAAAAGCAACGTTGTGCCTTTATGAATTTTTTGTGAAGTGAGAAACTCAATGTCATGGATGATTTTTTCGGGATGTAAGTCACCTTCAAATTTTTCGGCGATCAACTTGTCTGTTTCAAAATTGATGTGTACAACATTTTGATATTCAGCTACTCCAAATGCTAAAATACTGTATGTCTTACCGATTTGCCTGGCGCCGTTTACAATCAACGGCATACGATGATTTGATTTTTTCCATTGCAAAAGCAATTCTGTGATTTTCCGTTTCATACGCTATAAATTTTTCGCAAAAGTACAAAACTCTCGGTAAAAATCAAAATATTTTGATTTTTTCGGCAAGTTTTATTGTTTTTTGTGCTATTTTGGCGGTGATGATATGCGGGGATTTGCTTTGGCAATCTCAATGTCGTTTGCAA
>Ga0082212_10009507_pt1 | contig 12546 bp, 9 predicted proteins | sample TergutNt197P3_FD_71548 | JGI IMG/M metagenome (GOLD analysis project Ga0082212, IMG submission 71548) | Neocapritermes taracua P3 segment gut microbial communities from Petit-Saut dam, French Guiana - Nt197 P3 | ecosystem: Host-associated > Arthropoda: Insects > Digestive system > Gut ... | reverse complement strand
TTGGGCTTACGCCGTCAAAATTGCGGTATTCCACCCATTGGGAAAGTTCCTGGACCGTTCCGCTGCCAACATTGCCGCAGATATAGGGCTCGCAGCGTTCACCGGTGCCGGCCGGGTCCGACAGCTGTTCGCAAAGATCCAAAAATTCATGGGTGCCAAAACTGTTATCCTCGGTAACGCCTCCCCAATGGGTGTTTATCATTTTAGGCCGCCCGGAACGCGGACCGATTCCGTCTTTCCAATGGTATTCGTCCGCAAAACAGCCGCCGGGCCAGCGCAAATTGGGAATTTTTAGCTTTTTTAAGGCCGCGACAACGTCTTTTCGTATTCCGCGGACATTCGGAATGGTAGAATCTTCGCCAACCCAGTAGCCGCCGTAAATACAGCGGCCCAAATGCTCTGAAAAATGACCGTAAATATGCCTGTTAATGCGGATATTGCCATCCGCCGCGTTAATAACGATTCTGTTCATAAAAACTCCTTATACATTTATAGAAAACAATACTTGTTTATCCCCTAATAGTCCATAATTTAATTTTACAGTATCAGGTAAAATTTCCCTTGCTTTTTTGCCGCCGCTGGAGTAGAATGGCGGTTCAGCATTAAAAATGGTTTGTTCATCATAATAATGTGGACAGAATGTGGAAAAACCGGTGTATGAATGAGCCTCTAAAAAGTATAATTTGGAGCTTTTACCTTGTTAGTGCAGTCCTTTTTTAAGCATCCGTATTTTCTTGTATTATAAAGAATTACAGCAAAATACTAATCATACTTTAAGGTGTGGAGATTTTTTATGCCTTTTTTTACTGTATGATCTTGTATAATGGTCAGTATCGTATTGTGGATAAATTGTTAGTATACCAGGGATAAAGATGGCAGAATGGAATTATAAGCCCTTTTGGGACGAAACAATAGCTGAATTGCACCGTGAGCTTGGGGAGGAAACTTACGGTGTCTGGTTCAGTAATATGGCCTATTTGGGGGCCTCCGAGGACAACATAAGGGTATCTGTTCCTTCAAAATTCTTTAAGGAAAGGTTTCCCGCTGATTATTTGGCTAAAATCAGCGGTAAGCTAAACGATTTAACCGGAAAACAACTCACCCTTTCTATGGAAACCGGCGGGAATCCGCCGGAACAGCCTGCGGATCGGCCTAAGGTTCCGGTTTCCGGTACAGAAAAAGCAGCCGCAGCGGCCACAGCCGGAGAAAAAACTAAAGCCAAACCCGCGGTTTCCAAAGGAATCCACCCGCAGCTGCAGGAAGAAAATTCATTTGATACATTTATTGTCTCGGAAGATAATAATTTTGCTTTTAATGCGGCCCGCGCGGTAGCCGCTAACCCGGGAACGCAAAAGAATTACAACCCGCTGCTTATCTACGGCGGCACCGGCCTGGGAAAAACCCACCTTATGCAGGCCATCGGCCATTACATTTATCAAAACAGCGATTTAAAAATTCTCTATATAACCGGCGAAGGTTTTATGAGGGATTTTGTTGAGTATACATTTCAAAAAAAGATGTCAGACTTCACCAAAAAATACCGTCATGTGGATGCGCTGTTAATCGACGATATTCACACAATCGAAAAAGGCGCCGGAACCCAGGATGAGCTCTTCTATACGTTTGAGGAACTGTATAAAAAAAGAAAACAAATGGTTTTTACCTGCGACAGGCCAATATCAGAACTCAAAAACATGGCGCCGCGGCTGCAATCGAGATTTCAGTGGGGCCTCCATATTGACCTTAAACCGCCAAATTACGAAACGCGTTTTGCGATTCTCAAAAAAAAGATCGAAAACCGCAATGTTAATATTCCGGATGAAGTATTGAGCTTAATCAGCAAAAACATTTCTTCCAATGTCAGGGACCTGGAAGGCGCGTTAAACAAGCTTATCGCCTATTCTGATATCGTCAAAAAACCCATTACCCTGGATATCGCGCAAAAAGAACTTATCGATATGTTCGCCTCTCAAAAACAGGGTAATTTACCTGTGGAAAATATCCAGAAAGTCGTCGCAAATTATTTCAATCTTTCTTTAGTGGACATTAAAGGGAAGAAACGCAATAAGGGAATCGTCAGAGCCAGGCATATTTCAATGTTTTTAATGAGGAAAATGACAGAATATTCTCTGACCGAGATAGGGGAGATTTTCGGCGGCAGGGACCATACGACCGTAATTAACGCCCTTGAAAAAATCGAAAACGAAATCCAGACAGATACAAGTCTTTATTCCCTGTTACAGGAGCTGGAAAGAAGCATTAAGGAATCAGGGACAAAAAGCGGATAATATGTTACTATGGTATGCAAAAGCAGTGGGTAATTGCTTTTTTAGGCATTATGCTGTGTAAAAGCGCGGATAACTGTGGATAAGGAGCAGGTTTTCCTTCTTTTTAAGAATTGCCTAATTAACGGCAATATAAGGAATTATGCCTGCTTTCCACTTATCAACACCGCATACTGCTACTGCTACTAAATTTATATATAAACAGGAGTATATATGAAATTTTGTTGTGACAGGAGCGTATTGCTCAAGGAAATCGCGATCGCGAATGAAATTATTCCCTCCAAAAACACTATTTCGATACTGTCCAATGTTTTTCTCGAAGCTAAAGACAATACTCTTTTAATAAAAGCTACGGACATGAAGGTTAATTTTGAAACGAAGGTTCCTGTGGAGGTAAAGGAAAGCGGGGCCGTTACGGTTTACGGGGATAAATTCTACGGAATACTAAACACCATACCTGACGGAGAACTGGAGTTTGAACAGAAAGAAAATCACTTTAGTATTAAGCACACGGTAAAAAAAGCGGGATCGAAACTAAAGACAATTGGTTCGGACAAGTATCCGGAGTTTACCGCGGCAGTTAAGGATTTTTTTGAAATACCTGCTAAAGCTTTCAGAGAAATGATACAGGAAACGATTTTTTCGATTTCTGATGATGAAACACGCTATTTTTTAAACGGTGTTTATTTTGAAAAAACAGGCGAAAGTCTTGTAATGGTAGCGACCGACGGCAGAAGGCTGTCTCATATTGAAAAATCCGTTTCCGGCTTTAATGATTTTTCCGGAGTTATTATTCCGCCAAAGATTTTGGGAGTGGTAATGAAACATTCCGGAGAAGAAGGAATGATAGGAATTTCTGTTACCGAAAAAAGTATCTTTATCCAGTTTGGTTCATATAAACTCTCTTCCACGCTGATAGAAGGACAGTTCCCGAATTACAAACGGGTTATTCCCGAGAAACAGTCTTACTCTTTTGTTGTAAAAAGACAGGAAATGCTGGAAGCCTTAAGGGGCGTTTCGGTAATGGTTGAGCAAAAGTCACATCGCGTATTCCTTCACCTTAATCCCGGGCGTTTATCGCTTTACTGTGAAGAAAATGAATACGGTGACAGCCGCAGAGAAATCCCCTGCGAATACGCCGGCGAAGAAATTTCTATTGCGCTTAACTACAGGTATATAGAAGAGCCGTTTAAGGTCATGGGCGGCGATGATGTAACAGTTCAGTTTACCGAACCGACCAAGGCCATTACGATTACGCCGAAACCGGAGAAGGATTTTTTTCATATTGTAATGCCGATGCAGATAGAATAGGCTGTGTCATTTAAGTCGTTAAGGACAGTTTCGTTCCGGAACCTTTGCGGAGAGGAAGCAGACCTTCGCGGAAAAAATATTTTTCTGGTTGGAGAGAACGGGCAGGGCAAAACCAATTTTATGGAGGCCCTTTATTTCTGTTCTTACGCGTCTTCTTTCCGGGGCGTTAAGGACGGAGAAGCGGCTAACCGGGATTCTTCCGGGGATTTTTCTGTTCAGGCAGAAATTGACAGCGCGGTTTATACAAATATAAACGTAACCTACAGAGACGGTAAAAAAACATTCAGCCTTGACGGCAAAAAAACGGCGGACAGAAAAGAACTCCTTGATGTTATCCCTTCTGTTATCTTTTGTCATGAAGACATGGATTTTGTTTCCGGAACGCCGGAACGAAGACGCTGGTTTTTCGATCAGACGCAGAGTTTGGGAGACGTTCTATACCTCGACGATCTTCGCAATTACAGGAAGATAATGAAAAACCGGAACGCTGTTTTAAAGAACGGCTATTCCGGCGACGCGGCCGCGTTATTGGACGCATTGGATCCGCAGCTTGTAACGTACGGCTTTTCATTAATTGCAAAAAGAAAAGAACTTGCCGGTTATTTTTCTTCTGTATTTGAACCGCTTTACAATGAAATCTCCGGAATAGACGATGTTAAAATCAGGTACGTTCCGTCTTGGAAGAGCGGCGATCCGGAGGAGGAACTCCCCACGCTCAGGGGCCGCCGGGAAAAAGATTTCGCTCTGGGACTTTCCCTTTCCGGCCCACACAGGGATATCTATATTTTCACGAGGAAGGGAAAGGAATTTTCAAAGCAGGCCTCTACCGGCCAAAAGCGCCTTCTCGCGCTCCTCCTTAGGGCGGCCCAAGCCAGGATTTTCTCGCAAAGAACCGGTAAAAAGCCGGTTCTCCTTCTGGACGACGTTCTTTTGGAGCTTGACGGCGAAAAAAGACGCAGATTTCTGCAATTAATGCCCGATTACAGTCAGGCTTTTTATACATTCCTGCCCGAGGAACCCTATCAAAACTACCAAAAATCTGATACCATTGTTTACAGCATGAAGGAAGGCAGGCTCCGGGCGGGGATATGAGAAAAGCGGGGGATGTACTGGAATCCCTGCTTAAAAACCAGTTTGGACAGGACTTTTCTGTAAAAGCCAGACAAACAGCAGGGCTTTTTTCTTCATGGGGAGAAATCTGCGCGGAAGCCTGGTCAGCCGATTACGCGGCGGCTTCCCATTCCAGAATCAGGGATTACGAGAAGGGAGCGCTTTTAGTAGAGGCCGATCACCCGGGATGGGTGCAGCTTCTGCTTACCAAGCAGCAGCAGCTCCTCGCCATCGCGAGGCGGCATTTTCCGGAACTGGATTTACGGAGCATTTCTTTCTGCCTGAGCCGGGAGCCGTTTACTTTTGCGGAAAAAGAAGCTCCCGTACAGTACGCGCCGCCGGAAAACGAACGGCCGGAACGAGAGCGCGAAGGCGAACGCCAAAGCGCATCGCCGCAAACCGAAATTAAAAAAAGCGAAAACGAAGAATACTATGACGCGTTAAAGAGATTTGAAGCGAGCGTAAAGGAGAGGAACATCAAACCATGAAAAAAAGACGTTTATCGCTGTCCGCTCAAATAATGATTTTATGCTTAAGTCTGGTAATCGTTATTGCCGCCGCCATTACCGCAATTTTTTACATCAATATAAATACGCTTACAGACGACAGCATTAAAGACAGAGCGGTCGTTACAATGCAGTACCTTAATTCCAATATGGGAGAGGCTCTGGCTCCTTTTGTTGATATGATCCAGAGCGGAGCCGCGTATCTGGATTCTCTTCCGACAAGGGAAATAATGAACGATGTGTTTACCAGCATCCAGGAAATATATCCGGATGTTCTGGATTTTTATTATGGTTCTGTTATTTCCATGTACGCGCCTGACGGATTCTGGATTTCCGCCGACCAATGGTATCCGGAAACAGATGACGAATGGGATTATGACTGGGATCCTCCCAACCGTCCCTGGCATCAGGCGGCCATGGCAAACCCGGGAAATATAATTTTAGTCGATCCTTATGTTGACGCGCAGACAAATCAGCTCGTTGTTACATTTTCCCGCACCGTAACGAACGCGTCGGGAATTATTACCGGAGTAATTGCCGTTGATGTAACTTTGGACAGGCTTTCAGAAATTGTGAATAACGAAAGGATCACCGAGGACGGCACTTCTTATCTGATTGACCGCGACGGCCTCTTTGTCGTTCATCCCGATATTTCTTTTGTTCTTGAAAAAAATATTTTTGATGAAATTTCCGGCCTCGACAGAAGAGAAATACTATCGAATACAATTTCTGTCGATTTGGTCGGAGATACATATACCGCGTCCGCTCCCATAACCGGAACCGACTGGTTTTTGGTTTCGACAGGATCGCTTACCGGCCTCCGTCAGGAATCTAGAACGGTTCTCTGGACCGTATTGATTGTCGCGCTGGCTCTTGCCGCCGCGTCGCAGATAATCGCGTTTGTTTTCAGCCACTTTCTCGCGAAACCTTTCCGCCTGCTTGTATCTTCTTTCGGCACAATTTCCGGCGGCGATTTTACCGCGACTACTCCGGATTTCCGCACCCGGGAAGCTTCCGCGCTTTCGGCTGGCTTTAACAGCTTTACCGACAGCATCAGCGAACTTGTAAGAGAAGTAAAAGATTCCGCGGAAGGCATCGGTAAAATCGCCGAAGAGCTTTCTGTAACAGTAGACGATACGCAGGGCGTTGTAATGCAGGTTAGCGATGCGGTCGATTCGATCCGCGACGACGTGGTCATGGAAAATAAATCCATCGAAGGAAACGAAAGCGCTGTTTCCCAGGTTATGAAAGAAATAGAACACCTTAATAGCAAAGTAAAAGAACAGAGCAGTCAGATAAGCGGCGCGTCTTCGGCAATCGAAGAGATGGTCGCGAGCCTTGGCTCGATAGAAAAAAGCACCTTTCTTGTAAATGACAAAATTCTGGAACTGGTAAATTCATCTCAGGAAGAAAAGAAACAGCTTACGATTACGATGGAAGCGACCAAAGAAGTTGAAAAAGAATCGCAGGCTCTTGTCGAAATGAATCAGGTAATTGCAAATGTGGCAACACAGACCAACCTCCTTTCCATGAACGCCGCGATTGAGGCCGCTCATGCGGGGGAAGCGGGAAAAGGTTTTGCGGTCGTCGCTCAGGAGATCCGCAAACTTGCCGAGACTACAACCCAGCAGTCAAAAAGCTCCGAGGAAGCGATTATTTCTCTTCAAAAACGCATCAAGGAAATTGCCGGTTCAGCCAGTCATGTTGAAGAATCCTTCGATAAAATGATCGACATGATCCGCCAGATTGAAGAAATTACCGCAAACCTTAAAGCGGCGACAGAAGAATCCGGCATTGGTTCCAACCAGCTTCTTTCTTCTATCGCGATAATCAATTCCATTACCCAGGAAGTAGAAACCGGCGCGCGGTCGATGATGGACAGCTCTACGGAAGCGGTTACAACCTGCCGCAACCTGATGGAACTTAGTCGCAATGTTGCGGAGAAAGTAGCCAAGTACGACGAAGGCGCAATTTCCCTTTCCGAAAATGCCGACGCGATGGCGTTGGTTGCGGACAATACCAAGAAAGGTGTTGCCATTCTTGAAAAATCGATTAGTCCTTTCAGGATACGTCAGGACAGGAAAAAGGTTTAGATTTGTCTTTATATAAAAACTGTCGTCTCTGTCCCCGCGGCTGCGGCGCTGACCGTTCGGCTCCGGCTCTTCTGCGGGGGCTCTGCGGAGAAACGGAAGAACTACGAATTGCTTTTGCCGGAATTCACAAGGGAGAGGAGCCGCCAATAACCGGCTCCGACGGTTCGACCGGCTCCGGCGGTTCGGGAACGATCTTTATCAGCGGCTGCAATTTGGGATGCGCGTTTTGCCAGAACCATCAGATTTCAAAAAACGGAATCGGAAGGATCGTATCTGCCGGAGAGTTAGCTGAAATATGCATCGAACTCCAGGATGCGGATGCCGAAAATATTAATATTGTTACAGGGAGCCATGCTGTTCCCGCCATAGTAAAAGGCCTTGAAAAAGCAAGAAAACAGGGGCTTTCGATTCCGGTGCTCTGGAATTCATCAGGATACGACGGGGAGGAAAGCCTTGCTTTATTAAAAGACACAGTTGACGTATACCTTCCCGACCTTAAAACACTTGATCCCGGCTTGTCAGGGAAATTTTTTTCCGCGCCCGATTATCCGGAGCGCGCGTCTTCCGCCATACTCAAGATGATCGAGTACCGTGAGCTTTGTTTTGGTCCCGGGCGAAACGCTCCGTTTGTTTCCTCGTATACTCCGGCGTTTATTGTCGCTCAGCCCACGATAGAACCAATCGTCCACGAAACGCTGATCTCCGGCGTTATGATTCGTCATCTTGTTCTTCCGGGCTGCCTTGATTCAACCAGAGCCGTATTGTCCTGGTACGCTCAAAACTGCAAAGGCAGAGCGCTGCTTTCGGTAATGACACAATATACGCCGGTGGGAAATGACGGCCCTGATCGTTTTCTTTCCGGGAAAGAATACGAGGAAGTGTTATCTATGCTCGATGAATTCGAAATCGACGACGGTTACTGTCAGGAGTATATTACCGGTTCCGAATGGCTCCCCGATTTTACGCGGCAAAATCCTTTTTCATCGGAGCTTTCTGTTCCGGTTTGGCATTATTCGAGCAGCGCTAAATAATTGAAATTACTTGAATAATAGCTGAATCTCTTTCGCGTAATTGACAACAATGCGCCGTCTTAAAGGTTCGCCTTTGCCGGAAATCTCCGTTCCCGGCGCGAATGGTTTCGGCAAAAGCCGGAAGCGGTAAATTCTTTCAAAAGGCTTAAATCCGTTTTTAGCGTTTACCAATGCCGAAATTTCATTGGCGATGAGTTCTATTATTTCGGCCTGCTGCAGGAGGAGTTCCCAGTCAACAATCGGGATGCTGGTTTCTTCCGCAAACGCCATTACCGATTCCTGTACCGGCACAATCAGCGCGGCGAGGTATTTTTCATCCTGACCTACGACCATGCACTGCGAAATGAACGGGCTTTCCCTGAGCTTTGACTCAATTGGAACCGGCTCGGAATTTTCTCCGCCGCGAAGCACAATCGTATCTTTTGCGCGGCCTGTTATGCGCAATTCACCGTCATGGGTTTTCATCGCGATGTCTCCGGTGTTAAGCCAGCCGTCGGCAGATAAAACTTCCGAGGTCCATTCCGGTTTATTGTAATACCCCTTCATGATCTGTTCGCTCCGGATATATAGAATTCCGTTGCGTCCCGGGGGCAGCGATTTTCCATCATCATTTAATATTTTTATTTCCGCGCCGGGAATAAAAATCTGCCCGATGGTTCCCCTCCGGCTTTTTTTATACTGTCGCGCGCTTACAATGGGAGCTGTTTCTGTAAGGCCGTAACCTTCCTGCAGTTTTAATCCCACCGCGTTAAAAAATAAATCCACCTTTGCCGGAAGGCTGCCGCCGCCCGACATACCGGCTTTAAATCGTCCGCCCAGTCTTTTCCCGAGCCTCCTGAACGAAATGAGCCACGCCAGTCCCCTTATGGGCATTAGAAGCAGCCACGGGAAAAATCCGATTACAGCGTCCAGCGCGCGGATTCTTCCATAATAATTTGGAAGCAGCCCGAAAACCAGATCGCGGAAGTGTGTGTACATCTGCCCGAAGGAAACAAAAAAAGAAAAGAAAAATTTCTGGAAACCGCCCATCTGTTTTACGTTGCGGTTTATTCCGTCCATTATCGCTTCCCAAACGCGCGGAACGCTTGCCATCCAGTGAGGCTTTACCTGGAGGAAATCCGCCATCAAAACTGATGCGATCGGTTTTGAATAGGCGATTGCGTTCTGGTGATAGAGAATGATGTATTCTATAGCGCGTTCAAAAACATGCCAAACCGGCAGAACCGAAAGCCAGATTTCTCCGGGCCTTGTATCAAAAACATGGCGGAAAGGTTCTAGCTGACAGATAAAATTCCTGTGAGTCAGCATAACGCCCCTCGGTTCGCCTGTTGTTCCCGATGTAAAAATTACCGTCGCGAGATCTTCTGTTTCGCCCTTGTCAATTTCCGCGTCAATTTCTCCAGGGTACTCTTCTCTTCTGTATTTACCCCGTTCAAGAAATTCTCTGTAAGAGTATATCGTAATGCCGCAATTTTCGGCTTCTGTTCTTGTATGGGCGTCGGGAGCCTCAAAGCTGATAAGGATTTTCAGTTTCGGAAGCTCTTCTATGCAGGATAGTATTTTGGAAACCAGTTTACGGTTTTCCGCAAAACAGACAACGCAGCCGGTAAACGAAAGAATGTAACTAAGTTCCTGAACAAGGGTTTCGCTTCCCCGGGGAACGTCCGCCGCGCCGATTGAAAGAATTCCAAAGTCAACGGCAAGCCATTCCTGGCGGTTGTCCGAAATCAGACCGACGAGGTCTCCCCGTTTTACCCCCAAATCCAACAGCCCGGCGGCCACCCACCGGCCTTCTTCGTAAAGCTGCTGGTAGGTTTTTGTCGTAAACCAGCCGGCAGGATCACGGGCGTATTGTGCAATCATTTCCGGTGATTCCTTAACCTTGGTTCTGAACATGAGGGGAAGGGTAGAATCGGTTTTGGCCGCCATTTGAAAACAGTAGACATATTTTACAATAATGTCAATATGACAAATTTACCAAAATTGTCATCCTGGGCAAAAACCGTATTCTGTTCAAATTCATTAAAACCTGTAGAATCGTTAAGCTGTATTGAATAAAATCAAAGGGAAAAGGAGCCGGAATGAAAAGAGCAGTTTTAGCGGGTTTATACCTGCTTGTGTTAATAGCCGCTGGTTTCGCGCAAACTTCAAACGCCCAATGCACTGTTACCGTTGAAATAACGAATATTGTAGTCGGCGGCGGCAAGATTTATCTGGCCATCTTCGGCAGCGCGGAGGAATTCCGCCGTGAAACTCCCAGCGCTCATTATGAGTACCCGGATACAAGGACATCTGCATCGCTTGATATAACGCTTCCCGCCGGTGAATACCTGATGGTAGCTTTTCAGGATGCCAATGGAAACCAGACGCTTGACAGAAATATTCTGGGCGTTCCAAGGGAAATAATGGGAATGACCAATTACAACGGCAGGGGCCTTCCTGCGCGGGACTTTAACAGGCATAAAATTACGGTTAACGGTTCTACTGGCAGAATTAGCATCGGCCTGTTCAGGATATAACCCGCCGGAAAAAACAGCTTGATTTTTGCCATAAAATCCGAAAAACTTATAAAAAGACTCAAAAGCGGAGGATTCCATGAATTTTATTGAATATGTAAAGGCAAGGGAGATTTTGGATTCCCGGGGAAATCCCACGGTTGAAGTAGAGGTTTTTTTGGAAGACGGTTCCACGGGCCGCGCGGCGGTTCCTTCCGGCGCTTCTACAGGCGATTATGAAGCGGTAGAACTTCGCGACGGCGACAAGAGCCGCTACCTTGGAAAAGGGGTCCTCAAGGCAGTTGATAATGTTAACAATATAATCGGACCGGAAATTCAGGGCATGGATGTTTTGGAACAGGTAAATCTCGACAAAACCATGATCGAAATCGACGGCACAGAAAACAAGGGCAAGCTGGGAGCGAACGCTATTCTCGGCGTATCAATGGCAGCAGCGCGCGCCGCGGCAAACTACCTTGATGTTCCCCTTTATAAATATTTGGGAAGCTTTCATTCAAATCTTCTGCCCGTTCCAATGGCAAATATTATCAATGGCGGCAAACATTCGGATAACATGATCGATTTCCAGGAGTTTATGGTAATGCCTGTTGGCGCGGAATCGATAAGGGAAGCTGTCCGCTGGACCGCCGAGGTTTTTCATAACCTGAAAAATTTGCTCCATGCCGCCGGAAAAAATACCGCAGTCGGCGACGAAGGAGGTTTTGCTCCCGATATCGGCAACGAAGAAGCGCTGGACTTTATTATGAAGGCGATCGAAAAAGCCGGATACAAGCCGGGTGATCAATTTGGCATAGCGCTTGACTGTGCAAGCTCGGAGCTCTACGGCGAAGGCGGCAAAAAAGGTTACAAGTTCTGGAAATCTAACCCAGGAAAACTTTTTTCCGCTGACGAGATGATCGACATCTTCACCAAATGGGTAAACAAGTATCCCATCATATCAATAGAAGATCCTCTCGATCAGGACGACTGGGACGGATACGTCAAGCTCACCAAATCGCTCGGCGGCAAGGTACAGATCGTCGGCGACGATTTCTTTGTGACTAACACCAAACGCCTTGAAAAAGGCATCGGCATGGGCGCCTGTAACTCAATTTTGATCAAAGTAAACCAGATTGGAACAGTTACAGAAACCTACGAAGCTGTCGAAATGGCCAAGCGCGCCGGTTATACCGCAATCGTTTCTCACCGCTCCGGCGAAACCGAAGACAGCTTTATCGCCGACCTCGTAGTGGCCCTGGAAACCGGTCAGATAAAAACCGGTTCGATGAGCCGCACAGATCGCATCTGCAAATACAACCAGCTAATCCGCATTGAGGAAGAGCTTGAGGGCGTTGCAGAGTACGCGGGGAAAAAAGCTTTCTATAATATTAAGAAGTAGCAAACCGTTATGGAAAACACCTTGATAGTTTAGTCTAGCGGTGCCTGTCAGGTGTTTTTCATAGTGTTTTTTATTTTGGACAGAAAAGTCGTTTTTTTGGGTAAGGAAAGTAAGGAGTATATTAATGGAAATTGCTAAAGTAACATCAAAAGGGCAAATTACTATTCCCCGTGATATTAGGGCCAAGATGAACATTAGCCGGGGGGATAAGATTGTTTTTTTTGAGGATAACGGCAAAATATATTTCCAGAATTCTGCCTCTATTGGTATAAAAGCATTGGAAGATTTGCAAGTTATCATGAAAGGCGAAGCCAAA
>Ga0082212_10009506_pt1 | contig 12547 bp, 12 predicted proteins | sample TergutNt197P3_FD_71548 | JGI IMG/M metagenome (GOLD analysis project Ga0082212, IMG submission 71548) | Neocapritermes taracua P3 segment gut microbial communities from Petit-Saut dam, French Guiana - Nt197 P3 | ecosystem: Host-associated > Arthropoda: Insects > Digestive system > Gut ... | reverse complement strand
CCACACCGACCATGCGCATGCTCATACGAAAAGCGCAAAGATGCTGACGCCCTGGGTTTTGTTTATCATCTTTGTACTGGGGCCTTGCGAAATATTGATTCCGTTAGTAATGATTCCGGCGGCTAACCATGATACGAAAGGAATTGTAGCGGTTTCGCTGCTGTTTTCAACGATTACGATACTTACTATGTGCGCGGCTGTGACGATAGGATACTACGGTTTCAAAGTCCTGCCCACTGCCAAAATTGACCGGTATATGCATGCTATTGCCGGCGCAACAATCTGCCTGAGCGGGTTTGCCATTTTGTTTCTGGATTTGTAAAACTACACAGACAGGCATTGTAATCGTGGTTTACATGCTCATCGACGGGACGCAAGTTATTTTTTTCTCTTTTTCCAAAAAAACTGTTACCTTTGCGGTATTTAAAACACTTAAAAGGTTATTCAATAATGTCGGTTCAGGAACAGCAGCAAACAAAAGAAAAGTATCATAGCGAAGCCATGCGTTACATGGACAACGCGAAAGAGTGCCTTACAAAAGCAAAAAAGGAAAATGGTTACTATCACGACCGAGAATACGTCAGAATGGCTTGCGGAACAGCGTACAGCGGTATTTTAGTGGCGCTCGAAGGTTTCCTTATTCTGAAAGGAATACAAAAACCAAAACCAGCAAAGCTGAGAAAATCCATTGAGCACTATCAGGAAAACATTGCCCGGATAGACAGGAAAATGCTCGTCACACTCAACAGCGCTTACCAGATTCTGCATATTTGGGGATATTATGACGGAATTGAAAAGGCAGATGTTGTAAAATCCGGTTTCGACGAGGCTTATAAACTCATCAAAAAAATAGAGCCGGCAAAAATCAACTATGAAAACATGCAGTAATAACAGTCAAACCATTAATAAATCAATGACGCCAACCATAAATATGATGAATTGCCTATGAACTTATCACTCTCTTTACCCGATTGGATCGTCCTGGTTACGATGATGGGGATAAGCCTCTTGTTTGGCCTGTATATGTCGTACAGGAAGAAATCATCGCAAAACAGTTCGAATTTTTTTCTCGGAGGCCGCAACATCACCTGGCCTGTTGTAGGAGCGTCGCTCTTTGCCACCAACATCGGGGCGGAGCATCTCGTCGGGCTTTCGGGCGACGCTTACCGATACGGCCTTTCGGCAGGCTCGGTTGAAATTCTGACCATCATACCGTTGGGGATTGCGTGTGCGCTACTCTTTCCCTATTACATGAAAAACAGGGTCTATACGATCCCCGAGTTTCTGGAATTACGTTTCAACCATCACGCGCGAACATTCTTTTCCATATTTATGCTCGTCGTCAGCATCATGACCAAATTAGCCTTTACTATTTTTGCCGGAGCGTTGGTGTTGAACAGTTTACTCGGCTGGAACATCATGTCGACCGTAGTATGTATCGCTGTAATTGTAGCACTTTATACGATGATCGGAGGTTATACGGCCGTTGCCTATTCGGATACGATTCAGGTTTCGGTGATGATCATCGGAGGAATCATCATGCTTGTCGTTGGATTGGATAAAGTCGGAGGATGGAGTGCATTGGTCGAAAAAGTACCGGATATGATGAGTATCGCCAAGCCTTACGACGACGCTGTTTATCCGTTTTGGGGCATTTTTGCTACGGCGTTCTATGCAGGCGTTTTTTACTGGGGAATCGATCAGGTCAATGTACAGCGAGTGCTGGCTGCTCCCGATTTGAAAAATGCAAGGAAAGGGGCTATGCTTGCCATTTTCCTGAAACTTCTCCCTGTTTTTCTTTTTGCGTTGCCCGGCGTTATTGCACTTGCCCTGTTTCCTGGCGAACTCGAAGGCGAGGCCACCAAGCAAACCTTTGTGCTTCTGTTGAACAAACTGCTTCCGACAGGCTTGAGAGGTCTACTGCTGGCGTCGCTGCTTGCCGCCCTCATCACGTCGTTAATTGCGGTGCTGAACTCGATTTCTACGCTTGTCGTCCGCGATTTTATCGTCAAATTTAAACCCGATATTCCGGAAATAAGACAAGTGATTGTTGGCAGGTATATGATTTTTATTGCTGCTGTTTTGGGAATTGGCGCCGCGTGGCTGGTTTACAAAAACGACGAAGGTTTATACAAATATCTGCAAACCATTACCGCTTACCTGATTTTGCCCATATTCCCCGCCATCTTCTGGGGCATCGTCAGCAAAAGAGTAACCACAAAAGCGGCAGGAATTTCGGTTCTGGTGGGCGTAGTATTGGCCGCCGTTTTCGTTGTCGACCAGTTGCTTGGCCCTGAAACCGGACGGCAGATATTCCCGTTCCTGCATCATCCGTTGACCCTGAATTTCGGGTATCGCGGGCTATGGGCTGAAATACTGATCACCATCGTACTGTTTGCCGTATCTGCATTTACCGAAAAAACGGCTCCGGAGAAATTAGCCGCCACTACGATAAATTATAAAAGCGGAATAGCCAAATTTGAAGGCATCAGGGACTGGAGGCTTCATCTATCCTTACTGTTTGTGCTCACGTTGTTGATTTATTTCTGGTTGAAGTGAGCTCTGGGCAAGTTTGAGTCCAGAAAGCGCAAACATTGACGAGTGTTAAATCTTTTCCGCTCTTTTCCAACTTTTTATACTCTCAAATCCCGACATTTAGGCGATGTCGGTTTGTGAGAGTTCAGGGCGGGATTGTTGCAGGTTTTCGGCGTGGCAAGCGCGGTAGGAATTGACAAAAGTCGAAAAATTTGTTCGTAAACAATTTTCCCTGTTTATATATTTTTATCGGCTGAACCCCAACTTTTACGGGTGAGCAATAAAAAAGGGGGATTGCGGGTCAAGCCCGCAATGACGTGGTCGCAAAAAACCTGTGAAACTTCAAACCTGAAACCCGAAACTTGAAACCCGAACGGCGCAGCCCTCGCCGAAGGCAAACCTGAAAACTATTTCATCGGTTCCGTATGAATAATTACATGTGTCCCTTTTCCGTAGTGTTCTATCAGTCGTTGTTCGATTTCGGTAACCTTGTCGTGCGTTTGGGATAGCGATGTTTGGCCGTCCATCCTGATGTGAAACTCAATGGCGCAGTTGTTGTTTCCTAATTTTCTCGTATGCAGGTTGTGTAAATCGCTGACTTCATCGAAGGATAGCACGATAGCAGTGATTTCGTTTTCCACTTCGTCGGGCAACGATTTTTCCAAAAGTTCATCCAAGCAGGGTTTCATCAGTTGCATAGCCACTTTAACGATGAAAAAACTGACTAACAATGCAGCCAGCGGATCTAAAACCGTCCATTTGTCGCCCAGAAAAATAGCGCCGGCAATACCAAGGGTTGTTCCTAACGACGATAAGGCGTCGCTGCGGTGATGCCACGCATTGGCAATCGTTACATCCGATTTCAGTTTCCGTCCGCGAATAAGGGTATAGTGATAGAGCGCCTCCTTGAAGGCAATTGAAATAAGAGCCGCTGCGAGAGCAAGCATACCGGGGCTTTCGAGCGTTGCTCCCCGTATTACAGAGAAGATGGTTATAGCTCCGTTCCACATAATGCCAAAACCCACCGCCAACAGTATAAGACCAATGAGTAGCGTTGCCAGAGTCTCGAATTTACCGTGCCCGTAGTCATGGCTTTTATCTTTGGGTTTATTTGAAATCCGCACGAAAACCATCACAATTACGTCTGTAAAAAAGTCGGACAGCGAATGGACGGCATCCGCAATCATCGCCGAGCTGTGGCCAAGGAAACCGGCTATGAATTTGAACAACACTAATAAAGCATTCACCGCGCTTCCCACAATAGTCACCCGGTAAATGCCCTGTTCCCTTTCTTTATCGGTTATATTTTTCATTTCAATTATTCACCCCAAAGCCGCCATTTCTGATAAAAAAGTCTTTCAATTTGGTAAAATTTGCTTGTCTTGATTGCAACAACTACAGATATTGTGCGATTACATGATTATTTGAAATATTGAGGTACGTATCATGGTTTAAAGGTTACACATATGATATGTACCGCAAAGATACAACATCTTTTTATATATAGATGCAGGAAACATCAAAACTTTGCCTGAAAGTGTAAATTATACGTAAAAGAGGAGAAAAAGTTCTCCAACCCGGAATGTATTATAAAGTAAAAAGACTTTTGATATTTTAGTATCCTTCTAAATAAAGATTCTTCAAAACACTCATATATACTTTTTTGCACATTCATTTTTTTGTAAAAAATGACACAAAATATTAATCCCAATTACTTATAGAGGTAAATAGCCTACTTTTTGTCCACATCGCCGAATTTTACCTTATCGGGCTATTCATCGCCCACTTGACACCGGACAGTAATTGTATATGTTGGTTGGTTTTTATCATTGGTACTGAATGTTATACTGCCTTCATGATTTCCCTCTGGTAAACCAGAACGGTTACAAATGATCTCTGTCATTTTATTACCATAATAAAGGAAATCTTGCGTCTTCATATTGATCCATTCCGGACATTCTGTTACTTTCCAGATCAAAACGCCTGACCCAAGATGAATTATAACGACAGGCCGTACGGTTTCTGTTTTTCCGAAATCAATGGATTCGATTCCTTCACAAAAAAAGACGGGATTACCCGTACTAACAGATACGCCATTATTGATATAACCCACATCCACAATACCCTTTCCAACCCCCTCCACTTCAATTGTCATGTCAGAGAGATAGATTTTTGAATCTGTGAATGATTTATTCCTGATAGCAGAACAAGTGACTTCTGCCATTCCATCCATAAATTGGCCGACCATCGATTCAACTTTCAACCAATCCGGTTTATTGATGATGATGAAAGTAGCGTTACCTGCGTCTTCCCATATAATCGGGTATACTCTCGCTTCCTCATCAGAAGACACATAAATCGTTGGTGTATTGTAAATACCTTGTCCGTGTGCTTCCCATCTTTTGGTCAGAAAATCATCACTGCACGATTGTATAAAAACAGTGATAAATCCTAATAATGCTAATTTACAGGTCATTATTTTTGTTTTCATTTTGGTATTATAAGTAAAATTTTATTCCTATTGACAAATCAAGGCGCATTGCATTGATGCTATTTATTTGAAGTTCTTTAAACTTCACTGTCGTATTATTGTATCCGTCGGAAAGTTTTCCTTTCCAAAACCATGCTCCGAAACAACTTACATGGGTGCCTACCGACATCCAACTCAACGGGAAATATTCAGCGCTTAACTCCAAACTAAACCCAAAACTGGTGCTTTTCAACAAATAATTACTAAACTTGTAATTATCGTATTCCTCTTCATCACGATAGTGGGCAAGTCCGTATGCTGAAGCAAACGTCAGCCTGAGTTTATCGTAATAAGCAAAATACTGTTGTGTGGAAAACGATAAACCGGCGAAGTTGATGTAAATTCTTTTTTCCACATTGGCACAATAATAAGTTCGCCCATCGTGTACGTCGATAATCAGGTAAGTACCGGCAGATGTATAAAATCCTGAATACTTGACTCCTAAACTTCCCCAACGATTAAGCCAATAATGAATATCGGCGCCATAGTGGTTACCCCACTTCATTTTTTTATGAAAATCTGTGCGTATGCCTTTAGCGCTTGCCAGCGTTAAACCCGTTCCGCCCTGTATCCCTATTTGCCATCGCTGTGCAGGAGGGATTGATTTTTTCTGTCGATACATGTCTTTTGAGTTTTCACCCTTCGTATAGGTAGACATTTGCTCTACCGGCAGACGATTACCGACAATACCTTTGTCAGAAACAAACTGCTCGTATATGATGTAATCATCAGAAACAGAAACGATGCGACATTCGATCGTGTCACCGCTTGTGGTAACAATTTTATCCTGAGCCTGAATTGATAGAACATTCAACATGAAAATCAGGAAAAGTATACATTTAATGTTCATTTTTATAGATTATTTGTTTTACCCTATTAGTACAATTGAAATTGAAAATAGGGTAGGTGTCAATTGATTTTTTGCAAATGTAGCTAAAATTTCATCTGCCATTAAACTTTTTACCAAAAATGATGTCTAATCAATAAAAATGTTTTCTTTTGCAGTCAAAAGAGGACAGGTAGATGAGTTCATACAGCGACGACGAATTATTGGAACGTTTCCGTGACGAAGGCAGCCGTAATGATGCTTTCAGCGCGGTGGTCGCCCGATACAGGGAGCGTCTTTACTGGCACATCCGTAAGATGGTGGTGGTGCACGAAGACGCGGATGATGTGTTACAGAATACGTTTATCAAGGCGTGGAACGGGCTGGAAACATTCAAGGGCGAGGCGAAACTGTACACATGGTTGTACCGCATTGCTACCAACGAATCCATCAATTTCCTGAACCAAAAACGGGGCAGGCAAATGATGTCGCTGGAAGATGCAGGGAATGAGTTGTCGCAGGCGTTGTATCACGATACGTATTTTTCAGGCGACGAGTTGCAACTTCAGTTGCAGCAAGCCATCCTGAGTCTGCCCGAAAAACAAAGGTTGGTGTTCAACATGAAGTATTTCGACGAGATGCCTTACGAAGACATGTCAGAAATACTCGGAACATCGGTTGGCGCACTTAAAGCGTCTTATCATCATGCGGTGAAAAAGATAAAAGAGTGGTTTGAGATAAGAGATTAGAGATAAGAAATAAGATTTGAATTTCGATATGAAAAATATTTTAGATAACAATACTTGTCCGTTTACGGTTCCCGATGGGTATTTCGATACCTTGCAGGAACGTATCATGAACCGGATACAGATTGAAGAAAACGAAAAACGTTCCCGTCACTCTTCATTCTTCACTCTTCATTCTTCATTCTTCACTTTCAGGACGTTGGTTGCCGCAGCAGCCTGTCTCCTGTTTATATTCACCGGAGCAACCCTTTATATGAGGTATTCGGACAAACAACCCATTATCGCCGAAGCGTTGCTCGACGACGATTTTTACCGGTGGTTCTATGCGTCGGATGAAGCTACGTTGTTTGCCGAATCGTTAGACATCGATATGCCTGATGATTATATGTTTTATGAAACCGGTTATTCCGAAGAAGAGGAAGCCATCATCCGTTTTCTCGAACGCGACAATATCAACGTGGCGGCTATTCTCCACTCCTTTGATAACGAAACATTTTTATTTCCATAGTTGATAACTTTCTATACAAATCATTTGTCATGTACAGAATAATTTTCAGTTTGATTGTATTTTTTTCCCTATCTTTGCATGTCGAAGCGCAAAGGCCCGGAGCGCAGGGATCAGGTTCGCCTGAACGTCGTTTTATCATTCGTAGCAGTCCGGCGGGCGAACAGGTTCAGGTAGAACGCATTGCGTATCTTACTGAAAAAATAGGTTTGACCCCCGGAGAAGCGCAGCAATTTTGGCCTATCTACAATGAGATGGACAACAAACGGACTGCCTTGTTCGAAGAAAGGGCGGCGATTATGCAAAAGTTCGTGAACAACCCGGATAACCTGAATGAGCGGCAAATCACCGAGCAACTCAACCGAATGGTGGCCATACAGCAGCAGGAAGCGGCGTTACCGGCCGAGTACGACGCTCGGTTCAGGAAAGTGTTGTCATCACGAAAAGTAATGAATCTGTATGTTGCCGAAATGGGGTTCCGCACGTACCTGTTGCAAACCATACGGTACAGAAGCGACGGCGATAGACCTGAAAGACCATAATAATCAGATATGCAGCATCCGGTTAAAAAGGTGGCGGCGGTACACGACCTCTCGGGGTGCGGCCGAGTGTCCTTAACAGTAGCCATTCCCATACTTTCGTCAATGGGCATACAGGTTTGCCCTTTGCCCACGGCGGTATTGTCGTCGCATACGCAATATCCCGGATTTAGTTTTCTTGATCTCACCGATCAGATGTCGCTTTTTGTGAACCACTGGAAACAGCTTGGGCTTCAATTCGACGCCATATACAGCGGTTATCTCGGTTCGCCGAAGCAAGCGGCCATTGTGGCTGATTTAATCGGCGATTTTGCAGGAAACGGGCAATTGGTAGTCGTTGATCCCGTGCTGGGCGACAACGGCAAACTGTACGCCTCGCTCAACGACGAAATGATTGAACAGATGCGCGTACTCATCCGTAAGGCGGTGGTTATCACGCCCAATCTTACAGAGCTGTTTATGTTACTTGGCAAACCGTACAAGGAACTGGTACCTTTGGAGGAATTGAAGGAATGTTTGGTGAAGTTGTCAGAAAATGGACCTGAGATAGTGATTGTGACAGGCGTTCCTGAAGACCAATCGGCAAAAACCACGTCGGTAGTGGCTTACGACAAGCGCAGCAAGCATTTCTGGAAAGTGTCGTGCCTTTATTTCCCGGCCCATTATCCGGGTACGGGCGATACGTTTACCAGTGTCATCACCGGTTCGCTCATGCAGGGCGACAGCCTTCCCATAGCGCTCGATCGCGCCGTACAGTTCATCCTGATGGGCATCCGCGCTACCTTCGGCTACGAATACGACAACCGCAACGGCATCCTGATCGAAAGGATGTTGCCCGTGTTGCAGGCTCCGGTACAAATCAGCAGTTATGAATTAGTATGAAAAATGTAGGTATCAGTTTATTAAGTATTGTCCCCATGAGGGCAGAACCTTCGGAAAAAAGCGAAATGGTGTCGCAACTTCTTTTTGGCGAATACTTTATCATTGTCGAACAGGCCGAAAAATGGCTGCACATCCGTTCGGGAATAGACGCTTATCAGGGTTGGGTTTCATCCTGTATGGTAAGCGAATTTCCCGGTGACTTCCCGATTAGCAATACACCCAATGTGATATGCTCGCCTTATGCCATCTGCTCCATAGGCGGAAAACAAATTCATCTGCCGGGTGGAAGCCTCCTCCCTGCGACAATTGAACATTCTTCCTTCCAATTGGCCGGCGAAAAGTATACCTTCTGCGGCGGAATGACACAACCCGAAAGCGGTGGTCTTGTGGCGCATGCCTTGCAATACCTCAATACGCCTTACCTATGGGGCGGGAAAACCATATTCGGGATGGATTGTTCGGGATTGGTACAAATCGTTTGCCGCATGGCAGGGCACAGGCTTCCGAGAGATGCTTCGCAACAGGTGTATGCAGGACGCGAACTTATTTCCGAAACAGCCGGCGCCAACGATATTGCTTTTTTCAGCGACGACAACGGAAAAATCGTGCATACCGGCATTCTTTGCGACGCCAACAGCATCATCCACGCTTCGGGATATGTACGAATCGACCGCTTCGATGAAGAGGGAATTTTCAATGAAGCGGAAAAAAGATATACGCATAAGTTGCATTCTATAAGGAGGATATAAAACAATGAATCACGGAAATATACCAAAAATATGTCATCATTTGAAGGAAAAGTAATTTGGATCACAGGCGCATCGTCGGGAATTGGCGAGGCGCTGGCTTACGAGTGGTCGAAACTTGGCGCCCATGTGATTTTATCGGCACGGCGCGAAAGCGAATTGGAACGGGTGAAAGCAGCATGTGCCAACAGCGACCGGTGTACCGTAGCGCCGCTTGACCTCTCGCGGCAGGAAGATATTGAGGCGATGGCCGACCGCATGTTGCAACAGTTCGGCGCCATCGACATCCTGGTGAACAACGGAGGAATCAGTCAGCGTTCATTAGTGATTGAAACCGATGTAGACGTAGACCGCCGCATCATGGAAGTGGACTATTTCAGCGGAGTGATACTTACCAAAAAGTTACTGCCTGCAATGGTTGCGCGGGGCAGTGGACATATAATCGGCATCAGCAGTATTGTTGGCATATTCGGTTTTCCCTTACGTTCTGCCTATTCAGCGGCCAAACATGCCATGCACGGTTTCTACGAAACAGTATGGGCTGAGTTGCACACACAGGGTATCCGTGTAACTATGGTATGTCCCGGACGTATCCTCACCAACGTATCGTTACACGCACTCACCAAAGACGGAACGCCGCACGGCGAAATGGATCATGGGCAAGCCGGCGGAATCACAGCCGAAACCTGCGCCCGAAAGATCATTCGGGCAGTACGTAAAAACAAAAAAGAAGTATACGTCGGTAAAAAAGACCTGCTGATGATCTATTTCAAACGGTATATCCCGTGGTTGTATTATCTATTGGTGTCGAAGGTACAACCCAAATAACTGCATATAAATATTATAGCAATTTCACTGATATTTTTTTGCCCTGTTTTTTCGGGTTGTATTTGGTTTTACCGAAAAAGACCTTACCTTTGCACCGCTTTTTGAAAACGATTCGCTAGCTCAGCAGGTAGAGCACATCCCTTTTAAGGATGGGGTCCTGGGTTCGAGCCCCAGGCGAATCACAGGAGCCACATTTTTTATAAAATTGTGGCTCTTGTTGTTTTTGATAATCAGGAAATTACGTTTTTTGAGGTGTTTTGTTGGAAAAATGCAGTAAAAAAGGGGGGTGTAGACAAAAAAATTATCTTTGGATCATTCTTCGTAAAACTGCTGCAATAAATGCCTGTATGACGAAAATATCTTCGATTTCGACAGAAAGCCGATATATTTCCCGTTTTCGACTACCGGCAGATTCCATGCGCCGGTTTTTTCAAATTTATCCATCACCGACTCCATTTGTTCGCTCACCTCGATAAGCGTGGGCACAGAGGTAATCAATTCGGAAATATACACATTCTTATAATGTTCGGGTTGGAAGATGATGTTGCGGATATTATCGAGCAGCACTACGCCAACAAATTTGGAATTACTGTCGACAACCGGGAAGGAGTTGCGTTTCGACTTGGAAATAATCTTCACTAAATCGCCAAGCGTTTGTTCGGGTCTCACGGTAATGAAATCCTTTTCGATGAGTTTGTTGGTTTTGAGCAATGTAAGAACTGCCTTGTCCTTATCGTGGGTGATGAGTTCGCCGCGCTTGGCCAAACGGCTGGTATAGATGGAATGCGGCTCAACGTAATGCGATGTGATATAGGCAAAAGCGGACGTGATGCTCAGCGGGAGGAACAGTCCGTGACCGCCCGTGATTTCGGTAATCAGGAAAATAGCGGTCAGCGGGGCGTGCATCACTCCCGACATCACCCCTGCCATGCCTGCCAGCACAAAATTCTTATCGCTCACCGAAATAACCGGTATCATGTTGATGATGTTGGCCATGATGAATCCCGAAACCCCGCCCATGAACAGGGTAGGCGCAAAAATGCCGCCCACGCCTCCGCTACCGGTGGTCACGGCCATGGCAATCACTTTCAGCACCAGCACCAGACACAGGAAAGCCAACAGCCAGTACTGGTTGTATTTCAAATTGTAGAATACGCTGCCATTGGCCAGATCAGCCGAATTACCGCTAAGAATCATTCTTAACCCCTCGTAGCCTTCGCCAAACAATGGCGGACAAAGAAATATCAATAACCCCAGCAAACTGCCGCCAACCGCCAACTTTTGGAAAATGAACACTTTATTTCCGGTAATTTCCTCGCGAATAAACCGTTTCCGGCGTTTATCCCATTGAAAATAAATTTTACCGACACGTTCCATAAAGGCTTCGATACGTTTGGTGCCTTTGGTGAAATAGATGGATATGACGCCCGTAAATAACCCTAACACAATATAGTAAGGCAAATTACCCAGCACAAGCGGATCCATCACCGCGAAGTAGAACACCACGCCTTTACCCAGCAGCATGTAGGAAATAGCCGTGCCGGTAACCGCCGAAATCAGCAGCGGTATGATTGATCCGGTAGTAAGGTCAAGCATCAGCACTTCCAATGCAAAGACTACAGCAGCCACAGGCGCCGAAAATATACCGCCGATAGCGCCGGCAGCGCCGCATCCCAGCAGCAGGGTTGTGGTATTATAATTGAGGCGGAACAAACGTCCGATATTCGAACCAATGGCCGAACCGGTAGTAACAATGGGCGACTCCAAACCTACCGAGCCTCCGAAACCAACCGTAAATGTAGAAGCAATCATCGACGACCACATTGATCTGGGACTCAACTGACTGTTTTTCTTTGATATGGAAAAGAGTATGCGGGAAATACCGTGTACAATATCTTCTTTCACAAAATACTTCACATACAATACCGTCACCAATATCCCAATAAAAGGATAGGCAAAATACAGCAGGTTGGCCGAACTGATATCCAATCCGTGGGTCAGGAACAGACTGGTGAAATGTACGGTATTTTTCAGAATAACAGCCGCAAGACCGGCAAATATACCTATCAGGAAACTCAACAGGATGATTAACCGCTGATGAGGGATATGTTCGGTAATCCATCGGATAATACGGATATGAGAGAAATTGTTCAATTACGAATTACGAAATTTTGAATTTTGAATCAGAAATTAGGAATTAGGAATTAATAATAACCGTCGGGGGCTGAAATATGTAATATTTGTGTATCATGGTCGATGTGGGTTATCAGTTCGGGATAGAGAGATATCAAGGTTTCTCTGTCGCCATCCATGACCTGCATGACCATGTTGCCCTTGTAGTTTTCTATTTTCTGTACGATACCGATTTTCCCGTATGTTGTATCGTGTACGGTGAAGCCGATCCATTGTT
>Ga0082212_10009505_pt1 | contig 12547 bp, 11 predicted proteins | sample TergutNt197P3_FD_71548 | JGI IMG/M metagenome (GOLD analysis project Ga0082212, IMG submission 71548) | Neocapritermes taracua P3 segment gut microbial communities from Petit-Saut dam, French Guiana - Nt197 P3 | ecosystem: Host-associated > Arthropoda: Insects > Digestive system > Gut ... | reverse complement strand
TGCCCGGACTTTTGCATACCAGGCCCTTGGCGCTGATCATTTCAGTGCAGCACACTGCCGCGCCGTTTTCACGGCAGAGCAGGCGGAAAGCCAAGTCGGAATAGCCCGCCAGCGGGGCGAGCCAAGGTTCGTACGGGCTGAAAGACAGAGGGAGGGTCACGCGTTCACTTCCTGCGGCAGCGGCGAAGGCGCCAGGCGAAGGCAGGCATCCCCCGCCGCGCACTCGCCTCTCCGGCAGAAAAACTTCGCCAGCAGGTTTTCGGCAAAGGCCAATGCGTCATGCAATTCATCAGCCACAAAGCCTTCCCCCAGGTGATCCAATGCGCCCGTACGCGCCAGGATGGCACGCACGGCTTCGCTGTCGTGCACCAAAATAGGCACTATCCCCCGCGCCAGACAACGCTCGAAAAACTGCTCCAGCGCGTGTACCCCGGAAGCGTCTATCCAGAAGACCCGGTTCAGGTGCAGAATCAGTATCTTGGGCAAATGCCGCTCATGTTCACGAAGCTGGCGTTCCAGTTCGCTGATGGCGCCGAAAAACAGCGTGCCGGCCATGAAGAAGAGGGCCAGGTTAGGGCAGTCCCCGACCCAGTGGAAGGCGCGAAGCGCGGGATGATCCCGCGGGATGCGCCGCAAAATGACATGGGAAGATTGGCGCACGAACAGCACAAGGGAAAGCAGCACGCCCAGCAGGATGGCTTTTTCCAAGTCAAAAAAGAGCGCCGCGCCCAGGCTGGCGAGCAAGACCAGCCGGTCAGCCCGCGTGGCCTTGAGACAGAAACGGATTTCCTCGCCCTTGATCATGCCCCAGGCCACGACCATAAGCAGGCCAGCCAGCGCCGGAAGGGGCACGTTTTCCATAAACGGGGCGAATACCAGTAGGGCGGCGAGCGTGAGCAGCCCCGTAAAAACCCCGGCAAAACGGCTGCGCGCGCCGGCAGCAAAGCTCACAGCACTCCTGACAAGGGAGCCGCAGCCCGGCAGGCCGGAGCAGAGGCCCGCGCTCATATTGCCGAGTCCCTGCGCCACGAGTTCCCGGCTGGGATCAAAATCCTGGCTTTTTGCGGCAGCCATGTTCTTGGCGATGGCGATAGACTCCACGGCCCCGACAATGGCGATGGCCAGAGCGGGCAGGAACAGCGTCCGCATCAGTTCGAGATCGGGCGCAGGCGGCAAGGATAGAGGCGGCAAGGCCGAGGAAACGGAGCCGGCCATCGCCACGCCGAAACGCCCAGCGTCCACCAAGGCGGCGGCGAGGGAGCATATAACCAGGGTCATCAGCATGCCCGGCCAGCGGGGCAGAAAATGCCTGAAGGCGAGAAGCAGGCCCATCGCGCCAAGCCCGAAGGCCAAGCTCCAGGGATGGATCTGCGCGATGTGCCGCCCGACTTCCAGGATATGCGGGAAAAATCCACCGGGAGAGACATAACGCAAGCCGAGCAGATGCTTGATTTGCCCGCCAGCGATGAGCAGCGCGGCCCCTGTAATGAAGCCGGTCATGACCGCGTGCGAAATATAGCCGGCCAGCTCGCCGAAACGCGCAAGCCCCATGAGTACCTGGAGGGCCCCGACAAAGATGGCGATGCCGAAGATATAGGGCATGCGGACATCTTCGGGCATGGCGGCAAGCGGAACGCCCGCCACGCTTACTTGGGCGCAGATGGAAAACAGCAGCATGGAGACGGTGTTCGTTGGACCAGCCTGCAGATAGCGCGAAGCGCCCCACAGGGCGGACACGATCACCGGCACGATGGCCGCGTAGATGCCGTACTTCGGGTGTACCCCGATGACCGTGGCATAGGCCATGGCCTGCGGAATGCCCACCGCCGCCACGGTTAGGGCGGCTGCAATATCCGCCTTGGCGTCCTCGCGCCCGTAAGCGCGCAATTCCGACACAAAGGGAAACCAAGCCTTCATGATGCTCCCGCCAGATTTGACAAAGCCCAGAAAACTGGCTTGGCGCGCCCGCTCAGGCGCTTTTTCGGCGCAAGCGCATCGCGCCTGCGCCGAGCAGCCGGGCCAGCTGCGGCCAAAGGCGCAAGACCTTGTGTCACCAACCGCTTTTGCCGCGCGCTCCCGCTACCATCGGCTGTACGGCACGCGCGCCAGGTTCGCGTTGTAATACCGGGGGTCGTTGGTAACTTCCTCGCCGATCCAGGCGGGTATTTCAAAGGCCTGGTCTTCGCGCGCAAGCTCGATTTCCGCCACGACTAGCCCCTGGTTCGCGCCGTGGAATTCGTCAATTTCCCAGCAAAAGCCACTATATTCAACTGCATAGCGAGTCTTTTCGATCAACGGTTTCCGGGCGAGCGTGGCCAGCATATGCCGCGCATCCTCCATGGGCAGGGGGTATTCGAACTCGCTGCGCACAGCCCCGCCGGTCGCGCCCTTGATGTTCAGCGTCGCCTTGCCGTCCGCGATGCGGACACGCACGGAGCAGGCCACGCCGTCCGCCAGGTAGCCCTGCACATAGGGCTTGCCGGTCGCAAGGCCGCGCCAGCCGTCATTGAGCAGCAGAAACTTCCGTTCGATTTCCGTGCCCATGCGCCACTTCCTTTATTCGGCACACGCCGCAAACTTCTAGGGAACTAGGATAGCCGCAACGACGGCAAGGCGCAAGTTCCGTCCCTGCGGTCGCCTCCAGCCGGGCGAAGGCCGCTCGGCCCCGCTCCAGGAAGCCCTGGTAAAAGTCCAGCTTGCGGCCCGGCATGGCTTCCTCAAGCTGTTGCCACAAGCGCTTGTACAGGGTGAAACTCGCGCCCTTGCTGTACGGACAGGGGGCATGGTGGTGTTCGATGCCCATCAAAAAGGCGTAGTTGGCCGTTTCGAACTCACTGAGCCGCCACAGGGGCTTTACCTTGCGCGCGAAGCCGTCCTCGCCTTCCAACAGCGGCCCCTGGTCCGACAGATAGGCCTGGTCCCAGCGCAGCGTATTGCTGGTCAGACGTGCGACCTCGTCATCCAGGTTGTGCCCGGTGGCAAGCGCCGCATACCCGCCCTCCAGCGCCGCGCGGTTGAACCAATAGCGCTTGATCTTGCCGCAGACCGAGCAAACGGGACGCCGCAGGCATTCCCGCACCAGCGGGATGGCAAGCCCTTCCCGCGCCATGTCCTGCACCAGCAGTTCCAGACCATGGCGCGCGCAAAAACGCTCTACAACGCCCCGGGCCGCGTCCGAGGAACCCGGAATGGCCAGGTCAATGAACAGACCCGTTATGGCATAGTTCTGGCGTTTGAGTTCCAGGGCTAGGGAGAGCGAGTCCTTGCCGCCCGAAAGCGCAACCAGTACGCGGTCCTCGCGCGTAAACAGCCCCAGCCCGCGAATGCCCCGCTCCACCTGCCGCGCGAAAAACTCCAGGTAACAGGTGGCGCAAAAGCCCGCATGGTGGCTGGGAAGCGCCACGACCGCGAGTGCCTTGCATACCTTGCATTTCATGGCGAACCTTCGCGGCTGCGTATGCCGCCGAAGCAAGCGCAAGCCGCGTGTACAACATTCTAAAGGATCCGAAGCAAAAAGGCAAAATCCGGCAAATGGTCGGCGGAAAAACTTTTTACCTTGGTGCACGCAAATTGCATAAAAATGCAGAGATGTCATATTTCAGGCGCTATATTTGATAATACGTTTAAATAACTATTTTAAAAACGAGGTGACCTGTCATGGCTGAAAACACCCCCTTGATCCGCCCGTCCGCCGGGCAGAGCAGCACCGTTTCCGTCGGCCCGAACGCCAGACTGGAATTCTCCTTTGACCAGGGCAACGCCAACTTAAGCAAGGCTGGCCAGAATCTTGTGTTCACCTTCGACGACGGCGCGATACTGACGCTGGAAGGCTTTTACGACAACTTCGGCGGCAAGGCCCAGCCCCCCACGCTGGTTGTGCAGGACAACGAACTGCCGGGCGAAACCTTTTTGGCCGCGCTGCACAATCCCGACCTCATGCCCGCAGCCGGGCTGGCCGGACCGCAGCAGGGCGGAGGTCTCTACGAGGACGCCGACCTTTCCAGCGTCGACGGCGTGGACGGACTTGACAAACTTGGCTTTGCCGGCTGGACCCACATCGCGGCAGGCGGGCCTAAATACCAGGGTGCGGGCGTTACTGGCGGCGGCCTGGATGCCCTTGGCAGGTCCGACTTTGACAGTCGGATCCAAAAAACGATGGCCGGCCGGGATGGTCAGAATACGGACGTGGGCGCAGCTGGCACCGACGCCGGTGCTGGCGGCGGCGGCGGTGGTGGTGCCGGTGGTGGTGCCAGTGGTGGTGCCAGTGGTGGCGGCGGCGCGGACACGAAAACCAGCGACGCCCTCAGTGCCCTTCATTCCGTGAACAACGTCGCTGTACTCACCGAGTCAGAATCTAAACACGTTGCAGTACCACTGCAAGGGGACTCCTTCACTTCCAATGCCGCCAACCATCACAGCGGCGGCTTGGCGGCTAGCACATTGAAAGAATGCGGATTTGACCTGTTAGCTGCAGCGAAAAAAAACGGCATCTCGTGGGATGCTGCTCTGGATAAGAGTAACAATGGCGCAGGCAAGTTCATGGACGTCGAGGTGCGCGCAGATGGAGGCACGGTAGCCTTTTCGGGAAACCTGACAGCAAACGGTAACGTATCTGCTGCCTACTATTTCGTCCTCTTACAAAATATAGGCGGCAAGTGGGTGCCGGTACAAGAAGAATCCGGCAAGGCAGCCCCAGGAGATGGGCCAGCTACAGAATTCTCTATTGAGTGGAACGGCCTGGACGAAGGTTCCTACAAATTCTTGGCTTTTGTTCTGCCGACTGACAAGGGTAACAATCTCGCCACGCTTACCTTGCTAAACGGCGGAGCAAACTGGCTTGAACCCCCGGCATACGAGTATGAGGTTGCCGGCAACGTTATTGGCGACCCCACCTTCGCAGCCGCGGGAGTCACGGGCGCGGATGGCGGAGACAAAGATTACTTTGTCAACGCGAACGGCGAACCCGAAGCTCTGAAAGCCGAAAACGCCTACGTCGCGTCCTGGACCTTTACGGATCATAAGGGGGATAGTGTCACCATTGATACCTCCACCGGCAACGACACATACAATGGCGGGAATTATGCCATCACCTTCTGCCGCGACGGCTCGTACGAGTTCCGCTGGACGAACGACGGCAATCCTGACGGACAGGATTGGCTGAATAATCTCGATATTACCTATACGCTGATGTACGCGAAGGACGGTGTGGGCTACGAGGATACCGCCGTCCTGTATATCCGCGACTCAGACCATGTGTCGCCGGATGGACTTGTCTACAACAGCGATTTCTCCATCATCCACGGCAGTGAGAACGACGACACCTTCTCCCTAACATCTGGAAATCACACCATTTACGGCGGCGGTGGACACGACACTTTCGCTTACACATTCGCCAGCCTGTCCGGCGAGGACCATATCAAGGACTGGCAGGCCGGGGACAAGCTGGATATTGATGCCGTGCTCACAAGTGGCAGCGGCACGCTAAACGAACTGTTGAGTGTGCAATGGGATAATACAACGGAAGCCTTTACGGGCGAATCCGGCGATGTCTCGATTGCCCTGTCCATTGACGTCGGCAGCCAGGCCACCTTGACCGTGACGGAGGGCACCAACAGCAAGATCATCGTGATGGAAGGTTACGACTTCGCCAGCCAAGTGGCGTCGCACGATGACGCAGCCGCGCAAATACTGCTGCACAATATGATCAAGGTCGCCGGTTGACGCGCAACGCCAGGCACATCCAGACCATACAGCTAACCCCCGGCACGTCACAGCTGTGATATGCCGGGGGTTGTTTCTCGTCTGGAGCAAGGAAACAGCAATTTCAAAGCAAAATTGCTCTAATAGGAATGCTCATCCTTCAGTTGTTCACTCGTCACGGGTCCGGCAAAAGTCCTGTACATCCAAAATTGGTAGCAGATGACAAGAGGCACGAAGACAAGCGCGACCCCGAGCATGATGGTCAGGGTAAGCTTGCTGGAAGAGCCGTTAAAGGCCGTGATAGTCGCGGCCGGATCCATGCTGGAGATGATCATGCCGGGGAACATGCCAAGCACGCCGAAGAAGGTCACGCCGATAATGAACACTCCGCTGCTAGCCCAAGCGTGCAGCAGCCTGCCGGCTCGCAAAAAGTGCCGCACGCCGAACAGACCGGCAACGGCCAAAAGCGGCGCCGCGGCCAGGAAGGGATATTGCAGATAGTTGGCGTACAGCTTGGTATACATTGCCGTAAGCCCCAAAAAGGCCAAGGTCACGATCAGCACAACCGGCCACAGGCAAAGGGCGGCGGCAACGGCCTTGGTGTGCAGTGCGCCGTCGGACTTGAGGCAGAGCCACAACGCGCCGTGCATGGCGAAGACCAGCACGAAGAACACGCCGCCGGCCAGTCCGTAGGGGCTGAGCAGGCCAAGCAGGCTGCCGTGGTACACGCCGTGCTGATCAATGGGAATACCCATGAACAGGTTGGCAAAGGCCACGCCGAACAGCAACGCGGGCACAAAGTTGCCGAGGAACTGCATAAGGTCCCAGAACGGCTTCCAGCCGGGCAGCGTTTCCTTGCTGCGAAACTCGTAGGACACGGCCCGGAAAATGAGGGCGAACAGCAGGATGAGCAGCGGCGCATACAGCGCGCTGAACATCACGGCATAGGCCTTGGGGAAGGCCGCGAAGGTCACGCCCCCTGCGGAGATGAGCCATACTTCGTTGCCGTCCCAATAGGGACCCGCAGCATTATAGATGATGCGCTTCTCCTCCTCCGTTTTGGCAAGGAAGGGCAAAAGCGTGCCAAGGCCGAAGTCAAAGCCGTCAAGCAGGAAGTACACGGCCCACAACAACCCCCAGAGGCAGAACCAAGTGACTTGAAGCATCTGATAGGTTTCCATGGCTACCTCCCCGGACCCTGACAGGCGTATTTGCGCAAAAGGTATATATCAATAAAGCCAAGCAGGCTGTAAACCACAATGAACGCCACAAGCGACACGACGACATTGCCGGCGGGCACGGGCGAAACCGCGTCCGCCGTACGCATGAGGCCGTAGACTATCCAAGGCTGCCTGCCCACTTCCGCCACGGTCCAGCCAAGGGCCAGCCCCAGGTACGGCAGGGGGATGGCCCAGACCAGAGCGCGCGCAATCCCCGGATCAATCTCCTCCTTGTTGCGCTGCAAAAAGGCGACGCCCGCCAGCAGGATGAAAAGCCCCCCAAGACCTACCATGAAGCGGAAGGACCAGAAGGTGGAACTGACCGGCGGCCAGTCATTTTCCGGAAAATCCCGAAGTCCCTTCACCTCGGCGTTGACATCGCCATAGGCCATCCAGCTCATGAGGCCAGGGATGCTCAGCCATTCCAAGCTGTTCATCTTGTTGGCCCGATCAGGAAATTGCAACATATGCATGGGCGCGTTCTTCTCTGTTTTCCACTGGGCCTCCATGGCCGCCAGCTTGACGGGCTGGTACTTGGCCACGACCGCACCCTGGTGGTGGCCGGTCACGGCGGTGAGCAGCGCGCAGACCAGCGCAAAGGGGGCGGCCATGCGAAAACAGCGGCGGAAAAAGTCGCTGTTGCTATTACGCGCCAGGTGCCAGGCGGAAACGCCGAGTACAAAGAAACCCGCGAGCATCCACGAAGAGACAATGGTGTGCGCGTACTGGCCCCAGGCGTAGGGATTGGTGAGAATGGCGAAAAAATCTTCCAATTCGGCCCTGCCGTTGCGGATCACATAGCCTACGGGGTGCTGCATCCAGCCGTTGGCAAGCAGAATCCACAGCGCGGAACAGTTGGAGGCCAGCGCCACCATCCAGATGGCGAAACAGTGGGTTTTTTTGCCCACGCGCTCCCAACCGAAAGCCCAGACCGCCAGGAAGGTTGATTCCAAAAAGAAGGCCAAGGTAGCCTCAATCGCCAGCAGGGAACCGAAAATGTCGCCCACATACATGGAATAGCGCGACCAGTTGGTTCCGAACTGGAACTCAAGGGTTATGCCGGTCACCACGCCTAGCGTGAAGTTGATAATGAACAGCTTGCCCCAAAACTTCGCCATGCGCTTGTAGACTTCGTCGCCAGTCACTACGTAGCGCGTCTCCATCCACACCAGCAGCACGGAAAGTCCGAGCGTCAGAGGAACGAAGATGAAGTGGAAGAAGACCGCTACAGCAAATTGCAGGCGGGAAAGCAATACAACGTCATCCATAACTATGTCCTTGTTAAAGCAGTTTAACTTTTAAGCGCTTCATTCCGCGTGGACGGCGAAAATGCATCGCGCCTAGCCGACAGAGCAATTCTAGCCTCCACACTTGGCTGTAAGCGCCTGGCCGACGGCTTTGCCAAGCGCATGGCACTGGCCGAGACTCTCGTGGCCGGGAGTCCATTGCGTTTTTACAAAAGGCGCGGGCATTTCCATGCCCATGGATTCCAGCCATTCGTGAAGAATTTTCGGGCCTTCCCCGGACCAACCGTAGGAGCCGAAGGCCCCACCGACACGGTTTTTCGGGCGCAGCCCTTTCATATACGTCAGAGCGGCGGCCATGGCGGGCAAAACCCCGTTGTTGTGCGTGGGGGAACCGGCCAACACGGCGCCGCAGCGCGCCAATTCGGTCATCACATGACTGTGATGGTTGCGCTTCAGCGACATGACGCGCGACGGCACACCGACGGCTTCCAGCCCGCTCGCCGCTGCATAGGCCATTTTTTCCGTGGAATGCCACATGCTGTCATAGATAATCAGCGCGCGCCTCTGGGGTTTTTGCTCGGCCAGACGGGCATAGGCGTTCAGAATACAGTCCACGCTTCGCTTGTCACGATAGATCAAACCGTGATCCGGGGCGATCATCTCAATTTCAAGGCCGCCGAGCGCCTGCAAAGCGCCGAGCACTTGCGGCGAGAAGGGCAGCACGATGTTGTAATAATAGGCCTCGACGGCATTGAGCAGATATTCCTCGCCCACTTCGTCGGCATAGCGGACGGTGGACGCAATGTTTTGCCCGAACGCGTCATTGCTGATCAAAAGCTTGTCCTCGGGGATGTAGGAAACCATGCTGTCAGGCCAATGGAGCATTCGCGTCTCAAAAAACCGAATGGTGCGCGAGCCAATGTTGAGGCTCTCCCCGTTCTTCACAGCTTGTACGGGCCAGTCCGCACAGTCGAAATGCCCCTGCATGGACTTGACGCCCATCTGCGAGCAGAAGATTTTTTCGGGCCTGCAGCGGGCTACAAGTTCAGCCAAGGCCCCGGCATGGTCAAGCTCCAGGTGGTTGCATACGATATAGTCCACCTGTTCCAAAGGAAGCACCTTGGCCAGGCGGCACAGCATGGCTCCGGTAAAGGCCTTGCTCACGGAATCAAAGAGCACGTTTTTTGCGTCTTTGATCAGGTAGGCGTTGTAGGTGCTGCCTTCAGGAGACAGAGAATAGCCGTGGAAGTCGCGGGAATCGAAATCTACAGCGCCAACCCACCAAATGTCTTTTTTAATTTCAATAGGCTGCATATCAACTCCTCAAATCGGCCGTATGCTGGGAACACCACCGCTTGCCCATCCCTACGCAACGGACTGGCCAGCGCGGTCGCGCCTTGGCAAAGCCCGCCGCTCGGGCTTTGCCATCAATCTGCCGTCTGGAAGATGCCTTCCGGGCGGCGACGCCGCTCAGGCTGCGGAAAACTCCGACTTGGACGCGCCGCAGACCGGGCAAGTCCAGTTGCCAGGCAGTTTTTCAAAAGGAGTGCCGGCAGGGATGTCGCCTTCACCCCGCGCCGGATCATATTCATACCCACACACTTCGCAGACGTGCTTTTGCATCGGATGCTCCTTTATGCTTCGTTATACTTCCGTTTTCCAATGGCCATGCAGGTTGCAGTATGCACGCACGGTAACCTTGTCCTTACAGGCGCAGCCGCACTGGAATGCCGCTTCGGGCGCATCGCCGGGCTTGAGAAAATGGGTGCAACTGAAAGTGTCGCCCACCAGCTCCACCCATTGGACCCAGTGCTTTTCTTCCATGGGATGCGCAACCGCGCCCACCTTGACCTTGATGCCCTGCTCGGTCTTTTCCGCGGCAGGCACATGCTTTTCCCTGGCGGCGTCGGTCACCCCTTCCTTGAGGAGCGTCATGGAGTCGCCGCAACAGGCAAGCGTCCCCCCTCCGCCCTGAAAAACTTCCACAATGGCGAGGCACTTTTCGCACTTGTACAGTTCGAACCGCTCGGGCATGATGCCCTCCTCTGGAATCCGCATGCCGCTGCGGATAAAGATAGGTTATGCTATATGTAAGAGCAAAGCATAGCCCCAGACAGCCAGAAAGTCCAGCAAAAATTTGAAAATAAAATAATGTTGAGAAATTAAAAATGAAATAGGAATGATTACTAGTTTTTATACGCTATGGCTTATCGCGACGTCGTACGCCGAGAATATTGGGTAGAGCGCTCCCGCTTTCGGGAGAATGCAAAAAAGTCATGCTGCTCTGTCCGATCCACAGGCGGCGGAGCTTGGGGCAGCGCACCAGCATGGCGGCCTGGGAACCGCCCTCCACATACATAAGGGACCGCAGCGCGAGAGGCAAGCGCAGCAGCGCGGCGGCAAAGGCCTCGCCGGTCATGGGATGGCGGCAATGGATAAAGAGTATGTGCCCCTGCCTGTCCTGGCCGACAGCGGCAATGGAATGTTCCGGACCGCCGGGCAGCCAGAGCGTCCTGCCCTCCGTGTCTATCATCCGGTAGTTTTGCGCAACGAGCCTGTAGAGCGGCAAACGCGCCTCCCACGGATCGCGCTCCCGATCCAGGATGGCGGCCAGGGGCAAATCCGGCGTCTCGGGCTCCGCCACGAAAAAGGCCCCGAACTTGCCGTGTATCCTGGGATTGTTCACCTGCGCGCCATAGCGCAGGTAGCCGGTGCTCGTCACGTAATCCGGCAGGTACATGCTGGCGTTGATCGCCAGCACCAGTTCTTCCTGCTCCGCCCAGGCCGCCAGCGAATGGGACGCCGCCCTCTCCGCGCCGGCGCTGTGCAAGCTGAAACGGAACGCGGCGGGATCAATGCGCAAAATGTCAATGCTTGTCGCGCTCTCCGCCCGGGGGGAGGCAAAACTGGCGAAGTGCAGGCCCGCCTCCAGTTCCTGCCAAAGCGGCGCGGCATCGCCGCGCAAGGCAGGCAGGCAGCACAGGAGCGCGCACGCGCACACCCTGAAAAAGTGAAAGCGCAACATGCAGATGGAATAGAATACTCTTGCGCGCTATGCAAGCTTGCCCTGTGCGGGGTCAGGGCAATCGAATGAAGTTTCAAGTTTTTGGAAAACATGTTTGGGGATCAGAGATAGCGTCTGGGAGAAGAGTGTGGTATGGTGAGCCATGTTCAGAAGCTCCTTGGCATGCAATGGATTGTGCAAAATTCTCATGGCATAACCTTTGGAGATTTTGAACATTTTTCTTTTCCCTTAGCCGGACAGCAATGGTCTTTTCTAATTATGCAGCAGCTCGCTGCATAACCATCAATATACTATAATTATTATGAAAAATGAACAATTGATGAGCTTGCCTCAAGGATATGACACCCTTCTGGCCACGTTAAAAAAACGTGTCCATCAAGCCCGCATGTCTGCCGCCTTGGCCGCTAATACGGAGTTAATCAAGTTATATTTGGACATAGGCGAAGAAATTTTAGCCCGCCAAGCTGTTGAAGGATGGGGAACAGGGGTTATCGGGCGACTTGCAAAAGATTTGCGAAACGCCTTCCCTGACATGAAAGGGCTTTCGCCAAGAAATTTTGCCTATATGCGTAAATTAGCTGAACTTTGCGCTGAGAATCCAATTTTGCAGCAGATTGCTGCAAAATTGCCTTGGGGGCATACCCTTGTTCTTATTGATCGTCTGAAGGCTGACAATGAGCGCCTTTGGTACGGCCTGAAAGCCCTTGAGAATGGTTGGTCCCGGGCCATGCTTCAGATGCAGATTGAAAGCCGGCTTCATGCACGGCAGGCTGAAATCCCTAAAACCAGTAACTTCAAAGAGCGCTTACCAGACTTGCAATCAGATATGGCGCTGGAAGTGCTGAAAGACCCGTATGTATTCGATTTTCTTTCGGTAGGAGAGGATGCCCATGAGCGTGAGATTGAACGTGAGTTAGTGCGCCATATCACGGAATTTCTGCTGGAACTCGGCAGCGGGTTTTCTTACGTCGGCAAGCAGGTTCACCTGGAAGTCGCCGGTGAAGATTTCTATTTGGATCTGCTTTTTTACCACCTGAAGCTGCGTTGCTATGTAGTCATCGAACTCAAGGCCGGGGCTTTTAAGCCGGAATACGCGGGCAAGCTGAATTTTTATTGCTCGGTGGTGGATGACGTGCTTCGCCACGAAAACGACAATTCCACCATCGGTCTGATCCTGTGCAAAAAGAAAAACGGATTGCTGGCCGAATATGCCTTGCGGGACATGGTAAAACCCCTGGCTGTGTCAGATTACGCATTGACACGCGCCATACCTGAAAATTTGAAGGCGAGTTTACCCAGCGTTGAAGAGATTGAACGGGAACTGAAAGGTAATCCCCCCATTTTATGTATGGGTC
>Ga0082212_10009504_pt1 | contig 12547 bp, 11 predicted proteins | sample TergutNt197P3_FD_71548 | JGI IMG/M metagenome (GOLD analysis project Ga0082212, IMG submission 71548) | Neocapritermes taracua P3 segment gut microbial communities from Petit-Saut dam, French Guiana - Nt197 P3 | ecosystem: Host-associated > Arthropoda: Insects > Digestive system > Gut ... | reverse complement strand
CACACTTGAAGGCAAAGAATGGCGTTTAAGAGGCAGAATAGCCCCAAATATCCACTATTCTTGAATCGTTTGTCTGCCACATCGGGTGAATGTACCTGAGGCAACTTTTCTGAAAAAGTTCAGCATCACCCTACGGCCTCTAATCTCGTAGATATTATTTTCTATTGTCGATACTTGAAGTTCCATTTTCCTATACTTTTTCAGCGGTCAGTTTGATTTCTGTACCACAGTTGGGGCAATTGATGGTGCCGGTTGAGGGCTTATCAAAAAGATCGGTTATCGGGATTTCTAAAGCAGTAGCGATCTTTCTTAGTGTGGTTATTGTTGTGTTACCGTTTATTGCCTTTGACAGACCGACGCGAGAGATTCCTAATTTTTTGGCCAACTCTGTTTGTGTTAGGTGTTTCTCCTTGAGAATCAGACCTATTCTAAATTCATTACTCATGTTATACATATTGTTTGCGGCGGCAAAGGTATAAATTAAACGTATTGTATGCAAATTTTGAAAAAAGATTAAAAAAAGTATAAAAATATTTGCACAGATGAAAACTTATTCTTATCTTTGCAGCCAGAAATGACAACGACAACTATACACAATTTAAAACCTACCACCATGAACCCGACCACCCCGACAACCACCCAAAAGATCAGCAGTAACGACCTAAGAACGATCATGATCAGTGCTGGCGTTTTTACCGCACCACCCGTCAAAGTTTCTCACTTTGCCTCAAAAGAGCGTGGGCGAACTTCAAATTAAAGATAGCCATGAGAAACGGGATTGTACGCTTCTATTTTCAAAAGATAGACGGGACGATCCGCGAGGCATGGGGAACGCTCAGAGCCGATCTGATACCTCAACAAGGGGGAGAATCGGGAGCAACCCGCAAAGCAAACGAGACGGTACAAACCTACTTCGATACTGAAAGGCAGGAATACAGATGCTTCAAAAAACTCAACTTAGTTATAGCATAATTTACTAACCAATTTAACTTAAAACCAATACTATTTATGAAAACAGCAACCCTAACGATCCCCGTAAATAACGATCATGACATTGTAAGGTTTGGCGACATTTTGATGGAAGCTCAAAGAATGTTTGATGTGGAAAAGGATGAAAAGAACAAAGCGTACAGTTTCATTGTCAATTGTGGACGCTTTGACGAATACAAAAGGTTTCATGCCGACCACTCAGGCCGCGATCATCATGCCGATTGTGTGAATTACGTAGAACGGGAGGCACAAAAGCGCTAAAGGATTCAATGACTATTTTTGTGAACGCAAACGATTACAAAAAGCATAGAGACATGAATACAAACACAAAACAGTATCCGGGCAAATACAGTATTGTAATGGAGCCGGGACAGAAAAAAATGATTCGCGGCGTAATGATACAGTGATCCAGCGATCTTCTTTTCGACACTTGTAAACATTGCATCTTTGACAAATCCAATCTCTGTTACGCGATGGTATGCACAAAAAGGAGCGACGGCCAAAAGGTGTATTATAGGCAGGCATTGTGATAGCGACCCGTTAAACATCCCTTAGTGGGTATATAACGGTAAATTAGAATTTGCGCAGGGGTTGGTTTGAAGCCGACCCCTGCCCATTTTTGGGTAAGGGTACATGGGTTTGGTAGAAGCCACCCCAAACAGGGAGCGGCATCAGAAATGAGGCCTCTTTTTTGCTCATTCTGCAAAAAACGCGAACCTATTATGCGCGCATACGAACAACAAGGGAGCAGAACCCGATGCAGGGAGCGGAACCCGATGCAGAGAGCAGGTTTTTGGCAGAACAAAAACTTTCTTTATCTTTGAGATGTGAAAAGTCCGTAAAAAGGCTGTTTTTGGCAGAAATTGTTACCCGTTTGTTACCCGACACGAAAAAAAAGCGGGCTTTTCTTTTTAATAGTCAGCGGGTTACTTAAATCGCTTTACTTTTCAAAAACAAAAGCAAACGCTTTTTCGTTGTAATAAAACAGATATGCTACATATCTTCTTTTTTAGTTTTTACGGTTAATATCTATTCATTTTTTTTGCATAATTATTCATTTTTCGCATAAAGCTCCACCAAATGCAGCATCACTTCTGCCGCCTTCTCCATGCTCTTTACGGGGAGATACTCCAATTTTCCGTGAAAGTTGTGGCCGCCGGCAAAAATGTTGGGGCAGGGGAGGCCCATAAAGGAGAGCCTTGCTCCGTCTGTGCCGCCGCGTATGGGCTTGACAATAGGGGTAACGGAGGCCATTTCCATCGCTTTAATCGCTTTTTCTACCACGTGGTAGTGCGGCTCTACCTGTTTGCGCATATTGTAGTATTGATCTTTGAGTTCCAACGAAACGATATGGCTCCCGTATTTGTCGTTGATATGTTGCACGCATTGGGTTAAAAATGCTTTTTTCTGTTCAAATTTAGCAGCATCGTGGTCGCGGATAATGTATTGTACCGATGCTTCTTCTACCGTTCCGTTCAACTGCGTCAGGTGGTAAAAGCCTTCGTAATGGTCGGTATGTTCGGGGCGTTCTACGCTCGGCAGCAGGGCATTCAGTTCCATCCCTATCAATATTGCATTGAGCATCTTGTTTTTGGCGTAACCCGGATGGAGGTTTCTGCCCTGAATATGGATTTTGGCCGATGCGGCGTTAAAGTTTTCATATTCTAATTCTCCCACCTGACTTCCATCCAAAGTATAAGCGTAATCGGCGCCAAAAGCAGGTACGTCAAATTTATCTACCCCGCGCCCGATCTCTTCGTCGGGGGTAAAGCCGATTTTAATATCCCCATGCTTAAAGTCAGGATGTTGTATCAGGTACTGCACGGCGTACATGATGGCTGCAATGCCTGCTTTATCGTCGGCGCCCAACAGCGTAGTCCCGTCGGTGGTAATGATGGTTTGGCCAGTGTATTGGCTCATTTCGGGAAAATCGGCAGGGTCCAGCACGATGTTTTTCTCTTTATGCAGCACTATGGGCTTTCCATCCCAGTTTTTGATAATCTGAGGACGAATGTCGGCTCCGGATGCATCGGGCGCAGTGTCTACATGGGCAATGAATCCGACCGCAGGAACTTTGCGCGCTATATTGGAGGGAATGGAGGCCATCACGTAGCCGTATTCGTCGAGTTTGGCATTGGAAACACCCATTGCGTGCAACTCTTTCACTAATTGTGCGGAGAGGATTAACTGCTTTTGGGTGCTGGGCTGCGTTTGGGATTCGGGATCGGAGGCGGTATCAAAAGAGATGTACCGTAAAAATTTATCTAAAATGGATTCCATAACATTGATATTATTCAGGTTTTGCTTTTAGCGAAGAACGGATAAGGTAATAGATGAGCAACAGGTACATAGCCACCGCCAACCATTCGCCGTAGGGCTTGGCCATCCAGACGGCGCTGGTCAGGTCGGCGCCGGTAAACTTAATGATGGCGCTGACTACCCCCATCAGGGCGCCTCCGGCAATGAATCCCGAAGCCAACAGCGTTCCTTTTTCGGTACGGGCGGTATTGACGGCGCTATCTTTACTGCGGGAGCCTACATACCAACTGACGGCTCCGCCCACCAACAGGGGCAAATTCAAATCGAGGGGAATAAACATACCCAAGGCAAAAGCAAGCGCAGGTATTTTTAAGAAAGTCAGTATAATGGCGATAATGGCGCCGATGCCGTACAACAGCCAGGGGGCCGCTCCGCCCGACATCATCGGTTCAATCACGGCGGCCATGGCGTTGGCTTGAGGCGCAACCAAGGCCCCTTCGCCCACAAATCCATACGTTTGATTCAATACCAGCATCACTAAGCCTACGGTAGCGGCGGCCACTAAAGTGCCCAAAAACTTCCAGCGTTGCTGCACCGCCGGCGTAGAACCTAACCAGTAGCCGATTTTAAGGTCGGTAACAAAGCATCCCGACATGGAGAGGGCCGTGCAGACCACCCCTCCGATAATAAGGGCGGCTACCATACCCGCCGTGCCCGAAAGTCCGGCGGCCACCATAACCACAGAGGTAATAATCAGGGTCATCAAAGTCATGCCGCTGACGGGATTGGTGCCCACAATGGCAATGGCGTTGGCGGCCACGGTGGTAAAGAGAAAGGCGATGATTCCAACCACCAAAAGGGCAATCACGGCATGGGTAATGTTATGCAGGATACCCAGATAGAAAAAGACAAAAATAGCCACCAGCGCAGCCAGCACCCCAAAGACAATAATCTTCATAGAGATATCTTTTTGGGTGCGGATTTCCTTTGCCGCTTCCCCTTTGCCTCCTTTAATCTCTTTAACAGCCAATCCTACAGCGCTGCGGATGATTTTGGAAGATTTAATAATGCCGATGATGCCGGCGGTGGCAATCCCTCCGATACCGATGTGGCGGGCGTATTCTCTAAAGAGCGCTTCTGGACTCATGCTGCCGATGGTTTGCATCAGGCCGGTGTGCATCAGGTCAATAACTTCTCCTCCAAAGAAGAGGTTTAACAACGGAACAATCACAAACCACGACAAAAACGATCCGCAACATATAATAAAGGCGTACCTTAATCCGATAATGTAACCCAGACCCAATACCGCTGCGCCCACATTGATTTTTACCAACACTTTTGCTTTTTCGGCAATGGCCTCGCCAAAAATGATCATTCGAGAGGTAATCGTCTCGTGCCACCAACCAAAAGAGGCGACTATAAAATCGTAAACGCCCCCTATCAATCCGCTGATTAAAAGATATTTTGCGCCTTTTCCTCCTGTCTCTCCGCTGACCAATACCTGCGTAGTGGCGGTGGCTTCGGGAAAAGGAAACTTGCCGTGCATATCCGATACAAAATATTTGCGGAACGGAATGAGAAAGAGGATACCCAATATACCGCCCAGCAGGGAACTCATAAAAATTTTGAAAAAATCAATACTGAGTTCGGGGTATTTGGCCTGCAGGATGTAGAGTGCGGGGAGTGTAAAAATGGCCCCCGCCACAATGGCTCCGGAACAGGCGCCTATGGATTGAATAATCACATTCTCTCCTAAGGTATTCTTGCGTTTTAGGGCGGTAGAGAGGCCCACGGCAATAATCGCAATGGGGATGGCGGCTTCAAAGACCTGCCCCACTTTTAAGCCCAAGTAGGCGGCAGCGGCAGAAAAAATAATCGTCATCAGCAGACCGATGGTGATGGACCAAAAAGTGGCTTCGGGATACTTTTTCCCGGGAGACATCAGGGGATGATACGTTTCTCCCGATTTGAGTTCGCGGTAGGCGTTTTCGGGAACTCCTTGAACAGGTTGATCTTGAGTCATAATATATAGTGGTTAAGTCTTCAAAGTTAGCCATTTTTGTGGAAATATGTATATTTGCACTCATGTACTTTGACCATAAAATTATTTGGATTACGGGAGCCTCGTCCGGGATAGGAGAGGCCCTTGCCGTGGCGTTCATCAAAGAAGGGGCAACGGTAATCGCCTCGGCCCCCTTTGCCGATGAATTGGAGGCGAGTAAAGCCAAGGCCTCCGATCCCCAAAGATTTCATGCCGTTCCGTTGGACTTAGCCCGACCCGATACCATTGCCCCCTTAGCGGCAGAAGTGATCAACCGGTTTGGCCGGATCGACATACTAATAAACAATGCCGGCATAAGCCAGCGATCCAACGTGTTGGAGACACCCATCGAGAACGACCGCAAAATCATGGAGGTAGACTACTTTGGCGCGGTGATCCTGACCAAAGCCGTTTTGCCGTGTATGATGGCACAGGGCGGAGGGCATATACTCTGTACCAGCAGCATGGTCGGCCTTTTTGGCTTTCCCCTGCGGTCGGCCTATTCCGCTGCCAAACACGCCCTGCATGGTTTTTTTGAATCGCTTAGGATCGAATATTACCACAGCAACATAAAAGTGAGCATCATCATTGGAGGACGCATTCAAACGGCGATTTCGATGAATGCCCTTACCGCAGACGGTACTGCCTACGGCCGGATGGACCAGGGGCAACAGGGGGGCATACCTAAAGAAAAGGCCGCCCGACAGATTCTCAGGGGCATCCGGCGGAATAAAAGGGAGATATGGGCAGGCGGAACCGAATTGTTGATGGTGCTTTTTAAGAGGTGGTGCCCCCGCCTCCACTTTACGATCGCCCGAAAAATCAAACCGACTTAACCGTAACCTAATAACCACACCATAATGAAAAAAATAATCAGCGGCATCCAGCAAATCGGAATCGGAGTGCCCGATGTGTATCAAGCGTTTGATTGGTATAAAAAGAGTTTTGGAATGTCCCTCCCCCTTTTCGACGACAATGGCGTTGCAGCCCTGATGCTACCTTATACCAACCACCAACCCCAGAACCGCCACGCCGTGCTTGCCTTAAACCTCAGGGGGGGGGGCGGCTTTGAAGTATGGCAATATACCACCCGTACACCGGCAGCCGCACCCTTTAACGTGGCATTGGGCGATTTGGGTATTTTTATCTGCAAAATTAAAAGCGACGACATCCCCTTGACTTATGCAACGCTAAAAAACTTGGGTGCGGAAGTACTGAACGAGCCGCAAAAAACGCCCGACGGGTCGTTGCATTTTTACCTTAAAGACCCTTACGGCAATCTGTTTGAGGTGATAGAAAACCTCCCTTTTTTTAGTAAAGGAACAGGTCATACCGGCGGAGCGGCCGGCGCAGGCATCGGGGTATCGGATATGGAGGCCTCCATAAAGTTTTACGCCGAGGTACTTGAATACGATAAAATTATCTACGACCAAACGGGCATCTTTCAAGACCTTACTCCGCTTGAAGGAGGCGGTAAGACTTTTCGCAGGGTATTGCTGACCCATTCCTTGCCACGCGAAGGCTCTTTTTCCCGACTGTTAGGCCCCTCTCAAATAGAACTGTTTGAAGCAAAAGATTATAAGGCGCAAAAGATATTTGCCGACCGCCAGTGGGGCGACCTTGGGTATATCCATATCTGTTTTGACGTTAAGAATATGGCCTTTATTAAGGCGGACTGCTCGGCAAAAGGAGTCCCGTTTCGGGTAGATTCGGGCAGTAACGATTTTGATATGGGGGAGGCCGCCGGCCATTTCGCCTACATCGAGGATCCGGACGGCACATTAATAGAATTGGTAGAAACCTTTAAAATTCCCATTATTAAAAAATGGGGCTGGCACCTGAACCTGAAAAAGCGCAATCCCCAAAAAGCCCTGCCTGACTGGCTGATTAAACTCCTGAAGTATGCGGGGTAGGCTATATGGCAAACAAGTCGTCCAAGATAACTTCGCTTTGAATATTACCCCAATATTCGTTGTGTTGTACTCCGTAGGTAGTTAACATGGTGATATGTACCGCTTTTTTGGTATGTGTCTTTTCGACAAATGTCCAAACCTTGTTTCTCAAATGATTATCGTACTCTTTTGTGATGACAAATTCTTTTCTGGAAAACTTACTTTCGCAAATGTTTATAACCTGGTCGTTGCGGTCAATGATTAAGTCAATCTGTACGCCGTTTTCTTCATCACGGTTTTGCCACGAAGAAGTATAGGTAATTACCCCATGGATACCGAGTTTTTTTCGAATTTAAAACTGCTCAGTTTCGTTAAACGTGAATGGTTACAAAAAGATTTGTCGTGTAACGCGGTTATGCAGTTCGCCGCGATTGCGAATAATTTTGTCCATACACATCGGTATTATTTTTCGCGGTAAAGGTATAAAAAGTAATTGATTCCGCAAAGTATTTAAAAATTATCTGCGGAAACGTGGTTTTTTAGGTTGATTCCGCAAGTTATTTCAAAAAAACTTGCAGAATAAAAAAAAGGCCTTACCTTTGCAGCCCGTTTGAGAAAACGGTCATCAGTTCCTTGACGTAATGAGAGAGAATAAGAGGTAAAGAAGAAAAGAGATAGATTAAATAGAAGATTTATTTCGAGCGAAAAAAAATAAAAGATTGGGTCTGTATAAGAGATTATAGGGACTACAATTTCAGAAGAAGTTACAAAGAGCGAACGGGGGATGCCTGGGCTTCTACCGGCGAAGAAGGAAGTGGTAAGCTGCTAAAAGCTGCGGGGATTTGCAAACGAGAGGTGATCCGCAGATATCCGAATGGGACAACCCAGTATGTTGAAGACATACTACTCCGTTAAGGAGGGCCAACGCAGGGAACTGAAACATCTAAGTACCTGCAGGAGAAGAAAGAAACATCGATTCTCAGAGTAGTGGCGAGCGAAATGAGAAGAGCCCAAACCGTATTTGTTCAGGCAAATGCGGGGTTGTAGGACCGCGTGATAAGTATTAACAGTAAAGTGGAACAATTTGGAAAAGTTGATCGTAGAGGGTGATAATCCCGTACACGTAAGCGGTTAATATTTTAGCGGCATCCTGAGTAAGGCGGGACACGAGGAATCCTGTCTGAATTCGCGGGGACCATCCCGCAAGGCTAAATACGAGTAGAAGACCGATAGTGAACCAGTACCGTGAGGGAAAGGTGAAAAGTACCCCGAACAGGGGGGTGAAAGAGACCCTGAAACCGTTCGCTTACAAGCGGTCGGAGCCACGCAAGTGGTGACGGCGTGCCTTTTGCATAATGAGCCTACGAGTTGCGTTGCAGTAGCGAGGTTAAGTACTTCAGGTATGGAGCCGAAGCGAAAGCGAGTCTGAACAGGGCGTTCAGTTACTGCAAGCAGACGCGAAACCTAGTGATCTACCCTTGACCAGGTTGAAGTAGCCGTAACAGGCTATGGAGGACCGAACCGGTTTCCGTTGAAAAGGATTCGGATGAGTTGAGGGTAGGGGTGAAAGGCTAATCAAACTGGGAGATAGCTCGTACTCCCCGAAATGTCTTTTGGGACAGCCTCAGGAACTAGCTTAACGGAGGTAGAGCTACTGATTGGTTGCGAGGGTTTCACCACCTATCAAAACCAGACAAACTCCGAATGCCGTTAAGTGATACCTGGGAGTGAGTCATCGGGTGCTAATGTCCGGTGGCGAGAGGGAAAGAGCCCGGACCAACAGCTAAGGCCCCCAAACGTGTGTTAAGTTGAGAGAACGATGTTCGGTTGCACGGACAGCTAGGATGTTAGCTTGGAAGCAGCTAATCATTTAAAGAGTGCGTAACAGCTCACTAGTCGAGCGACTGAGCGTGGATAATAAACGGGCATCAAGCACACTGCCGAAGCTATGGACAGACGCGAGTCTGTGGTAGGGGAGCATTCTTATCAGCGTCGAAGGCAGACCGTGAGGTTTGCTGGAGCGATTAGAAAAGAAGATGTAGGCATAAGTAACGATAATGCAGGCGGGAAACCTGCACACCGTAAGCCCAAGGGTTCCTGATCAACGTTAATCGGATCAGGGCTAGTCGGGACCTAAGGCGCAGCCGAAAGGCGAAGTCGATGGACAAATGGTTAATATTCCATTACCTGTATATAGAGCGAAGGAGCGACGCAGGAGTGACACGTACGCGTACTGACGGAATAGTACGTTAAAGCACGTAGGTAGACGCATTGTAGAGATATAGTGAGTGCTGATGTGCGACAGTACCGGGAGTTTTCGGATGACCGGACAGTTACGGTAAACAGACTGCCAAGAAAATTTCCGCAGCGATAATTTATATACAGCCCGTACCGTAAACCGACACAGGTGGGCGAGGAGAGGATCCTCAGGTGCTCGAGAGAATCATGGCTAAGGAACTCGGCAAATTAACCCCGTAACTTCGGGAGAAGGGGTCCCTGCGAGAGCAGGGCGCAGAGAAATGGCCCAGGCGACTGTTTAACAAAAACACAGGGCTTTGCTAAATCGAAAGATGAAGAATAAGGCCTGACACCTGCCCGGTGCCGGAAGGTTAAGAGGGGATGTCAACCGCAAGGTGAAGCATTGAATCGAAGCCCCGGTAAACGGCGGCCGTAACTATAACGGTCCTAAGGTAGCGAAATTCCTTGTCGGGTAAGTTCCGACCTGCACGAATGGTGTAACGATCTGGGTACTGTCTCAGCCATGAGCTCGGTGAAATTGTAGTAGCGGTGAAGATGCCGCTTACCCGCATTGGGACGAAAAGACCCCGTGAACCTTCACTATAGCTTAACATTGACATTGGATACATGATGTGTAGGATAGGTGGGAGGCTTTGAAACGGTGCCGCCAGGTATCGTGGAGCCAACGTTGAAATACCACCCTTTATTTATTTGATGCCTAATCCGTAAATATCGGAGACAGTGTTTGGTGGGTAGTTTGACTGGGGTGGTCGCCTCCAAAAGAGTAACGGAGGCTTCCAAAGGTACCCTCAGCATGTTTGGTAATCATGCGTTGCGTGCAATGGCACAAGGGTGCTTGACTGTGAGACCAACAAGTCGATCAGGTACGAAAGTAGGGCATAGTGATCCGGTGGTTCCGTATGGAAGGGCCATCGCTCAAAGGATAAAAGGTACTCCGGGGATAACAGGCTGATCACTCCCAAGAGCTCACATCGACGGAGTGGTTTGGCACCTCGATGTCGGCTCGTCACATCCTGGGGCTGGAGAAGGTCCCAAGGGTTCGGCTGTTCGCCGATTAAAGTGGCACGCGAGCTGGGTTCAGAACGTCGCGAGACAGTTCGGTCTCTATCTAATGCGGGCGATAGAAATTTGAGTGGATCTGACTTTAGTACGAGAGGACCGAGTTGGACGAACCTCTAGTGTACCGGTTGTGGCGCCAGCTGCACCGCCGGGTAGCTACGTTCGGAACAGATAAGCGCTGAAAGCATCTAAGCGCGAAACTGACCACAAGATGAGATTTCTTTTAAGGGACGTTCCAGATCAGGACGTTGATAGGCTACAGATGTAAAGGCAGTAATGTCAAAGTCGAGTAGTACTAATTACCCGTAAACTTATCGCTCAAAATGATTTCTTATACACGTAACACCTTGTTGTGTTCTCTTTCTTACCGATTTGTTAATAAAGAATTTTATGGTGGTTATAGCGGTGGTGTTCACCTCTTCCCATTCCGAACAGAGAAGTTAAGCCCACCCGCGCCGATGATACTGCAGTTATGTGGGAAAGTAGGTTGCCGCCAAAACTTTATACGTCGCACTTTCTATCCACACGCGGCGTAAATTAAGAATCTTTTCTCATGTTAAGTTTCTCATAGTGGATTGTTTTGGTTAATGTTTTTTTTACAGAAGGTTGCTCTCCCCGAGTAACCTTCTGGTTTTTGATGACTAGATAAATGAGAATTTATTTAGCCGTTCCTGAAACCCAAAATCCGCATTAGCCAATTCTATTTTAATTTCTAATGCGTAGTGTTAGAAAAAATGTCATATAAAATATTTACGATCAATAGATTGTGTTTAAGCCCCGCAAGGGCAGCACTTTATTACTAGGTGTAACCTACGGGCAAAGATAATGCACATCCATAGCCCTGCAGGGGCAACATTTGTTGATTCAGATACTTCATTTATAGCGGAGCGGATAGAGCCCCGCCCCCCTGTGGGGCTTTATATGCTTGGAGTCTTACTACCGTAAGTTACGCTACGCTTCCATACGGTTAACAAAGTGTCGTCTCTGCGAGACGTAATTTCCTGACACAGATTTTGAGTTAAACACCCAAACCATGAGTTAACATTATTGTCAGAAACAATCGGCTGACAGTATTTTGAAAAAGACAATCTTTCAAATATGTCTTTTCACCTAATCATCTACAAACCCTGCGATACCTTTGTAAAACTCATTTTTTTGAAAAACGAATATGATATAAGATGTTAAAAATCAACGTATTATGTTTTTGTCGTTTTGCGGATTTTGTAAAGGTTTCACTATATTATTTACTGAGTTGCATTAATTCCATACTACTGTCCAATTGATTTTTATCGTTATAGTTTTCGGTTTTTATTGTGCCCATGCCGAGTGCATACCACGAAATCGTTGTTGATGTTACTTTCTTTTTCATTATGGTGGTAGTCGTTGTTTGTGTAATTTTATGACATGTGAATGTTCCTGCTGGTACCGTTATATCTTCTATCGCTAAACATTTTCCATTTGTTATTTGGATTTCCGTTTTCATTTTCATGATACCCATATCTATTGTCATCAACATATTGGCATCTTTAATTGTTTCACTGGGTTGTAAACTGCCCGAAATTTCCATTGGAACGCCGGTAATTTCTACCAATGCGTTCAATTGCGCGTCTTGTTGCACGCTTGCAAAAACTTCTTTCATGTCGAGCGTTACTACATCGTCTTTGATGGTAACTTTGCAAGGGAAAGTCGCAGGCGGGTCTTTTGGTTTTTGATTTTTATCTAATGTTTCAAAAGTGTATAAAACAGTTATTTCATCATCTGACATCTGTACATTATTAATAGTCTGACGAGTATAGCTTTCCACTTTTCCTTTGTTATTTTTTTGAGCATACGTTTGTACAATGCCTACAGTGGTTGGGAAAAATACATTTTGGGCGTAAATACCCATGAGCGTCGTAAAAATAAATCCTAATAAAAATGTTTTTCTCATTATTTTAATTTTTTAATTTTGAGGCAAAGGTACAACAAAAAATACTATGAGTGATAAAAAAAATAGTTTATTTCTGTACTTGTTTTCATAAGGCATCTTTGTTTATGATTTTCAATA
>Ga0082212_10009503_pt1 | contig 12548 bp, 11 predicted proteins | sample TergutNt197P3_FD_71548 | JGI IMG/M metagenome (GOLD analysis project Ga0082212, IMG submission 71548) | Neocapritermes taracua P3 segment gut microbial communities from Petit-Saut dam, French Guiana - Nt197 P3 | ecosystem: Host-associated > Arthropoda: Insects > Digestive system > Gut ... | reverse complement strand
GGAACATCCCTGCATCGCTGACGGAAAGGCCGCGCAGACCTTGGAGGTACATGCTGAAATAGAAACTGATGCCGAAACTTGAGGCATAGTTGACGAAAGCCGCCAGGGCCGACAGGGCGAAGACGCGATTTTGCGTAAAAAGCCGCAGTTCCAGCAGCGGGAACGCGCTGTGCCATTCCAGGCGGATATAGCAGACAAAGAGGCACAGCGCGCCCGCCAGGGCCCAGGGCGCCCAGACGGCATGTTGCAGCGAGCTGGCCCCCAGCGTCAGGCACAGCATGAAGCCGCCGTAGCAACAAAAGCCGAGCCAGTCGAAGGGTTCGCCCTGTCCCTGCCGCCATTCTTCCCGCAGATTGCGGTGCATGAGCAGCCATGCGGCCACAGCGCCGATCGCGGTGCCCCAGAACAGCCAGCGCCATCCAAAAGCGCCGGCCAGCAGGCCCGCCAGCGCCGGGCCGCAGGAGATGCCCGCATACACTGCTGCCGCGCTGATTCCCAGCACTGTGCCGCGCTTGTCAGCGGGCGCCAGGGTCATCAGAATGGCCAGGCCGCTGGCGTTGAAAAGCGCCGCTCCCAAGCCCTGCACGAAGCGGAGGCAGACAAAGGTTTCAAAATGCCGGACAAAGCCGAGCGCAACGGAGCACAGGCAGAAGATGCCCAGGCCCGTGAGAAAAAGGCGGCGGCGGCCCACTATGTCGCCGATACGCCCTGAGCTGAGCTGGGCGATGGCCAGGCTCAGGGTGTAGATGGTGCTGATAAAGCTCAACTGCCGCGCGCTCAGGCCGAGATCATCGCCCAAAATGGGCAGCACTGCGTTGACGCCCGCCAGCATGAAAGGGAGGATGAATTGCGAGGCGCATACGGCGAACAACACCGCGCGCAGAGAGGTGGGGATATCGCGCATGCAGGAGGAGTATACCGCGTGTATGCGAAGATCAAGGAGCGCGCGTTAGTTGTTTTCTTCGCCGGCTTGCGCGGATTCCCTGGCGCGCCTGCGTTGCCTGACGTACCAGACAAGGCCCGCGATCGCCGCGACGGCCGCCAGAATGTACAAGGCCATGTGGGTCGCCTCGTACATGAAGCGCTCAAACAACACGCCGAAGAAAAAGCCGCCCCAGGTAAAGGTCGCGGCCCATACGCCGGCGCCGATGATGTTAAGCGTCAAGAATTTTAGGTGGTTGACCCGGTTGATGCCGAGCATGATGGGGGTGACGTTACGCACTCCGTACACAAAGCGGAAGCCGAGGATCAGGGGCGTTTCGTACTTGCGGATCAGCCGTTCCGCCCGATCCGCATTGCGGGCGAGCCTGGGAAAGCGGGCCAGGACTGCGGGGCCTTTATATTTTCCCAGCAGAAACATGAGCTGGTCGCTCGTGCAACTGCCGCAGAAGGCGCAAAGCGCGATGAGCTTGGGGTCCATGTACCCCTGCTGCGCCAGGATGCCCGCAATGATGACGACGGTCTCCCCTTCCAGAAAGGTCCATATCAAAAGGGTCCAATAGCCGTAATCATGCAACAGCGCATGGGGATCCAATCCGAAAAACATAGCGCTCCCTCATTGCCCTTCAGGGCAGCACCTTGGCGATATACGCGTTTTCCGGCTGCAAGTACAGGCGGACCAGGCGTTGTACGTCTTGCGACGTCAAGCTGCGGGCTTTTTCTATCTGGTCGCGGCTGAAGCTCAGCGGGCGGCCCAGCGCCGCAAGAGTTGCCGCTTCGCCGGATCGGGAAGCCAGGCTTTGGCGTTCGCGATAGTAGCCGGCTTCCATGCGGTTGATGCCCCGCTCCAGGGCTTCGGCGGGCAGGGGCGTGTCGTGCAGTTCCTTGAGCACGGTCCTGAATCCCGTTTCGGCCTGGGCGAGCTTGCCGGGCTCAGCGCCGATGTAGAAGGCCATGTATCCCGCCTCCTGCGACAAACGGGCAAAGGCGGCCACCGTATACGCGAGACCCTGCTTGTCGCGCAGTTCGGTGAAAAGCGGGCCGCTCTGCCCGGACAGGATGCTCTCCAGCAGTTCCAGGCCTGGCGCGTCAGGATGCACGGCAGGGACGGTTTTGAAAAGGAGCATGTAGTGCGCCTGCTGTCTGTCCGGAAGTTTCAGATCGAGCGTGCGCTGCGTTCCCCATGCGGGGGCCGGAATGCGCGGCGCTTCGGCAACGGCCGTGGCTGCCGCGCGCCCCCGGGCAAAGGCGAGCAGCGCCTCGCGGTCGAAATCGCCCGCAACGGCAATAACGCAGGGCTGCACCGCCTGCTTGGCCCAGAAGGCGCGGAGTTCGTCAGCGCTAAAAGCCTGTAGCCGTTCAGGCGCGCCGAGCCGCATATAGCCGTAAGGATGGCCGGGAAACATAAAAGGCGGCAGCTTGCGGAACAGCAGGCCCAGGGGCTTGTCTTCGCTCGCGCGGATGGCGGCTGCCTGGTTGTTTTTTTCCCGTGCGATTTCTTCCGCGGCAAAGGCGGGTTCTTGGAGCACTTCACTGACGAGCGCGAGGAGATCGCCGCTGAAACGCGCGGGAGCGCGCAGGGAGAGGGAAAAGGTCTGCTTGTCGGCGGAAGCGCCAAGGCTGGCGGCCCTGTCGGCAAGAAAACGCTCGAATGCCTGCTTGCCGCGTTTTTTGGTGCCGGTGGTGAGCGCCCGTGCGGCAAGGGAGGCCAGGCCCTGCGCGTCCGGCGCGATCAGGGCGTCCCCGCCGGTCCAGACCATGTCAAGGGCGATGTAGGGCAGCGTGCTGTCCGGCAGCAGAACGAGGCGTTGCCCTGGGCCGAGTTCGAGGCTCTCTACGCCCCCGCCCGCCTGTGCCTTGCCTGCCGCGCGCGCGGCGGAAACAGGCCAGGCGCCGGCAAGCACGCCCTGCAGATCAGGCGCCTGAGCCTTGTCCGGCAACAGAACGGCCACGGCCAGGCGTTCGGGGCGCAGCCAGGCGCGCATGGCGTCCTGCACTTGCGGCATCTCGATCTGGCGCAAAAAAGCGAGGAGGTTGCCTTCGGCCTCCAGTCCGCCGTGCATGAACTGGAGCCGGCCCTTCCATGAAGCCAGGCCGCCGAGGCTTTCCTGCATCTTGTGGATGCCGTCCTCCAGGTTGAGTTTCGCGGCCGCAAGCTCTTCCGGGGTAAAGCGCGCGGCGTCCAGCGTCGCCAGGTCGGCGCAAAATTCCTTCCAGAACGCCTCCAGCTTGTCCGCGTCCAGTTCCACGCCGATGTAGAAAAGGCCCACGCGCTCAAAGCTCATGTTCGCTGTACGGATGGCGTGCGCCAACTGCTTTTCGTGCTTGTATTTGCGGGGCAGATAGGCGCTGGGATCGCCGCCCAGCAGGTAGGCCAGCACGTCCAGGGTGATGGAGCGCATGTCCTTCTCTGCGGGCGCGGGCAAGGCCAGGCCGAGGTAGACCTTGTTCCAGGGGCCGCGCTGTACGGTCACGCTGGGGCCGCTGGCAAATTGTTCCACCGCGACGGGCTGCGGGGGAACCAGCGCGGCGGCGTCCTTCAGGGTTCCGAACAGGCGCTCGGCCTCGGCCAGCACCTGGGGGGGATCGATCTTGCCGACCACAACCAGCAGCATGCTCTGGGGCTGATAATGGCGGGCCGTATAGGCGCGCATCTGCTGCGGAGTAATGGAACGGATGGAACTTTCAAAACCGATGATGGGATGTTCGTACGGCGTGCCCTTGAGCGCTTCGGCCAGCAAAATATCGAAAATGCGGGAACTCGGGCTGTCCTTGCCGCGTTGCAGTTCGGCGACGACCACATCTTTTTCCAGGGCCAGATCCTGTGGGTCAAGCGTGGCGTTGAAGGCCATGTCCTTGACCACGTCCAGGGAGAGTTTCCAATGCGCGGCGGGCATGTCGGTGAGATAGACGGTGGTATCGAAGCTGGTGTACGCGTTCAGGTAGCCGCCCACGGCCTCCACGTCGCGGGCCGCCACGCCCGCGGGACGTAAGCTTGTGCCCTTGAATACCATGTGTTCCAGCAGGTGGCTGATGCCTGCCTCGTCCTTGCCTTCAAAGGCGGCGCCGGCATGCACATAGAGGCGGGTGGAGACCAGGGGGAAGCGCTCGTCCTTGATGACGAGCACGGAAAGACCATTGGCGAGGCGGGTCAGTTCGGCCGCCTGGACCGGAAGGGCGAACATGGCGACTCCGAGGATGAGGCTGCAAAGGATGCGAAGCATAGAAACTCCTTAAAAAAATGAAGCGGGAAAATCAGAACTGTGCATTGTCGCTGCCTGCCGAGTTTGCCTGCGGCAGGCGCAACATGACGTAATGGGAGTTGTTCCAGATAATTTCGCCGGCCTTTTGCAGCCGTGGAAGATCCGCCGGAGCAAGAACCACAAGGTAATCGGCATCCGCCTTGCGGGCGCATGCGAACAGTGTGGTCAGCTTGTTTTCCGGCATGTTTTCCGCCTTGCGCGCGCCTTGGTCCAAAAATCCCAGATTAGCCGGATTTCCCAGTTCAAGGGCCATGGGATACCAGGTTCGCACTCCGGGCACATTCTTGCCGTAAACAAGGATGCCCCCATCCTTGTGGGCAAAGGCAAGATTGCGCAGGGCGGCGTAGCGCACAAGCTGATCTTCGCTCTCCAAAAATATTTTCGAACCCGGAGGGGTCAGTTCGTCGAGCGCCCGGACAAATTCACCGTTTGCCCGTTCTTTGGCGCGTATTGCGACCTGCTTCGCGCTGGGCGGCAATACGAGGAAAAGTATGGGCTGCACAGCGCCTTGCAGCAGAAAAAGGATCAGGGTTGTCACGGCAATAACGGTCGGAATCCAGCGCGCCCAGACAAAACGGACCTGAAGGATGCCTGTATCCCAATATATGGAAAAACCCATGAACGCAGCCACGAAAAAGAAAAACAGCATAAAACGGATGACGCGCGCCAGTTCGACGCCCAAGGGCAAGCGTCCGAGGCGGTAGGCGATTTCCATATCAAGGGCATGAACGGCAACGAGCAGTATGATGCCCAGAGACCACAGCCCCAACATGGGCAACAGATCCCGCTCCCGGTCATCGCCGTAGCGGTATGTGCACCATGCGCCAAGCAGAGCAAGCGGCAGCAGCGGCGGCTGGGTCAGCATCTGAAGGACGAAACCCCACAACTGCTGGCCAAGGTGGGTGAGGGTTTCTTCAAGCCGGTACTCAGCCACAGTACGCAAAAAAAGCATATCTTCCGGGGAAAGCCTGTTCACTTCGCCGATAGCGAAATAGCTGAGATAGTTCATGATAAAAGGCGTTGCCGGCAACACAAAGCATACGCCCGCCAGCAACATGTGCGTAAGCTGGCGCATGCGGGTGAAACCTTCCGGCTTAAAATGCCATAGGCCGAGCCACATAGCAAAGCCCATGCCCAAGGCGCTGATGGAGTGGACATGCACAAGAGCGCCCATGCCCAAAAAAATCAGCGGCCAAAACTGGTACCGGCGACGCACGACGAGCATGGCCGCGCAGAGCAGCGCAAAGAGGGCGGCATACGTTACGCGCGGCAAAGGCACGCTCGCGCTCAGCGACCCCCAGAAAGTTCCCCAGCCGATCCAGAGCTCCAGCGATACCATTACGGCAAAGCACGCAGCCAGCCAGCGCTGACGGATAAAACATAGACCGAGCAGATAAAAGCCGATCAAGTGGGCAAACTGATGGACGCCGGTAAGCTGTGCGAACGCCAGACCGTAATCCTTGCCCTGCGCCAACCAACGGATGAGTCGGGTATGGACATGCGTATTCCAGCCGAAGTTCTTGGCGTCAGCCAACAGGGGATCGCGGGCAAACAACTCCGGGTGATCCAAGCCGGCCGCAAAAGCGGCGCATGATTGCGCGTCGCTGACCATATAGCGGGTGCCTCCGCTTTCTGGCGAGACAGCGGTATGGTGCACCAGCAGCGCAAAGGCCAAAGCGAAAAGCACAAAGGCCAGATCAAAAAGGAGTTGCTCGCGGCGTTTGGCCATAAACAGTACGCTTATCAAGATGTTTTGGGTTGTATCCCTACCGCCCCAGCCTTAGATGCCGCAAGCGCATATCTTGCAAAAATGGACGGTTAATATTTTGCGAACATATTGTATTTTATCAATTTTAAAATCGGATTCGTTATGGCGCTGGTAGGAATGCCAAAATAGTCACATGCGCGGCAACCTTGCAAAGAGCGCCTGTCATCAGACAGAAGCTGCTTTCTGATATGAGTGAATGCCTCTCCATTCCACACGTCCGCAATGGCGCTCTTGGCGAGATCTCCCATAGGATCGGCAAAACAAATGTCAGCACAGCATTTTGACACCAGTCCGTCCGTTGAAATATTCAGTTGCGTCCAGGGGTAGAGGCAAAATCCCTGCGCTCTGGCGTTATCACACCGTTTATTGGGAGACGTGCCTGCGCGGCTCCAAAGCACTTCCTCCACTAAACGAGGGCTCAGCGTAAATTGCAGACGGGATTTGCCATCGCTGGAAGTATAGACAGCACCCTTTTTCCTTGGAAAGCGTCTTTCCAGCACCTCAGCGATGAACTTCGCGACGTTTGGATACAATTTTTGCTGGCGCGATGTTCTGTAAAAATTGATGTATAATTCATCTATGCCGCTTTCAATGAGCGCCTCGCCGCGTTTGGGGGTCAAGCCGATTCCGTTGGTCATGATTTGTATCCAGCATTGAGGCAGCTTTGCCCTGGCATGTGCCACAAAATGCTCCAAACCCGCAAAAACAAGCGGATCGTTGGCCACATGAAAAGCCACCCGGCCAGTGTAACGCATTTGCACCAATTGTTCTATGAGTTTATCGTAGAGTTCAAATGACATTTCCTTGCGTTCACGTGTGTCATTTTGTACAGATGCGCTGCAAAATGAGCAATGTGAGTTGCATTTGTTGACCACTTCAAAAAACACGGCTTCAAAAACAGCCGCGTTTTCCCATGAAATGTCGCGGGATTTAATCAGTGATTTCTTGGCAGCGTTTTGTATGAGCGTGTACAACGAAGATGCCCAGTGCATGTGTCCTCCATGCAATCCGCCTTCATCATGTTGCCTGGCTATGAATAGGCGTTATCTTTGCGAATCAAACAGTTATTCTCCAGCGCGCCGATATTCAGTTAGTCATTGTAAAAAGTCAATCAAGAATTACTTGCCTATGGCAATATCCTCCTTGGTGAATGGGGACATTACCCAAGCACAGGCCCAAACCCGAGCCATCGTTCCACGATGAACTTGGGGCGTAACTTTACCTCGTCATAAATGCGCGCAATGTACGCGCCCATGACGCCTATGGCCAGAAATTGCATACCGCTTATAAAAAGCATGAGCACTCCCAGGGTGGCAACGCCGGTGGCAAAATCCCACCAGCCAAAAAGTTTGGCGCCTATGAGCCACATCGCTAAAACAACGGAAAATGCTGACATGAACAGCCCAAAGATGGATATGGCATTCAGAAGAAAGTCGGAAAAAGCAATGATGCCGTTAAAACCATATCTCAACCCGCCGGTAAACCTGTTGTATTTGGTTTCTCCGACGACTCGCGTTTTGCGATGAAACGGCAGCAGGCGGGTTTTATAACCCACCAAGCTGGTCAGGCCACGCAAAAAGCAGTGGCTTTCCTTAAGGTCCACCAAGGCGTCCACCACAACGCGGTCCAGCAGCCGAAAGTCTCCGGAATTGCGTGGAATATTCACCGAGGCAATCTTGTTGATAAACCAATACCCAATATAGGCTACAAATCTTTTAGAAATGTTTTCCCCTTTCCGTGATATGCGCTGGGGAATTACCACTTTGTAGCCTTCCTCCCGCCAGATGCGCACCATTTCTGGAATCAATTCCGGAGGATCCTGCAAATCGCAGTCAATGGGGATCACCGCCTGGCCGGCGGCATAATGCAGTCCGGCCCAAGTGGAGGCTGGCTGGCCGAAGCGGCGGGAAAAACGTAAAAGTTTTATCCTGGCGTCCGCCTCATGGGCGGCGGCGATGATGTCTTCCGTACGATCCGTGCCGGGATCCAAGGCAAAGATGATTTCATAATCTTCAGTGATATTTTCGAGGACAGGCCTAATAGTCTGCAAAAAAAGCGGCAGCGTTTTCTCTTCATTATATACCGGGACAACGATAGAAAGGAGGGGGGAAGTTGTAGTATCCATACATCAAATCCGTGTGTTAATTTTTTGGTCCGCAGCCACAAAAACAAGACGCCTGGTCACGAAAAGCGAGTAAAAAAAGATAATGGCTATGCTCACAGCCCGCGCGATCACAGGTATGAAATCCAATGCCATGACCAGAAAACGCACGATGATATGACCAAGTCCCAATGATACCAAAGCAGTGCCCAAAAATACGAGTATTTGCCGCAGGGAAGTCATTGTATATTCCTGTATATGGCGAAATGTATAATGTTTGTGGGCGTAATACACTATAAAAAATGCTGCGATAAAACCGGCATTAACAGCGCCGTGCAAACCCAAAATGCCCGTATATAAAACCACCTGAAAAACAATAATATCTACTACCGCTCCCAGACCGCCACACACCATCTGCCGCGCGGCAACGGAAAAAAGGCTGTCCACCTTGCCGCGTAGAAGCAAGGCATCCGCAACAGCCGCGATACGTTGTTTCACGTTCATATCACAGTATTGCCGCAAGTTCCGCCAGGCCGGCGGGAGAACCGATCTCGTAAAACCTTTCGGATGCTTCATAGCCTGCCAGCATGCCCTCCTGAACAAGCTTTGTATAGACGTCAGCCAGATCCGCCGGCTCTCCCGTCGGCAGTTCCTCCAGCACCCGGCTTTGTAAAATACCCAGCCCATAGTCTATATACGACATGCCAGGCCATGCATTTTTTTTATCATAACACGTGATGCTGCCCTGCTGAAAGACCACATTACTGCTGTCGTATTGTCCCTGGTTATGGTATACCGTCATCAACGCCGGTTTGCCGCTCCGTTCAAAAGCCATCTGCACCGCCTTGTAGTCACAAGCAAGGTAGGAGTCGCCGTACAGCACAAAAAAAGCTCGACCCAGCAAAGGCAAGGCCTGTCTCAGCGCCCCGGCAGTGCCCAACAGGCGCGGGCCGTCATAGCTGTACCGGACGCGCAGGCCGAAAGCTTCTCCCCCGCCTACGCGCTCTGTAATCATCTCACCCAAGTACCCCACGCACAAGACCACGTCATGAATGTCCTGACTGCGCAAAAGGCGCAGTTGATGAAATATGAAAGGGTCCCCCGCCACGTCCAGAAGGGATTTGGGAATTTTTTCCGTCAGCGGACGCATGCGCGTGGCAAGCCCGCCGGCCAGAATGGCAAGTGGCAGCATGGCTGTACTCCAGATGGCTACAGCAAAGTTTTTGAGCCGTCAAAATCAAAGCGAAAGCGCACTTCCTCCAGGCCGACAGCGCGCATGGCATGGCGCAACTTGACGCTGTCTTCGACCAGGAACATCAAAAAACCGCCGCCGCCTGCGCCCACCAGTTTGCCGCCTATGGCCCCGTTCTGCAGGGCCAGGTTGTACCACTCATCAATCTGCACATTGCTCATACCGCCAGAACGCTTTTTTTTATGTTCCCAATGCTCGTGCATGAGCCTGCCGAAGGCATCCAGCTTGCCGTTTTCCAAAGCTTCTTTGCAGCGATAGCCCAGCTCTTTCACATAGTGCAGATTATTCAACATATCCGGGTCGTTTTTTTTCGATCGCGCATGCTGAGACTTGAGGATGTCGCTTGCGCTGCGTGAAAACCCCGTAAAGAACAAAAGAAGCTTGTCTTCCAAATCAAAAATGGTCTGGATGTCCACTTTGAGAGGTTCGGCAGAAACCGTGTCGTCCTTGTGAAACGTAAAGCAGGTCAAACCGCCGAAGGCCGCGATATATTGATCCTGCTTGCCAACCGGCTCGCCCAGGCGGTCGATTTCGATATGGCAAGCCAGTTCAGCCAGCTCTCTGGGCAGGATCAGTTGACGGCGATGGGCATACAGTGCTTTGAGCAGGGCGGTGGTGAAACTGCCGGACGAGCCCAACCCGGTGCCGGCCGGAATGTCGGCCAGTGCGGTGATCTCAACTTGGGGCGTTTTCAGATTCTGCATCCGCAAGGCTTCGCGAATAATCCTGTGCCGCACCTCGTCAACCCGCTCCACATGCTCCAACTCGGAATATTTCAGGTAGATGCCCGCAGTAAAAGGACGCATGACCGTGACATACACATATTTGTCAATGGCCCCGGCAATGAGAAATCCTTCATGCTCGCGGTAATAGGAGGCCAAATCCGTCCCGCCACCCCCCAAAGTGATGCGTAGCGGGCTCCTGGCAATAATCATGACGCCATACCTGAATACATTGTTTTTTTGTCTCCATTTCCGTCAGGTTCAGGGAACTCCCATTGCCTCCTGCCTCACAGAGCAAACCCGGCTTTCACCGCGTCATCGCGAAACATCTTCACGGTGTCCAAAGAGAATTCGTCCAGATCCTTGCCCAGGCTTGCGAGTTTTTTCAAGATATCGTTGGTCACGGTGATGATGTGGCACCCAACGGACTGCGCGTGGACAATGTTCAGCAACTCGCGTGGGCTGGCCCAGATGCATTCCAGTTGCGGGTACGGGCGCATCATTTCCACAGCGGCCGCCATAAGCGGCACAGGGTCACGGCCTGTATCCGCAATGCGGCCGGCGAACACTGATATGTACGATGACGGCCCATCGGCCAGGGCGGCTGCAACATCGCGCACCTGGGCCAAGGTCATCAGGGCGGTGACATTCTGCTTCACGCCGGCAACGGCGAGGCGTTTGATCAGCGGACAGGCGGATTGCCCCAGAGTGTTGGTGACTGGAATTTTCACATACACATTGTCGCCCCAGTCCCTGATTTTCAGCGCCTGTCGCTCCATTTCCGCAAAGTCGTCGGAAAAGACCTCAAAGGAAAGCGGACGATCCGGAATAGCCTTGATGATCTCCCGGGCAAAGGCTTCGTAGTCTGTAATGCCGGCCTTGTTCATCAAGGTGGGATTGGTGGTGAACCCCTTGATCCAGGGTTTGGCGTACATATCCAGCATGCCGGCCTTATCAGCGCCATCGGCATAAATTTTCACCGTAAGATCTTCAGGGCGCATGGAACTGCTCCTTGTTTTGCAAAATACAAGCGGCGGCATCCGCCATGCCGGAGCAGGTATGGTCAGCCGGGCGCTCCGGCCCGCCCTCGGCGTAACGGTGGTCAATAAATACGGTTCGGCATCCGGCGGCTTGCCCAGCAGCTATATCACCCTTCCGGTCGCCCACCATCCAGCTTGCGGCGAGATCCACATTCCATTTTTCGGCGGCGGCAAGCAACATGCCTGGTTTGGGTTTGCGGCAGGAGCAGCCGTCATTATCGTCATGCGGGCACACGAATATGTCATCAAGATGCAGGGAGCGCAACACTTTTTGATTCATTACAGCCACTTCGGCCATAGAGCGTGTGCCGCGCGCCACATCCGGCTGGTTGGTGACGCAGATCGCAAGGTATCCAGCTTGTTGCAGCATAGCAACGGCTTCTGGAGCGTCCGGACAGATTTCCAGACTGGCGGCATCCAGGGGAGGGTAACTTTTGCCCTCGCGCGTGATCGCCTGGTTCAACACACCGTCGCGATCCAAAAAAACGGCTCTCCGAGCCATCAGCGTATAGACTCCCATTTTGTGGCCCCGGCTTTGAGCTTGGGATGCGTCACAAAAAGGTGCCAGATCACGGCATGAAACGCTTCAGTGTGGGGGGTGACATGGCTGGGGTTGACGGTGGGAATGATGACCACAGCGTCCGCCAGTTTGGCCGCATATCCGCCGTCGCGGCCCACTATGCCGGTGATGGCGGCGCCGATATCTTTGGCGTACTCAATGGCGCGCACCAGGTTGGCGGAAACGTTCCGTTCAGCGTCTCCGCCGCCCACAGAGAGGATAAGCAATCCGTCGCGGGCATTCAGGCGGGATGTGCGCAAATACGCTTCAAATACGGTTTCCCATCCTTCATCATTGGTACGGGCCGTCAGCTCCGAGACATTATCCGCCGGGGCATAGGCTTCAAAGCCGGCCAATTTGCGAAAGTCGTTCACCGCGTGCGAAGCGGAACCGGCGGAACCGCCAACGCCCAGTACAAACAAACGGCCGCCGCGTGTACGGATTTGCAGGAGCATATCAACGGTTTTTTCTATGCTATTATAGTCAAGATCGGCAACAATAGCGGCTGTTTCCGCCAAAAACTCTTCTGCGAACATGTTTTGCCTCCACCAGACGGGTTGCAGCGTGGGATGCATGGCATACTACAAACACCTCAAGATTGTGTCAAAAACAGCATGAACCTGTGTTGCCAGTTCGATCTTGCCTCAAAGCGGTTTCGGCGATATGGAAACCCATGTCCAGACAGCATCATATCCGCAATTTCTGCATCATTGCGCACATCGATCACGGCAAATCCACCCTGGCCGACCGCATCCTGGAACGCACGGGGCTTGTTTCCGAACGCGAACGCCGCGACCAGTATCTGGATCGCATGGACCTGGAACGCGAACGCGGCATCACCATCAAGGCCCAGACCGTGCGCATCCCCTACACGCGCCCGGACGGCGCGCAATACATCCTGAAC
>Ga0082212_10009502_pt1 | contig 12548 bp, 10 predicted proteins | sample TergutNt197P3_FD_71548 | JGI IMG/M metagenome (GOLD analysis project Ga0082212, IMG submission 71548) | Neocapritermes taracua P3 segment gut microbial communities from Petit-Saut dam, French Guiana - Nt197 P3 | ecosystem: Host-associated > Arthropoda: Insects > Digestive system > Gut ... | reverse complement strand
GCTAAAAGGTAACCGATATGTATCATTTGCAGTGATGGCTGGAGTGCTGCGCATATCGAAGGACAGCATATTTTCAGATCTTAACAACATTCGCGCCTACTCTGCTCTAGACGAACGCTGCAGCGCCCATTTTGGCTTTACTGAAGGGGAAGTGGCTGCAATGCTTGGCTACTACGGCATTGAGGAGCGCATGCCTGAAATGAAAGCGTTTTATGATGGGTACAAGATTGGCAGCTACGAAATGTACAACCCCTGGTCTGTTGTGAATGCGTGCTACGACATGCTAACTGACAGGATCTCTGATCTGGAAAAGTATTGGATTAATACAGGCTCAAACGACTTGGTGCGTGAAATGCTTATGCGTGACGGCTTTGAAGCCCTGTCTTCGATTGAAGATCTTGCCAACGGGGGGACAATTAAAAAGAGTTTGTCGATTTTCGCAACGTACAGAGACCTCATCGACACCCCTTCAAGCGAGGCTGTGTGGGATATGATGTTCATGTCTGGCTACCTCACATGGGTGAAGAAGGCAGCCAAGGATAAGTATGAGCTGAGGGCCCCTAACCTTGAGGTTAGGGAGGCACTCCGAAAAGACGCGCTTTCGTGGGCAAAGTCGGCCATGCCAATAAACAAGGGAGATGCTGACAAGCTGCTCATGGCTTTGCTTGCAGGCAACGCTGAGGGGGCGGAGGCTGTTATTAACGATCTGTTTGAGAAAATCCTAAGCGTAAAGGATGGCGTTGTCGTCCATGGCGACTTTAAGATAGACAAGGAAAGGCACTACCACCTTATTACATCCGCCCTTCTCGCCTGCAGCAGCTGGGATGTTGAAAGCGAAGCCGAGTCTGGCGACGGGTATGCAGACATTATATGCACAAACGAAACCCTCGATGCCGCAGTCATTGTCGAAGAGAAGTTTTCGCGCTCAAAGGGTGACAAAAGCCTGGCAAAACAAGCCGAGGAAGCCATAGAGCAAATAGTAGGCACAAGGTATGCAAAGAGCGTTGAGGGCTTCAGCACAGTTGCTGCTGTTGGCATTGCATACGAAAGCAGAAGGTGCAAGATTGCCATAAGGCAGCTGAGGTAGAGGCTTTGCTATTCGGCTGCGCTAAATCCTAAAGCTCTTGCAGCATGAAAAAGAAGCGTTGGCTTTGCGTTTTTTACGTTCGCAAGATTCGTAATTCGCTTTCCTCTGTGTTTGACGGGAGTTCGCTTGATATGCTATTAAACATGCGAGGGGGATCTTATTGGCGGGGCAAGGGGAGTTGAAGGATGAGAGCGAAATGCAAATCCATGATATATGAAAATTGGCAATCACCGTTTCGACTTAAAAGCTTCAGATCCTGCCAGTTTCCCAATTTAGAAAAATGAAAAGCAAATGAACGGCGATTGGCTTAATTTAAGCAAATCGCAGCTACTATCAAATACTGTGCGAAGAATTTCCATTGTTTACATTGCCAACAGGGTATAGCTAACAAGCCTATGGCCACAATAGGCTCGGCAGTGTATTCAGGCATGCAACAATATATTTAGGATATTCTGTAACTAAAGCTTCGCACTGGCAATATTCCATGCTTCGCGTCCTGTTCGTTTGGGAAGCAGGCACTGCGCTATTAGCGCCTTACATTAAGCTGTTCCTGCTTTTTGCCTTTCGCATAAAGTGCAAAAAAACTTCATGCAATTGCAGTTCCTGCGGCATGGTTCGCTTGCGTTTCGCCCTCTTAGAAGCTAAGCGCTTCACGCTTATGCTTCAATCACATTGCCAGAAAGACAGAGTTTACAGAAAGCTACACGATCTAAGCAAGCATTTTCAAAATAGAGCCAACAGGCCTATTCTTGGCCTTAATCCCAGTCCTGAGACAAGTATTTGAAGCTTTCCTCCGTAATCCCTGAAACATCAATGCTGAATTGGTGCTTCTCGAGGATATCGTCAAAAGCGTGGAGCCAATTACTATCATATTCGATGTTTCTGAACTCTTCCTTTGACTCTATTTTTTCCACATGCCAAGTCCAGTGGCAGTCTGCAGGCTGCTCCGACAGGCACATAGCAGCAAACTGGATATCTTGTGCGGTCGGCTCGTCCAACTCCTCGTGGTGAACCATTATGCACCTGATCAGATTTCCTCTGCCAAAGCTGCTCTCGTCTTCATCTTCCTTTGGGATCCAGGGGAAATCGTCCAGCGTGCTGGCTCTTCTCATGTCGAGAATCAGCAAGTATGCGAACGCTTCTGGAAACCCTGGGCGTTCCATGAACTTGAAAACCTCGTAATTCCTCATCCTCAAGAGCCTGTGCATTTGAAGCTCGTTCCTCATCTTTCCCATGGCTGTTCTCCAATTCCTCCAATTGCCAACAAAACTCACGCAAGAGGTTGCCCAGGCCACAAACCATCAACTTAAAGCATCACAGTGCCCATCGCCGCAATAACAAGCCCTGCCGCAATGCAAGTGCCAGCTTTCATATTCAAGTTAAGGTCTCGGCTGTTTACCTCTTTTTTTGGCTGCGTTCATCTTCGTTGGGTTTTTCTTTGCTTTTCGAGTGCTTCTTTTTCTTTGCTTTCTTATATTCCGGATGGCTCTACATTTGCATTTTGGGCGATCTTTGGCACTCTTGCTAAAGTATCACCATGGCTTGCAGAGATATTTATGCCTCCTGTTCCAATGCATCGTCCGTTCTCTTGCACATATGTAAGCCGTTGGCTTGTGCCAACACACCTGTGATAATCTGGCTGTCGCTTCTAAACCTGTATTGTTTCGAACTGAGCGATTGCCATCGACGCTTTGCGCCGCCCACTCGGCAGATATTGTAGCCAGGGAGACTTTGCAATGGAATATAGGCTAACATATACGAGGACGCGCATCGTATTTAAATGTAGCTGGTTGGCAAATCCCGGGCCTTTGAGAGCATGCTCTCAAATGGGAGCCGCATGTGCACATGTGCACACTCTCAAGGAATCGCCTTCGCCTGCCGGCTTTAGCTATACCTTGAGAGTGTATGTACATGATTTTAATATCCTATGGGCAAAGCGTTGACTGCATTACTTTTTCAGAAAAAGCTTTGAGCAAGCTCAGCAGCTTACTGCTTTTGCTATTGGCTGCTTTCGGCATTATCAATGCGGGACAGTTCAGATTGGATGCCTGAAAGCTGCTTTTCCCAAAGCTCATTGCCCTCATGGTTTATAATCTCGATTGTGCCCCCCTGAATTTCGCCAATAGGCTCAAGTCGGCCTTCCATTTCGCCCTCAATTGCCAGATAGCTTTCTTTTAGAATCTGCAAAGCCTCTTCGTTGGGATGCCATTTGCCTCGTGACTCAAGTTCAAGAAGCCTTCGGCAGAGCTCTTCGAGGGCGTACGGGTTGGTGTTGGCAAGCCATTCCCTGAGCTCTTCATTGTTTATGGTTTTCTCAGCCACCATATCAATAAAGCTGTCATCAAAGCATTCTATTAGTGTTTGTGCTGAAAACAGGCTTTGCACCATGTGCATTATAGCTGCCGCTCCGCTATAGCCTTGTGATTTCATGCTTTCGATCCAGAATTCATTTAGAATCGTCTCTTCAAGGCCGCGCTTAAGGTTGGCATCTAAAGGCTCAGTGAAAGGCTTTGCCCCTTTTTCGTTTACTGATTGGTACTGGCGGATAGCGCTGCCGCTTAAGCGCTTGGCAAGAAGCCTGTAGCCGCCTTGCACTTGGGTTACAAAGGTGCATGATATTGTATTGACCCTGCTTGTCAGTGTTACATCCGTGCTAACTGCGACTTTTTTTGCTACATCAATAAACTCTCGGATTTTTCGGTCGCCGTTAAGCCCGTTTCCGTAGGCATATGAGCTGGCTTGCGTAAAGTATTGTACAAGATCGCCTTCATCTTTCCAAGCAGATGCAAGCAGGGCAAGATCAAGGCCTGCGCCGTATGAGCCTGGAGCATCGCCAAAAATCCGGATAACCCGCTTTGCATCCTGCAATGAAACGCCGAATTCTTCGCTGTACTGCCGGACGTGCTTAGCAAGATAGTTCATGCTGTCCGGCTCTTGCAGGCTTGCAGCCATAACTGCGGCATCGTCCATCATAAGCGCGATCGTTGGCCAAGTGTCGCGTAGGACGCCTGTGATTCTGACAGTAACATCAATTCTTGGCCTTTTTAGTTCATCAAGCGGTATTGGTTCAAGGCCCATTACTCTCTCCAATTTGTCCCAAACAGGCCTGATTCCTATTAAATACAAGTATTCCGAGAGCTGTTCCCCGCTGGCGCGCGTTATGTCAATTGAAATCATGTTCATGGCCACTTGCTCAGGAATGCTGCCCTCATCATTGGTGAACTGCTCAAGCAGCTGGTTCGCAAGCTCAATGCCGCGCTGCCATGCCGCCTTAGTTGGGACTTTTTCGATGCTCATTGAGAACATGTTTCGCCCTGTAGGCAAAATGTTTCTTCCGTTTTCGTCAGGAAGCCCACTCTCCCCTGCCGCAATATATTCGCCACTGAGCGCTTTTTCCAGCATTATCAGCTCGTCTTCGCATAAAAGCAGCCCGCTTTTAATAAGCTCGTAGTCATCGCCGCACAGAGGGGCTTGATCGCCTTCGCCTTCAGAATTCCAAACTTCGCGCACATATCTGCCAATCTCCTCTTCTGAAGGGTTTCGGCCGAATACATGCTGCTCAATGCTGATTTTTTTTGCCGTTTCAGCTTTATTGATGGCCTCTCGAATTTCGAGTATTGATGAGTCGAAGCTTTCCCTCCAATGTGGCACAAGCCTGACTGCAGCCGGGTTTTTCTCAATCAGGCTTTCTATTTCTGCTCTGATTATCGGGGCCTGGCCGTTCTTTAGCTGGAGATCCTTTGAGTACTCATCGATTTTTCTAAGAAGCAATGCTGTTTCTTCGCTAACACCCATACTCGCAGTTGGCAAATAGTCAATTATAACTGAATTGTTTCTGCGCTTTGCGAGCAGCGAAAGGCTTATCGCTCCGGCATTATAAAGGTACAGGCTTGGCAAGCTTCCTAAAACTATCGATGGCCAGCAGTTATCGCTCAAGGCGTTTGACTTGCCCGGAAGCATTTCAAGGCTTCCAAATGTGCCAACATCAATTAATGCATCGGCTTCGAATGCATTCTCCAAATAGCGGTATGCCGCAAGGTATTGGTGCGGGGGCGGGCATGACGGGTCATGCAGGATTTTGCAGACCTCTCCTGTGCATTTGGCTCCATAGCAGCCTCGCTTTGGCTGCACCATAACAACAGCGTTTCCGAACTGAACGCCTGTTATTATAATTTTGCCATCCAGTACCATGCCTTCACCTGGCGGTTCGCCCCAGACTTCCAGCATTCTTTCGCGGCTTTGCCCGGGAAGGCTGTCGAAATACCGGCTGTACTCGCCTTCTGCGCTCATTTGGTATAAACAGCCTTCGGCCTCTACGATGTCTTCGACAGAAGTCCAGCGAAAATCAGAGAAAGCCTTCTTTTGCATTACCAGGCTCAGCAGCTCTTCGCCGCTGTTCGGGATTGCGTCTATGCTATAGCCGATTGACTTAAGCTTTTTCATAGCTTCTACGGCACTTTGCATTGCGTCAAGCCCGAATGCGCTGCCTATTGACGCCTCAACGCCTGAGCATACGGCATTGTGCAGCATTATAGCGATTTTCTTGTCCTTGTTGCTTTTTTCCCTAAGGCTTATCCAGGATAAAGCCCTGCGGGCAAAATGCTTCATTCGGCCGCTAAGCGCCATAGGCTTTCTACCCTCGCCCCTGAGGCCAATAATAGTTGGCTCTATCATGCCTGATGCCTCAGGCATGAGCAATGCATGGGGCATGTCTTCAGCCAGGGGGTTCTCCAGTTCCAGCCAATCGCTTTCTGTCAGGTAGTGTGAAACAACAGGGCTAATAACAGGAACGCCCAGCTTGCTGAATTCAACAACTGCCTGTTCTGAGGCGCTTAACCCGTCAGATGCCCTTATGCTGTATGTAGTCAGGCAGATAAGCGCGCTTATGAAAAGCTCCCCGTTCAGGTAGAAGAACGCCTCCGCGATCTCATTAAAATTTGGCGTATTGTTGTCCACAAGCGAGTACAGCAATACTGTGCCAATCCCCTCAGCCTCCAAAGCTTCTTTGAGAGGGCCTATAACGCCATAGTTCCCGCTTAGCCAGTCATGCCGGTGCACCAGGATGCCAATGTGCCTTTCAAAAGCCGGTTTTGCTTTCGTAATGTAATCATCAAGCGATAAATATGTTTCACTGCTGCCTAACTCGAATATAGCGTTAAATGGCAGCTCAATTGGCTCAGGGGCAGGTACGCTGCTTAAGGCGCAAATGCTGGACAATATATACTGCTCGAGCGCTTTGGAGTTTTCGCTGCCTCCATAAGCGGCATATTTGTTGGCATTTACTATATGGATCGGGTCGGCGTCAGCCAGGCCAAGCTCAGCAGCTTGTGCCTCAATGGGAATTAGATGCGCATTGCCTTTTATTTTCTCAAAAAAACTGCCAAGCCCAATGTCAAGCGAGCTGTATAGCTGGTACAAAACGACCGACTTGCCTTGCCCGCCGGCTATTTCTTCAGCCAGAGAGTCTACATCCTCCTGGTCGTATCGCTCGGAGTTTATGTATATGGCTTCGCTTTCCCAGAGCGCATGGTCAAATTGGGTATTAATTAGAACAATTTTCAATAAATCACCTCGTTGGCTTTTAAGAGTTAAATTTTGGCGTATTTATCGATCTTACTTGCAGCTTTTCTAATCCTCAATAACGCTATGATAGTCGAAACAGCACGCTTGGGGCAATATAGCGCAGCAACAAAATGCCGGAAAAAAAGAAATGCACGAAAGAATTTTTGCACAGCTTGCTGCCAATCGGGTTTTGACAGACAAAGCGCCTGTCGGCAGCGTTGTTTTGAAGCCGCCGGGAAAGGCATTGCTGAAACCAGGGCAAGCCAGCACTTGAGAGAAGTTCGCAAAAGCCGGAGTGGGGGCTTATAAGCATAATATCGAATAAGAACGGCACCCGTAAAATATCAAGATGCTCCGCACGCCTTGGGTAGAGAAAAGATACGTGGCATTAGCGCTTTAAGCCGTAAAAGAGCTAGAGCAGATTGCTTCTGTGTGCTATAAAGCAATTAATTCTGCTTCATATTCAAGGCATAAGAATTTTGGCGCCAACTAACGAAAAAGCTGCGCTTATCCGCTTTCTCAGCGGCTTTGCGCAGCTTGCTATTCGCAAATTTTAAGGACAAGCACTTGCACTAAAGCTATAATTTCTCAAGGTAAACGAAAACCAATTTTTCTGAAATAGCTTCACGCTTATACTCTTTATACCCCAGGCGCTCATAAAGCTTTATATTTCGTATGCTCTTATCGCTTGTGTATAATTCATATCTTTGAGCCTGGCACTCAAGCTCTATTGCAGCCATCAGTTCAGTGCCGATTCCTTGGCCCTGAAATTGGGGATGCACCATCAGTTTACCAATATACGCGGTATTGCCGTGTATATAGGCACGTACAGAGCCGATAATATCCCCTTTTTCCCCTACTGCTTTCAAAACGATGCCTTCGCCATATTCAGTTCGCAAACTCTCAATAGTTTGAGTAAGCGGCGGTATTGAAAAGTCATCAAGCAAAACAGCTTCGCTCTGATATGCCAAATACTGAAGCTCCAGTATTTTTTCTAAATCCTCTTGCTGAGCCTTTTCTATCTTCATTTGGCCTCTCCCCGGCAATGCCATGCAATCTGCTAAACCCTTGCTGAAGCGATAGATGAAGCCTTTTCGATTCTAAGGGTGTTGGTTGTGCCTGAAACATTTGCATTTAGGCCGGCGGTTATTACAACAAAATCACTTGGCTCAATCTTTTTCTCAGCTAATAAGCGGTTTGCTGCCTCCCTTGTAGCCACTGTAATGTTCGGGGCTCCCTTAACAAGCATAGGCTCTATGCCCCAATACAGGCACAGAGACCTTTGGACATCCTCCGATCCGGTAACAGCCACGATGCGAGCTTGTGGCCGGTACTTTGATATAGCCCTCGGGGTATATCCCGATGCGGTTGGAGTAATTATAAACTTCGTTCCCAGCACTTGCGATGCATGGCAGGAAATGAAAGCGATTGTCTCTACAACATTCGGAGACCTGTCTTTTCCGCTCATCAGCTCAAGCTGCCAGTTATACAGCTCTTCGGCTCTTTCTATGGTTTTGCGCATAACATCAACTGATGCAACAGGGAATTTTCCTGCTGCGGTCTCCCCTGAGAGCATTACTGCGTCGCTGCCATCAAGCACAGCATTTGCTACGTCAGCTACTTCAGCCCGAGTCGGACGGGGGTTTCTTATCATCGAATCGAGCATCTGTGTTGCTGTTATAACAGGCTTTCCTGCTTCGTTGCACAGCTTGATTAGGGTCTTTTGCACAATCGGGACTTCTTCTGACGGGATTTCCATGCCTAAGTCCCCTCTTGCTACCATGATTCCATCAGAAGCTTTAAGTATGGCCGCTGCATTGTCAGCGCCTTCGCGATTCTCTATTTTAGCGATAATCGGTATTGAAGGGCCGCCATATGCATCGCATATGCCTCTTATTTTATATATATCCGAAGGCGATCGAATGAAAGAGGCTGCAATATAGTCAAATCCGTTCTCAATAGCAAACCTCAAGTCTGAGATGTCCATTTCGCTAAGTGTAGCAAGGTTAAGGTTGGTTTCCGGCAGGTTCACTGATTTGTTGTTTGATATCTCTCCTCCATTGATAACGCTGCAGATGATATCAGTGCCTTCAATCCGCTCGGCAATGAGCTCTATCAAGCCATCGTCAATTAAAATCCTTGCTCCGGGCTTTGTTTCCTGCCACAGGTTTGCATATGAGACGCTTACTGCATGTTTGTCCCCGTCGATAGGCGTACAAGAGAGAATGAACTCTTCTCCCTCAATGAGCTCTGCCGGCCCTTCAGCAAACGTGCCAATTCGAACTTCAGGCCCTTTCGTATCCATCATCATGGCAACCGGCAATCCAACATTTGCTGCTGCTTGCCTTGCATGATCAAGTCGCATTTTGTGCTCGGCTTGGGTGCCGTGCGAGAAGTTATAGCGAAGCACATCTACTCCGCCCTTTATAATCTCCTCAAGCACTCCATCCGGATCTGTCGTCGGGCCTGTTGTCGCAACTATTTTTGTCCTTTTCATGTAGATATGCTGCCTTTCCTTCTATATAGATAGCTCCATAGCAAGCGCATACAGATCGCTATTAAAGCTGTATGGCATATTTATTGCCGCCTCAAGCGGCATGTCGGCATACTTCCCGTTGGCATAGCAAACTGCTATGTTGGATTTGCCGGCCAAGTAGGCCTCAACCGCATAGTGCCCCATTCGCGATGCAAGCACTCTGTCAAAGCCGGATGGGCTTCCACCCCGCTGAATATAGCCCAGCCGGGTAGTTCTTATGATCACTTGCTCGTTTATTTCCTGAGCAACCTTTCGCTCTATTGAAGAGCAGAATTCATCAAGATCCCCGGCGCCTTCGGCAAATACAATTATAGTGTGGAGCTTGCCACGCATTTTGCCGCGGGCTATTTTTTGCGCTATCTTTTCAAGCTCAACTTCAGCCTCCGGTACGACAATTGCTTCAGCCCCTCCGGAGATCCCTGTAAACAAAGCGATATTTCCGCTTGCCCTGCCCATTACCTCTATGACATCTATTCTGTCATTAGAGTATGAGGAGTCCCTAATTCTGGACAGAGCGTCTGATGCTGTGTTAACAGCTGTATCGAAGCCAATGCTGTATTCAGTTGAGGCTACATCGTTGTCTATTGTAGCTGGCAGGGCAATAACATTGACTCCCTGCTGAGACAAAGCATGCGCACCCTTATAGGTGCCATCGCCGCCTATTGCGATAAGGCAGTCAATTGACGAGCCCTTTATAACTGAAACAGCCTTTTTAATCCCTTGCTCGGTTTTCATTTCATCAGATCTTGCTGTGTATAAGAAAGTGCCGCCTCTGTGGATAATGTCAGCCACTGAATAGACAGTAAGCTGGCTCATATCTGATTCCAATAATCCTTTGAAGCCGCTTTTTATGCCTATAACCGTCTGTTTTTCATATATTGCTTTGCGGGTTGCCGCCCTTAGTGCTGCATTCATGCCGGGGCTGTCGCCACCAGAAGTTAATAATCCGATTGTTCCCATTTAAAGCCTCTTTTGATGCTATTCATTTATTATAAGGCACATTTGCATTTATCGTATATGCCCTGTAAACTTGTTCGGCTAATAATAGCCTAAACAGCTGGTGCGGAAAAGTCAAAGCAGAAAAGCTCATAACAAAGCCGGCTTGCTTCATGACTTCCTCAGACAGGCCTTCTGCGCCGCCAACAGCAAAGCATATATTGCTGTAGCCTTGGGAGTTTAGGCTGCCAAGCTTTGCAGCCAGCTCCCTGCTTGCCAGCATTGCTCCGTTTTCTGAACAGGCTATCAGGTATGAGGATTTCGGCTGCCGGCTAAGCAAAAGCTTGCCTTCGCTTTCCTTGCTTTGCTGTTTGGCTACTTCGATTGTAGCAATGCCCCCAAAGCGAGAGCATCTCTTTTCGTACTCAGCTATGCCTTGCTTGATCCAGGCTTCCCGAATTGCCCCCACACAAAGCAGTGTAACCATATATATAAAGTCCTTTGGCATTTGACATGCTTAGATTATAAACCATTTATAGGCATTTCACGCAAGGCGCGCAGTGTATTGCACATTCATCGGCAATATAAATATTTATCAAGCGTTGCCAATTACGGCAACCCTAATGTAACCATTGTGTTATATTTTTTATAATAAGCAAAAGAATAGGAAATTTTTTTTGAATATGCTGAATGGAGAGCAATCCAGCTCAGGTTGGTCAGAACACGAAGACAACCTGAAAATTATATTTACCATCAGGTTTGTTATTTTTGTCGCTATTGCTTTAATTGCTATTGGAATATTCGCAAGCATCATAGATGGAATTAGAAACGCGAGAAGGAAGTAGCCTTAGTTAAACTCATACACGTTTAGATTTTCCCTGCCAGCAATTGCTTTTCACGCTGCTTCAGCAAACATCTGAAACCGCTCTGACATGAGCCTGCTTATCTCTGCCTGGCGTAAGCCTCCTGTTGAATCCATATAGCTGTCAGCATAAGCGCTGTACTCATCAAAGCCCAAGCTGGCTGCATTGTCGGACAAATGCTTTTTTAGCATCCGCCACACCCTTTCGATAAGGTTTAGGTTTGGCGAATATGCAGGCAGAAAAACCAAAGCTATCCCCAACTCTTTTGCCCGCTGCTTCACTGCCTTGGCGGCAGAGCCGCACCATGGCAGTGCTGGCATCTGGCATTGTCGAGCACAAGCCACCATGCAGGCCCTTCGCTTTGTGCGAGCTTTTCGAGCAGGGCAATAACTGTTTGCGCATTGGCTGTTGCATTCGTGGCTATGTAGTGCGATTCCTTGCTGGCGAAATCAATTGCTGCCAGTATGCTGTGGCGCTTCCTGCCGCTGAATGCCTTAACAGCTTTGCGGGTTTTGCACCATACTGAGCCAATATGCTCGCACCCGTGCACAAAATGGGAAGCATCCATGAAGCCAAGGCGAATCTCGCCCCTGTTGGCAATTCTGATCAAGGGCTCAAGCAGGCCTTTGAGAAAGCTGCGCTGCTCAGCGAGATCCGCTTTTGCAGGCAGGCTGAGGCATTTAAGCGCCCTGAAGCCCTGGCTGTGCAGCCATGCCCTTAAGCGCTCGCATGAAATGCCAATGCCATATTTGCTTTCAATGGCTGCTTTGATTTGCTTCACAGTTCTATAGCATCCGCCTTCCACTAGCACGGCAATGCCCTCTTTGTGGCTGTCTAGCGAGCTTTTGCGGCTGCCTTTGCAATAAAGCAGGCAGGATGGATCCTCGGAAGCCAGCATGCTTTCATACTTTCTAGCGCTTTTTATACAGATGCCTGCCCTTTGGGCAGCCTCTGCCTGGCTGAGGCTGTCCAAAGCATACAGAACAATGTATACGATTCTCTTAGCAACAGTCTTATTGAATACTAAGCACAGAAGGGACATTGCCTTGTCTATGGAATTTTCAACGGCCTCGGCTTTTACACTCATTTCCACGCTTGCTGCAAGCATGCTATAATGTGCTTAGCCCTAGCTTGCCAGCTTCTCCTTTATTTCTCAACAATAGGATAGCATGGATGTAGTGAGGGCTAACATTTTGCATATCATTATGTCTATTTATTTACAATATTGTCTGTCTATGTCTATATCAGTGTTAGGAATTTTTATCCGTGCTTGAGTATAAATGAAAATGCACGTGCAACCGGCAGGCTGCCAGCACGCAGCCAAAGCCATAAGGCCTGCTAAAAAACAGTAACAGTGCCTTCTCTTCTCGGCCCCCTGTCGCGCTCTGGCTGGCTTTCGTCCCTGTATCCAAAGTAGCAAGCGCAGTAGGCTTTGTACCCTTCAGGGATTTTATACTTGGCTTTATAGCTATCGCCGCCAGGCCCTTCAAAGAAGTCTCGGTTAATGTGACCTGCTCCCACTGCTTTCGCAAGCGCTGGCGCTTGATTAGAAGCGGGGGCTTCC
>Ga0082212_10009501_pt1 | contig 12548 bp, 11 predicted proteins | sample TergutNt197P3_FD_71548 | JGI IMG/M metagenome (GOLD analysis project Ga0082212, IMG submission 71548) | Neocapritermes taracua P3 segment gut microbial communities from Petit-Saut dam, French Guiana - Nt197 P3 | ecosystem: Host-associated > Arthropoda: Insects > Digestive system > Gut ... | reverse complement strand
ATCTGCTGTACGGCTTGCTGAAAGCCGCGGGGCATTCGCCGGGGTTGGTGGGGACCAATCATGTGCTGTACCGGGACCGGGAGCTGCCCGCCGAGCGCACCACGCCGGACGCGGTCGCGCTGCACACTCTGCTCAAGGAAATGGCCGACGCGGACTGCACACACTGCGTCATGGAGGTATCCTCCCACGCGCTGGAACAGCGTCGCGTCGCGGGTATCGACTACGCGGCGGCGGTGTTTACCAACCTGACGCAGGACCATCTGGACTACCACAAAACCATGGAGGAGTACTATCAAGCCAAAGCCAGATTATTTCAACAATGCGAACTTGGTATTGTCAATCTGGATGATATATACGGAAACCGATTGTATCAGGAACATAATCAGGGGTTTATCACATACGCCGCCGAAGCCCCGGCCCGCGTCCGGGCGGAAAACATCGACTGTCGCGCGAAGGGCGTGACGTTTACCGCGAACGCGGACGGGCGCAGACAGACATTGACTTGGGGTACGCCAGGACGTTTCAGTGTGTACAACATCCTAGCCGCGACGGCGGCGGCGCTGAACTTGGGGCTGACCCTGCCGGAGATCGCGGACGCGCTGCCGGACATTCCGCCGGTTTGCGGGCGGATGGAGGTTGTCCCGACGCCGGGCCAGTTTACGGCCATTATCGACTATGCGCACACCCCGGACGCGCTGGAGAGCGTTCTGCGCACGGCGCGCGGCTTTGCCCAGCGGCGCGTGATCGCCGTATTTGGCTGCGGCGGGGACCGGGACCGCACCAAGCGTCCGCTGATGGGCGAAATCGCGGCGCGTCTGGCCGATTGGGTGATCGTGACCTCGGATAACCCGCGCACCGAGGACCCCCAGCGCATTCTGTACGATATCCTGGCCGGTACGAGAGACGCAAAGCCCCTGGCCATAGAGGACAGGCGCGCGGCCATCCATCACGCGATGGGGATGGCGGAGCCGGGTGACGTGGTGATGATTTGCGGCAAGGGACACGAGATGGGTCAGGAAATCCACGGCGTGTCCTACCCGATGGATGAACGGGAAATTATACAGGCATTTTGGAGGGATGGCGGTGGCTGAGATCGCGTTTTCGCTGGCGGGCGGCTTTTTGGTGACGGCGCTGGCCGGGCTGGTGTTATTGCCGGTTCTGCGGGCCTTAAAAGTCGGGCAGAGCATCCGCGAGGAAGGCCCGAAATGGCATCAGGCCAAAAGCGGTACACCGACCATGGGCGGCTTGATGTTCATCACCGGCATTGCCGTCACGGCGCTGGTCGTCGGCTGGCCGCTGTTTGAGCGGGGAGACTACAGCCATGTGATTGTTCTGGGCTTTGCTCTGGTCTGCGGGGTGATCGGCTTTTTGGACGATTTCGCAAAAATCCGCAAACGGCAAAACCTTGGGCTGACCGCTCTGCAAAAGTTGGCGCTCCAGATGGCCGCCGCCGCCGCGTTTATCGCGCTGCTGCGGTATTTGGGTTACTTGACCACGCGGGTGTACATCCCGTTTGTTGACATTACGCTGCATCCCAATATCCTAGTCTACATGATCCTCGCGCTGCCGGTGGTGGTGGGCATGATCAACGCCGTGAACCTGACCGACGGTCTGGACGGACTGTGCACCGGCGTCACCCTGCCCGTCGCGGCGGCGTTTACGGTGATCGCATATCTGTGGAAAAAGGGCGGCATGTCGGTGTTCGCGGCGGCGCTGTGCGGCGCGATGATTGGCTTCCTGCTGTTTAACTTCCACCCCGCGAAAGTGTTTATGGGCGATACCGGGTCGCTGTTTTTGGGCGGGGCGTTGTGCGGGCTGGCGTTTGTTTCCGGCGTTCCGGTGCTGATTCTATTGTTGGGCGCGGTCTTTATTTTCGAGATGTTCAGCGTTATTTTGCAGGTGCTGTATTATAAAATAAGCCATGGAAAGCGGATTTTCAAAATGGCCCCGTTCCATCACCACTTGGAAATGAGCGGCTGGAGCGAGGTTGCGATCGTGGCGCTGGCCTGCCTGACGACAGCCGCCTGCTGCTGGCTGGGCTGGTACGGCGTGGCGCATATTGCGGTTTGAATCCGCGGCAACGGAGGGGATAGCTATGGATAAGACGCGCGCGCCGGAGCCGACCGAAACCAAGCGGCTCAGACGGGAAATGTTTGAGGGGCACAAAGCGCCGCTGGATTTGCCGTTTGCGATCCTTGTGGCGTTGATTGCGGGCATTGGGCTGATTATGATGTTCTCGGCCAGCTATGCCTCGGCCAGCCATTTTAAGGATAACCCGACCTACTTCCTCCTGCGGCAGGGACCGTATGTGGTGATCGGGCTGGTGGCCATGTGGGTCATTTCCCGCATCAATTATCAATATTTCCGGGCGCTGTCCGTTCCGCTGATGCTGGTCGCGCTGGTCCTGCTCGCGCTGGTTCCGTTCATCGGCACCCGGCTCAACGGGGCCAAACGCTGGATTTTCTTCGGCCCGATTTCCGTACAGCCCTCGGAGATTGCGAAAATCGCGGTGATTGTGCTGTTCTCCGCGATGATTTCGCAAGGCTACAAGCGCATGAAAACGATCCGGTACGGCATTCTGCCGTACGCCGGGATTTTGGTTGTCATTCTGGCACTGCTGTTCCTCCAGCCGCATTTGAGCGCGATGGTGCTGATTGCCTGCGTCGGGGCGGTCATGCTGTTTATCGGGGGCATTCGGCTGTGGTATTTTCTGCTGGCCGGGGGCGTCGCGGTCCCGGCGGCTTACGCGGTTCTGCAATTTATGCCGCACGCGCAGGACCGCGTCGCCCTGTGGCGCGACCCGTGGCTGGACCCGGTGGACAAGGGCTATCAGGCGGTGCAGTCCCTGCTGGCGATTGGCTCCGGCGGTCTGTTCGGCGTGGGCTTGGGCGCCAGCCGCCAGAAATATCTCTATCTGCCGGAGCAGCACAACGACTTTGTGTTTGCTGTGGTCTGTGAGGAACTGGGGATGTTCGGCGCGTGCATGGTCCTGCTGCTGTTCGCCATTTTGATCATCCGGGGCTATTGGATCGCCCTGCACGCGCGGGACCGGTTCGGTTCGCTGCTGGTGGCGGGGATCACGACGCTGCTGGCCTTGCAGGTCTTCTTCAACGTCGCGGTGGTAACGAGCCTGGTGCCGGTGACCGGCATTTCAATGCCGTTTTTCAGCTACGGCGGCTCGTCTCTGCTGATCCAAATGGCGGAGATGGGCATTGTGCTGTCCGTGTCCCGGCAGCTGGCGGTGGGGGAAAGCGTGTAGTGAAAGTATTGCTGACATGCGGCGGAACCGGCGGCCACATTTACCCGGCCATTGCGGTGGCCGAGGTGTTCAAACGCCGGGAGCGCGGCGCGGATATCCTGTTTGTCGGCGCGGAGGGCGCGATGGAAACGGAACTGGTCCCCGCCGAGGGCTTCGCGCTGCGCACGATCCGCGTCAAAAGCTTAGCCCACGCGATGAGCTGGAAGGCGGTCCGCCGCAACACGTCCAGTTTAGCCCAATTGGCCGGTTCGATGCGCGCGGCCGGGCGCATCATAAAGGAGTTTCAGCCCGATGTGGTGATCGGCACGGGCGGCTATGTCTGCTTCCCGGTCGTATATCAGGCGCGTTCCCGCGGGATTCCCGCGTTGATCCACGAAAGCAACGCGCGGCCCGGGCTGACCACAAAAATTTTGGCGCGCCGCGCGGACCGTGTGATGACGGGCTTTGAGGGGCAGGAACATCAGTACCCGCGCCCGGAGCGCGTGGCCTATACCGGTACGCCGGTACGCGAGGCGTTTCTGTTCGCGGACCGGGCGTCCGCCAGACGGGAGTTGGGGCTGGACGCAAGGCCCCTGATTGTCAGCGCGTTCGGTTCGCTGGGCGCGCGGGATATGAACCGGATGATGGCCGACGTGCTGGCGCGCGCGGCCCAGAGCGGCGCGTGGCAGATGATCCACGCGGCCGGTTCGCGGTATTTTATGACGCTGACAAACGCGCTGGAGGAACGCGGCGCGGCCAGCCGCGCGAATATCCGTGTGCTGGAGTATATCCGCGACATGCCGCGCGTGATGGCGGCGGCGGATGTTTTCATCGGACGGGCCGGAGCCTCCACGCTGACCGAGCTGATGATTACCGGCACCCCGGCCGTTTTGATTCCCAGCCCCAATGTCACCGGCGACCATCAGACCCAGAACGCGCTGAAACTCCGCGAGCAGTGCGGGATTGAAGTCCTTCCCGAAACCGGCCTTACGCCGGAGCGGTTATATCAGACGCTGGAGACGTGGCTGGGCGACCCGGAGCGTCTCAAGCGCACCCGGTCGGCGCTGATGAACGCCGCCGCCCCCGACGCGGCGGAGCGTATCTATCAATTGGCCAAGGAACGAATCGGATAATTCCCATCATTCACCACCCCGGCGGGAACGGCATAGGATACCCTGTGAATGCCGTATATACGCGGAGAGACTGAGGTTCTGCCCGCTCCGCGCTCCGGGGGATGAAAGAATGAGTGCATACGTGATTGGCGGCGGCCGTCCGCTCAGCGGGAGCGTCCGTGTCCACGGCGCGAAGAACAGCGTACTGCCGATTCTGGCCGCGACGATACTCAGCGGAAAAGAGAGCGAGATTCACAACTGTCCGCGGCTCAGCGACGTGGATTCCTCGTTCCGCATCCTGCGCCGTCTGGGCTGCGCGGTCCGGCGCGAGGGCGATATGGTGCATATCGACAGCGGGCCGATGGCCCATACCGATATCCCGGATTCGCTGATGCGCGAGATGCGCTCGTCGGTCGTGTTTCTGGGCGCGATCGTGGGACGCTTTGGGCGGGCGATGATGAGCTTTCCGGGCGGCTGTGAGCTGGGGCCGCGCCCGATCGACCTGCATTTAGAGGGTCTGCGCCGCTTGGGTGTGGTGATTGAGGAACTGCCGGGCGGGAACCTGCGCTGTCACACCGACGGACTGGCCGGCACGGAGATCAACCTAGCCTTCCCCAGCGTCGGGGCCACGGAGAACATCATGCTGGCCGCCAGTATCGCCCAAGGGGTCACAAGGATCAACAACGCCGCGTGCGAACCGGAAATCGAGGACCTGCAAAATTTTCTGTGCGCGATGGGCGGCCGGGTCACCGGGGCGGGAACGTCCACGGTTCTTATCGAAGGCTCGCAGAACTTCCGCTCCGCCAAACACAGCATTATCCCGGACCGCATCGTGGCGTCCACGCTGATGGCCTGCGCGGCCGTCGCGGGCGGCGACGTCACGCTGGAGGATATTGAGCCGAAGCATATCGGGACCGTTATCTCCACGCTATGCGAAGCGGGATGCGAAATTGACATCCGCGACAACGCCCTGCGCATCCGGCGCACAGGGAGACTGCGCTCCATGCGCCCGATGCGCACTCTGCCGTACCCGGGCTTCCCAACGGACGCGCAAGCGCCGATCATGGCCGTGGCCGCGTTCGCGGAGGGGACCACCGTGTTTGTGGAAAACATGTTTGACAGCCGCTACCGCCATGTGGGGGAGCTGGCCCGCATGGGCGCGGATATCAAGGTCGAGGGCAAGGTCGCGGTGGTCTGCGGCGTGCCAAAGCTGTACGGCGCGCCGGTATGCTCCACGGATTTACGCGGCGGCGCGGCGCTGGTCGCGGCGGGGCTGGGCGCGGAAGGGGAAACCGTGATAACGGGTCTGGAGCACATCGACCGGGGCTACGAATGCCTGCAAACCACGCTGTCCGGTCTGGGCGCGGACATCGTGAGAACAGAGGATTGATTTCCCGCCGGGAGGACGTCATGAGTACACGAAAGAGTCATAAGCGGCAGCCAAGACAAAGCCGGTTCGGCGTTGTCTTGGCGCTGTTTGCCTGTGTGTTTTTCATCGCTCTGCTGATTCTCTCCGCCGGACTGTTTTTCAAGGTTTCGGACATTCGCGTGGAAGGCGTTGTCATGATCTCCGAGGACGGCGTGCGCGAGCACTGCGGCATCCAGCTCCAGAGCAATATCTTATTGCTGGACAAGTTTGCCGTATCGCGCAGCCTGTTCGCCGCCTTTCCGTACGCGCGGGAGGTCATGGTCCGGCGGCAGCTGCCGGGCACTGTGATCATCACGGTGACGGAGGCGGACCCGGCGTGCGCGTTTGTGTACCAGAACCGCTACTGGATCGCGGACCGGGACGGGCGCGTTTTGGAAAACCGGGCCGCGCTGGGAGAGGTGAACTTCCCCGTCGTCAAAGGCGTTGTGCCGCTGGCCCCGTCGGTGGGGGACATGGTCGTGTTCGCCGTCGGCGAGGAGGACAAGCAGTACGCCCTGTTCCCGCTGCTGGACGCGCTGGACGCCGCCGGGCTTCTCACGCGCGTCGGGGAGATTGACGTGACGCGGTCGCATGAAGTGTCGCTGGTCTGCGACGGGCGGCTGACGGTGCTGGTGGGGTTCCCCAATGATCTGGAGTATAAGCTGTCCTATATCGGCCCGTCGCTGGAGCGGCTGGAGCCGGAACAGCGGGCGCGGCTGGACGTCTCGGCGGCACGGGACAAGAACGCGCTGCTGATCCCGGAGGGATAACCAAAATGCCGTCGAAAAGCGCGGTTTGTCACGGAAATTGACAAACTGAAAAAACCGCTTGACCAATTCAAAAAAACAGGATAAAATGTCTAGGTATATTACATGGTGAATTAGCACATAGGAGGGTCACGCAATGGCGTTTGAAATGGATAGCGGATTTGAAAGTGTTGTCAACATAAAGGTTTTGGGCATTGGCGGCGGCGGAAACAACGTGGTCAACCGCATGAGCGAGGCCGGTGTGACCAGCGCGGAGATGGTGGCCATCAACACCGACAAGCAGGCGCTGAAAAACACCTTGGCCACGCATAAAATCCAAATCGGGGAAAAGCTGACCGGCGGCAAGGGCGCGGGCTCCGACCCGGAGATCGGGCGCAAGTCGATGGAGGAAAGCCGGTCCGAAATCGCCAAAATGCTGGAAGGCACCGACATGGTGTTTATCTCCGCCGGGATGGGCGGCGGCACCGGCACCGGCGCGGCCCCGATCGTCGCGGACTTGGCGCGCGAGGCCGGGATCCTCACGATCGGCATTGTGACAAAGCCGTTCCATTTTGAGGGTACGCGCCGCATGAAGCAGGCGGAGGCCGGGATCGAGGAGCTGCGCAGCCGCGTGGACAGCCTGATCGTCATCCCCAATGAACGCCTCAAATTGGTTTCGACCGAGAAAATATCGTTTGCCACGGGCTTTAAGATTGCGGACGAAGTACTCAAGCAGTCGGTGCAGAGCATTTCCGACCTGATCAACACCGCGCAGATCATCAACCTTGACTTTGCCGATATCTGTTCCGTCATGCGCGACGCCGGGTACGCCCATATCGGCGTGGGCCGCGCGTCCGGCAAAAACAAGGCGGAGGAAGCCGCCAAGATGGCGATTCACAGCCCCTTGTTAGAAACGACCATTAACGGCGCCAAGGGCGTGATCATCAATGTCACCGGCGACGCCGACCTGGGGATGGACGATGTGGACGTGGCCGCCGAGATGGTGCGCGCCGCCGTCCACCACGACGCCAACATCATTTTCGGCGCGGCGCTGGACGACACGCTGAACGATGAAATCCGCGTGATCATCATCGCCACGGGCTTTGACGAGGTCGGGATGTCGGACGACTCCAAGCCGTTCTTCTCCCGTCAGCAGGGACAGGTGTCGCCCAACTCGGCGGCGGCTCATTCCCCGGCGGTCAATCAGCCGGTCGTGATGGATTCCGTCACGGAAACCCCGGCCTTGGATGAAACGCCCGCGGCGCAAGAGGAGCCGGAGCGTGAGGAAGACCCGTTCGAGTCGATCTTCCGCATTTTCAACAAGAAGTAGGGGACTGGAGGGTAAAAACTGATGTACGAAGGGGTTATCATCAAAGAAACGCTGACGGATGAGTTGCTGTTAGATCATTTGGTGATTGACAAAGTTGATATATGGAAAACAGACACTACAATAAAATATTGGACGATGATCTTCTTTCATTCTGAAACAGAAGATTTGCCGCAACGCATTGCAAATACAATGATTGACGATTGGTTTGCGGATATGAAATGCGGGAATGTTAAGTACATCTTATTCAAGGACAAGGTTCTGCAATATGAAATCGGAAATGTTGCGGAGAAAGAAGAAGTTTTACACTATATGCGTTCAAGGGGTATACCTGAACATCAATTTCAGTGGAGCGAGTAACACGCCTAAACTGAAAGCGGCAGATTTTGCGTCTGCCGCTTTCGCTCGTCTGCCGCCGCCAGTTCCTTATAATTCAGCACCCACAAACTCGGTCAGTTTTTCGACGACGCGTTTGTACCGCGGTTCGTCGGCCAGCGCGGCAAACGACGGGTACATGGATACCCCTTGCAGCATACTTTGCCGGATCAGCTTTTCGTCACTCGGCAGCGAGAAGCAGATATCCCCGCTGTCCAGCCATGGGCCGATGGCCGTAAAAAATCCGTCTCCCCGAAGCTTGTAGGGGAAAAACGCGTGGAGGCACACGTCCGCGAATTGTTCCAGCAGCTCCAGCGCTTTGTCCGGATGTCCGGTTTTGCAGTAGAAATTGGCCCCGATCACATATGCGTGCAAGGTCAGGTTGGGGTCGAGCTTTCCTACCGTAAACAGGCGGATGATTTCCATGGCCCGGAGATACGCGGGTTCCGCTTCCGCATCCTCGGACAGCGCCGCGTAGCTCAACAGAGCTTCGGTCAGCGACATCAAATACTGGTATATGCCGCATTGCAGGATTTCCTTCGCCTTGGCGGGGTTGCCCGCCAGCTGAAAGGCCTGTGAAATCAGGCAGTCCTCCTTAAAGGCCGACATGCGCAGCGATTCGCCCATCATGGCCAGAACATCCTGAGGTCTGCGGAGCGCGAGGCAGGCGTGGCACAGCAAATACAGCGCGTCCTTGGACAGCAGGGCGTCGCGGCTCTCGGAAATAACCCGCTGGCACAGGGCCACGGCTTCCCCCAGCACTTCGTCCTGCCGCTCCTGCGAACCGGCTAGGCATTGGTGATTGACCAGCAGCGCGGCCATTTGATACAGCAGGGGAAAGCAGGAATAGTATTTTTTGATGACCGCCCTGCACTCTGTCAGCACATCGTCGAAGGACTTTTCCATAAAGTCCGCCGCCAGTTTACGGTACAGTTTTTGGGTATTCTCGCGGGTCAGCTGGGGGGAATAGTCCAGCAGCTCGTCGATGCTGAGGTTGAAATAGGTCGCCAGATGCGGCAGCAGCGTGATGTCGGGATAGCTCTGCTCCTTCTCCCATTTGGACACGGCGGCTTTGGACACGCCCATATACTCCGCGAGCTCTTCCTGCGTGATCCCTTTTTCCCGCCGCTTCTGGGCGATCATACTTGCGATTTTGATCTCGCTCATTAAGAACACCTCCTGCCTCTATCATAAAAGGCAGGAGGCGGTTTGGCAAGGGAGTAAACGTTGATTTTCGCGGGGAAAATCAACCGGCGGTTGACAGACGGGCGTCGCGGGGTATGAATTACTGTTCAAATAGATGGATTGTGTAATCCAAAAGCTCCAAACCGCCCATTTTTCCATGCCCGGTGATAATCTTTTCTACATTCGGATATTTTATTTTGATGTTCCGTACGGTTTCGGCCCAAGCTTCCAGATTTGCTTCTGAAATATTGCCGTTTCCATCACCCGATTCCTTGATCAGGCAACCTCCAAACAGGATATGTTCCAATGGAAAATATCCGAGAACATTGTCAAAGGTATGTCCTTCCCCCACGAACTCAACATGCACCGTTTCATCGCCGATGGCGAGTTCCATATACCCATCAAAACCATGCCGCGGCACAGGGAGATCATTCTCAATTGTTTTTTGTATCGTTCTATCATAAGCATAAGAAAGAATCCCTCGATTATGGAACGCATTCAAACCTCCTAAATTATCAACATGATAATGAGTTGGAATCACGGCAATGATCTCAGCGTTCAACGCCTCCGTTATCCAGTCAATCAATTCAGAAGATGATTCATCATCAACCGTCGTATCAAAGACAACAGCTTCATTCTGATAAACAACAACCATCCCATTGCACGGGGTATTTGTATATAAATAGGATGTATGTTGATATACATACTTTGAAATCTGTTTGATATTCAAGGTTTCAGATTGATACACTATTTCATTATATTGCGAGTCTTTCTCTGTTTTTTGCCGCGTTTGATCCTCCGTGGAAAATTCTATTTCATTTGGCTGCGTTTGCGGGTCTATGCTTGCACTGTTATCGCAAGCTGTCATAGATAAAATCAATATCCCAATCAGAATCAATACTTTTTTCATGTATTGCTTTCTCCTTTATACCCATCCAAAAAGCTGTATTCCTTTCCGCCTTGTTTATACCCGATCACCGTCTCCAAATTCACGCGGTGAATGCTGTTGAAGATATTTTTCTCCACGTCTGGGTTAGTCTGACGCAGTTGGTGAATCAAATGCTTGATCTCCTGCCGTTTGGAGCCGCCGCAGCCCTGCGCGTTCCGCTCGGCCACCGGGCACGCGCATCGCAGGAAGGTCAGCCCGTTGTATTGCCCCCACGCGGCGATGGCGTCCTCATGGACGCGGTAGAGCGGGCGGATCAGCTCCAGTCCCGCGAAATTTTGGCTGTGCAGTTTAGGCATCATCGTCTGGTACTGTGCGCTGTAGAGCAGGCCCATCAGCACCGTTTCCGTCACGTCGCTGAAATGGTGCCCCAGCGCGATTTTATTGCACCCTAGGGCCCGCGCCTGATGATACAGGTGACCCCGCCGCATCCGCGCGCAGAGATAGCACGGCGTCCCGGTCGCGGTATGTTCCACGACGCGGAAGATATCCGACTCAAACACCGTGACCGGCAGCTCCAGCAGCGCGGCGTTGTCCAGCGCGAGTTTCCGGTCCTCCGGGCGGTAGCCGGGGTCCATCACCACATATCGCAGTTCAAACGGAATCTCGCTGTGGCGGCTCAATAAGCGAAGCATCACAGCCAGCAGGGTCGAGTCCTTCCCGCCGGACACGCAGACGGCGATACGGTCGCCCGGCGAGAGGAGCCGGTACTGTGTGACGGCCGTCATAAACGGCCCCCAAAGCCCGGCGCGGAATTTTTTCAGCACACTGCGCTCGATTTGCTCCAAACGCGTCAGTTCCCTTGGCATACGGCCCTCCCGCGGCGGCGTTTTGATCGTATGGACTGACTATATCACGTTTGGCGGCCCGGCGCAATGCGGGAATTTATTTCTTGCCAAGCGGGTATGAGGTAATGTATAATACTCTAAAGCCAAGCTTTAGGAGAGAACGTATGACCAGAATTGCCGCGCGGGAGGTCGCCGTCATTACGGTATATGGAATGGATTACGGCGGCGCGCGCGAGGATATCATTGCGGAGCGTTTGGACGAGGCGTTCTATGAACGCCTAAAAAACGAGAGCGAGCTGTTTGCCGAGCCGCCGGACGAAAAGCAGGCCGCTTACATTCGCCGCTTGGCGGAGGGCGTGTCGGATCATCTGACAGAGCTGGACGGGTATATTGAGAAATACGCGAAGGGTTGGAAATTTTCCCGGTTGCCGCGCATGAGCGTGGCCGTTTTGCGCGTGGCGATGTTTGAAACGCTGTATATGAGCGACGAAATCCCCGCGGCGGCGGCCATCAACGCGGCGGTAGAGATATCCAAGCGGTACGAAACGCCGGAGACGACCGCGTTTATCAACGGCATTTTAGGCTCCTTCTACCGCGCGGAGCGTTCAGGAGAATGATCCTGGGGCTGGACACCAGCTGTTACACAACCTCCGCCGCGCTGTATGACGGCGCGGTTCCGCGGGAAAGCCGCCGTTTGCTGCGCGTGCCGTCCGGCCAAAAGGGTCTGCGGCAGTCCGACGCGCTGTTCCAGCATGGGAACGCATTGCCGGAGGTGCTGGCGGAGCTGGGCGGATGTTCCAAGCTGACCGGCGTCGCCGCGTCCGCGAGGCCGAGGGACGCGGACGGCTCCTATATGCCGTGTTTTCTGGCGGGGCTGAATTTGGCGCGGTCGCTGGCCGTGACGCTGGGTCTGCCGCTGTATGAACTCTCGCATCAGCAGGGGCATCTGGCCGCCGCGCTGTGGTCGGCGGGGCGTTTGGACTTGGCGCGGGAGACGTTTCTGGCATGGCATGTCTCCGGCGGGACCACCGAGCTTCTGGCGGTGGAGCCGCCTTGGACCGCTAGGCGCATCGGCGGCACTTTGGATGTGTGCGCGGGACAGGTCATTGACCGGATCGGTGTTGCGCTGGGGCTGGATTTCCCGGCGGGACCGGCGCTGGAGCGGATAGCCGAGGATTTTACCGAGACGCTGTCGGGCCGCCTGACGGTCCAAGGCTCCGAGTTTTCGCTCTCCGGTCTGCAAAATCAGGCCGAACGCTTTTTGGCGGATGGGAAAGCGGCTTCCGGCATAGCCGCCTTTACCCTGCAAAGCATCGCGCGCGTCCTGCGGGCAGCGACGGATCACGCGAAAACGCGGTATCCGGGCGTGCCGATAGTCGGCTGCGGCGGCGTGCTGGCCAACCGGGCCATCCGCGCGGCGCTG
>Ga0082212_10009500_pt1 | contig 12548 bp, 10 predicted proteins | sample TergutNt197P3_FD_71548 | JGI IMG/M metagenome (GOLD analysis project Ga0082212, IMG submission 71548) | Neocapritermes taracua P3 segment gut microbial communities from Petit-Saut dam, French Guiana - Nt197 P3 | ecosystem: Host-associated > Arthropoda: Insects > Digestive system > Gut ... | reverse complement strand
AGCAGTAACGGAAGTATTTGATCGAATTGAGAATAGAGTTCAGATACTAGAAGAATGAGTTATATTGTTTCATTTATGCCTAAGGCTAATGAAGATATGGACGATATAGAAACCTATCTATCTCAGTTTTACAAAGATACTGTCAAGTCATTTTTCGAAAACATGAAGAAACATGTATTGCTACTACAAACATTCCCATACATGTGTCCAGAGTATAACGAAGACTCATATTTTAAGCAGATGGTTATAAATGACTATCTATTATTTTACAGTATTGATGAAAAGCGAAAGAGGATAATAATTCATCGCATACTTCATTCAAAAAGAGATATACATCATGATATATCATCTAAGTAAGCATCATAAACGTTAGGGATGAAAAAAATCACGATGCTACATTCCACTCAGGAACACTAAGGTGTTGCGGGTGGATAGTAACGTCTATAATGGTTTGTTCTTGTAAAACCAGTGTTACTGATTTTACTTCGCTTACTTATAAAAACAGGTTTACTTTTTTTCGTTCGCTACTAACGATATATTCGGATGAACTCTGTTAAGACCTCCACACTACTATACTGAAGTTTTTGTATATTCTACTGATTGAGATAAAAAGAGAAGAGAAGTGTAATGACGATAATGTATACCACCACAAAACAGCGATTGCTCTAGAAATCTTCAGTTAGCTATTCTGTTTATGATTAAAATATGTTAGAATATCTTTGACAAATGAATAATGACTCTTCGGGGCAGGGTGAAATTCCCGATCGACGGTATAGTCCGTGAGTGAACAACTGAATTGGTGAAATTCCAATACCGACAGTATAGTCTGGATGAAAAGAAGATAGTACTAACAAAAGATTATCTATGCTAATCTTGTGAAATGTAGTTTTACACCTGAAGAAAGTATTCAGGTGTACATTCATTTCGGAGGAGAAATATGAATAACAGAGAATCACTGAAAAAGATGGTAGTTATGGCACTGCTCAGTGCACTTGCGTTTTTTGCGGTGGCATTGCTTAGGATACCCATGTTGTGGGCCGGGCCGCTGGTACTCTCATATGAGCCTAAGGATGTAATAATTGCTATAGGTGGGTTGCTCTTCGGACCTTTGCCTGCTGCTATCATCGCCATTGTCGTAGCCTTCATCGAGATGGTAACCGTTTCCTCTACAGGACCCATCGGATTTATAATGAATGTGATTTCATCCGGCTGTTTTGTCTGTAGCTCTGCCATAATATACAAGAGGCATCGCACCATAAAAGGTGCTATCACTGGTCTGTCGGTTGCCTGCTTAACCACAACCATCGTTATGCTACTCTACAACTACTTTTTTACCCCTATCTTCATGGGTGTACCTAGAGCGGTGGTAGCATCGTTATTAGTACCATTGTTTCTCCCCTTTAATATCATCAAGAGTATCATTAATGCTGCAATCATTATGATGATATATAAGCCGGTAGTTACCGCTCTGAGGAAATCCAATCTACTGATAGAATCAGAAGACTCAGCAGCTTCAGGCAAATTTAATATCGGTGTTTTTCTACTCTCCTGCTTTGTATTGGCGACCGCAATAGTATTAGTACTGGTGCTGCAAGGTCAAATGTAAGTGGTTGCTGTGACAACGATTTACTCTTGACATTCCAACCTAAAAGCTCTAGTATCATAAAAAAAGAATAACCCTTATTGAGAGTGATGGAGGGATATGGCCCTGTGAAATCACAGCAACCGGTCGCTTGATACGGTGCTAATTCCATCGGATGATCCGGCAGATAAGATGAATCGATGCCTGTGTCATTCCACCGGCATTTTTTCGTGCGCTCTTATTGGGTTAAGTAGGAGATTACACATGTATGAAACAAAACCAACTAAACTAAACCCGCTCTCTCCATTTACTACAACCACTCTTTTCACATCTGAATCGGTTACCGAAGGGCATCCCGACAAAGTCGCTGATAGTATCTCAGACTCGATTCTCGATGAGTATCTGTCGATTGATGCTGACGCCCGGGTGGCAGTAGAGGTATTGGTTAAGGGCAAAAACGTAGTGGTGGCAGGTGAGATAACCTCTTTTGGTATAGTAGATATCGACCGTGTTGTGAGAAAAACAATCGCCAAGATAGGATACGATGATGACCGAGATATATTCTCTGCAAATAACTGTATCATCACGAAGTTTATCGAAACACAATCAAAGGATATTGCACTAGGAGTCGATATATCACTCGAAAGTAAATCGGGAGGGGAGCTGCAACTCGGTGCGGGAGATCAAGGGATGATGTTTGGATATGCCTGTGGTGAAACCGATGAGAAGATGCCTCTTTCTATCAGCTTAGCTCACCGACTTACCAAACGATTGGCGTATCTTCGCCACAACCATCTGCTTTCCTATCTCAGACCCGATGGTAAAGCTCAGGTGACGGTAGAATATCAAGACGGGAGAATATCCCGGGTCGACACGGTTGTCATAAGTACACAACATAGTGAAAAGATAGATATCGAGACACTCAGGCAGGAGATAAGAGAGCAGGTCATCTATGCAGTCATTCCGAACACTCTGATTGATGAGCATACCAACATCTATATAAATCCCACCGGTCGCTTTGTGGTGGGTGGACCCGAGGGAGATTGTGGACTGACCGGACGTAAGATTATCGTAGACAGCTATGGTGGTGTGGCAAGGCATGGAGGAGGTTGCTTCTCAGGGAAGGATCCCACAAAAGTCGATCGTTCTGCGGCATACATGGCGAGATACATCGCCAAAAACGTGGTGGCTGCTTCACTTGCTGACAGATGTGAACTACAGATATCCTATGCCATCGGGGTAGCAGAGCCGGTGAGTGTGTTTCTTGAGACTAACCGGGATGAACAAACAAATGAATGTATCAGAAAGGCCATACTCGATGTCTTTGATATGCGTCCAACCGCAGTGATTGAACAACTCAGACTTAGAAGACCCATATATGCCGTATTATCCTGTTACGGGCATATGGGTCGTGAAGATCTCGGTGTATTGTGGGAACAAACCGACCGAACCGAGCAACTGATAGCGGCATTTAACCTTCATAGCAATATATCCAAGTAAGCGACTATTTAGGGTGTTTTTGTCCGCTTAGAACAGCTGGAACAGTCACCCGATTGCTTTACCTGAACCTGTCATTCTGTTAACATATATGTAAAACCAACATGGGGAAAACTCGATGTCTTCGAATATATCCGGAGTAGTTGAAAAGGTCATCTATTCAAACAGTGAAACATTTTTTACAGTACTCGATCTTGATGTCAACGGTGAGTTAGTATCGGTAGTCGGTGAACTCGGAGTTACCATAGTTGGAGAGGAACTCACCGTGTACGGTGACTATGTAACTCATCCGACCTATGGGGTACAGTTCCGAGCGATAGCCGCCAAGAGAAACCTCCCCTCTGGAGCAAATGCTATACTTAAGTATTTAGCAGGAGGGGTCATTCCGGGAGTGGGTGAGGTGCTTGCGCGACGCATCGTGGAACAGTTTCAGGATCAAACACTCGAGGTCATAGATAAGACTCCTGAACAGCTAGCAGAGATAAAAGGAATCTCTAAAGAGAAGGCAGAAGAAATCGGCAGCAGGTTTCGAGATATCTTCGGTATTCGTGAAGCCATCTCGGAGTTAGCTACCCTTCAGGTATCCACCCATGATGCCGTCCGACTGTACAAGGAGTATGGTAATAGGGTTTCGGAAATGATATCCGACAACCCATATATACTCTGCGGTTTCCCATTATATAAGGAGTTTCAATACTCCGACGATATTGCAATGTCGCTTAGTTTTGAAGCGGATAGTGAAACCCGCGTACGAAGCGGTATAATATATATCCTGCGACATAATATGCTCAACGGACATACCTGTTCTCCCGCGGAACGCCTCATCGATAAGGCAGCGAGTTTTCTCGAGGTAGAACGCGACAGGGTAGAAATCATACTCTGGGAATCTGTAGATAATTCGCTAATCAGAGCTGCTGAAATAGATAATCTCATGTTCATATTCCTGCCGGCACTCTATGACAGCGAGCGATATATAGCTGAACGAATAGGTCTACTAGGAAAAGCGGAATACAGATCCTCCAAAGCTACCGATGACGTCATCGATAGCTTTGAACAGCAGATATCAATTACATATGAACCACTACAGCGTAAAGCTATTGTCAACGCTATTGACAGCGGAGCACTGGTCATAACCGGAGGTCCCGGTACCGGTAAGACTACAGCACTTAACGCCATCATCACCCTGTGTGAAGCGAAGGGTGAAAGGGTGGCAATAGCCGCACCTACCGGGAGGGCTGCAAAGCGGATAGCCGAACTGACCGGTCATGAGGCGAAGACCATCCACCGGCTACTGGAGGTAGACTACAGGCAGGATGAAGAGATACGCTTCGTTCACAACCAAGAGAATCTGCTTGAATGTGATCTGGTCATCGTAGATGAGATGTCGATGGTGGATGTGGTGTTGTTCGAATCGTTACTTAAGGGATTGAAACCCGACTGTCGATTGGTGATGGTGGGTGACAGCAACCAGTTGCCGGCAGTCGGAGCTGGCAATCTGCTGCAGGATATCATAAGTAGCAGATGCTGTCAGGTGGTGGAGTTCAAGAAAATCTTTCGCCAAGCCGCTGCCAGTGGAATAGTGGTAGAGGCACACAATGTAGTAGCTGGCAACCTACCCGATCTCTCTCAACGTAACACAAATTTCTTTTTCATTCCCTGTACCGAACATGACGGTCCTTCGCTGATTGCTTCGTTATCTGCTAAAAGGTTACCCGAGAGATATATGGTCGATCCCTTTATTGATATACAGGTGCTTTCTCCCAGCCGAATAGGCAGCATGGGTACCGAATCGCTCAACCTAGTACTCTCCAGTGCACTAAACGGTTCCGACCCAAACAAAAAGGAAATATCGGTGTTCGGTCGCAGATTTCGCGAAGGCGATAAGGTGATGCAGACTAGAAACAACTATGACATCGGATACACCCGGAAGGATGGTAACAATGGAGTAGGGGTATATAATGGGGATATCGGCAGGATTGATTCAATCTCCCCCTCTGAAGGCAGAATTGCGGTTGAGTTCGATGATGATCGTCGGGTCATATATTCCCTTGAGGAGGCAACCGAACTCGAGACTGCCTATGCAGTGACGGTACACAAGTCTCAGGGTAGCGAGTATCCGGTAGTTATACTCGCCTTATACGCTACACCCTCACGTCTCAGATACCGTAACCTGCTGTATACTGCCATCACCCGAGCTAAGGATCTACTCGTAGTCATCGGGGATGAACGGGTAGTAGAAGCGATGGTAGAGAACGATAAAAAGTCTCTTCGTTACACCGGGCTAGAGAGTTTCATAAACAGTCACACAAGATAGACGGATGACAAAAAACTGAATCGTAACTCTGCTGATGTATATGAAAACCCATCGAAAAGTGGTATAATTTCAGTGAAATAGATTATGAGTGAGATTAATGGTAACAGAGAAAAACGACTACAAAAAGGACTTTCTTGAGTCTAGAAAAAAATATATCGAGAAACAGTTCGATTACCTAAATGAACGACAGCTGGAAGCTACGGTTCAGGTAAGCGGACCTATGCTCATTTTAGCAGGTGCCGGTAGTGGAAAAACCACCGTGCTAGTCAATCGGATACTAAATCTGGTTGAGTTCGGTACGGCATATGTATCCGACGAGATCCCGGCTTCGCTTACACGCGAGGATCTCAACGAACTTAACTCTCTGATTGCCAGCGGCAATAAGGCTGACGATCGTATTATGTCGCTCCTAAATGACGGGAAGGTAGATCCCTGGAACATACTCGCCATTACCTTCACAAATAAGGCGGCAGGTGAACTAAAATCACGTATTGTCGAGAGGGTAGGCCCACGGGGAAGTAATTTGTTTGCCTCAACCTTTCACTCAGCATGTGTTCGCTTTTTGAGGCGGGATGCCGATAGAATTGGGTATGATAAGAATTTCACCATCTATGATTCGGATGATTCCCGCCGGGTGATTAAGCAGATAATAAAGGATAATGGTATTGATGACCGTTTCATAACGGTGGCTTCGGTAGCTTCGGCTATCTCAAGAGCCAAGGACAGTATGTGTTCAACGGTCGAGTTCACCCAAAATATTCAAAACTATACCGACGAACTCTACGCCAAAATATATACCGAGTATCAGAGTCGATTGTCTGCTGCAGGTGCGATGGATTTCGATGACCTCATATTCAACACCGTCATACTTCTCGAGAATAATAAAAGAATACGTGATATGTATCATGAGCGATTCACATATATCTTTGTAGACGAGTACCAAGATACCTCGGTTGCTCAATTTCGTCTTGTTAAGCTATTGACCGGTAGTCATCAAAATATCTGTGTAGTCGGAGATGACGATCAGAGTATATATAAGTTTCGTGGGGCTACGATAAAGAATATTTTGACCTTTGAAGCCAGCTTCCCCGGTGCCAAGGTGGTGAGGTTGGAACAAAACTATCGCTCAACCGGAAACATACTCGATGCAGCCAACTCGGTCATCACCTACAATACCAATCGAAAGGGTAAGACCCTCTGGACTGCCAATGAGTTTGGAGCTCAGGTGAGTGTGTATAGCGCATCTTCAGCAGAAGAGGAGACTCGCTTTATCGTCTCAACTATCGAACAGGCACATGACGACGGGATGTCGTACGGAAGTAATGCAATTCTCTACCGGATGAATTCTCAATCAAAACAGTATGAAAACGAACTCTATCTGAGAGGTATCCCATATAAGATCTTCGGTGCGGTACGGTTTCTCGACCGAGCAGAGATTAAGGACATGCTGGCATATATGAGTATCGTCGACAATCCCGAAGATAATCTCAGACTCAAACGGATAATTAATAATCCTACCAGAAAAATCGGCAATACCACCATCGCTGCGGTAGAAATGATTGCGCTACGAGAGCATCTTTCGATGCTTGAGGTCATAGATAACCGTGAAAAATATGAGGAAATCTCCCGTACGTCAAAGGCACTCGGTGAGTTTAATGATATCTATCGAAACCTTATAAAAGCTCACCAAACTGCTAAGAGCATTGAAGCGTTTGCGAAACAGGTCTATGAGCTGAGTGGATATGAAGCGATGCTAATAGAGGACAACGAAGAGGTAAGAAAAGATAACATTGAGATGCTCTTCACTGCCATCCGTCGGTTTGAAGAGGAGTTCGATGATACATCGCTTAGTGACTTTTTGTCATATATTTCACTCTACTCCGATACCGATAACTACGACAGCAATGAAGATGTAGTGGTACTGATGACACTTCACGGAGCTAAGGGTCTTGAGTTCGATAACGTCTTTATGCCAGCGCTGGAGGAGGGTATATTCCCATCCTCACAATCCTGGTACAACACGGAGGATATTGAGGAAGAACGACGACTTTGCTATGTAGGGATCACACGAGCCCGTAAGAACCTCTATGTCAGCCATGCAGCGAGAAGGATTTTGTTCGGGAAAACAATGAGTAATCCGCGCTCGAGGTTTCTTACTGAACTCCCCCAAAACATCACACTGACAGGTAGAACAGTATTCCCCAGTGTTTCTATTTCTGAACCCGTGGCTAGAAATCTCAACACCATAGCTACTACAACACCGAAAAAAGATATCGAACAGACGGAATATATTCGGTTTGAGGTGGGAGACGAAGTAGTGCACAGAAAGTTCGGACGAGGTAAGGTCATATCTGCCAAACATCTCTTGAGTGATAGTATTCTTGAGATTGTGTTTGAGATTCATGGAACGAAAAAGATAATGGCTGCCACAGCCAAGATGCAGCGACCTCAGTAGTCGCAGAAAGAGAAAACTGATGAAGGTATATCTCATCGCACATACCGAGCAACCCGAACAGGTGGTTGCTGCTGCCGCTAAACTCTGCTATTCGGATTCGGAAGTTAGTACTCTGATGAACGATCTCACTCCTGAAAAAACCGAGAGCTTCATCGATACATTGCTCAATCAACTAGGGCATGAGAGTCCGATTGAACATGCGAGTTTTACCTTTGCCATCGAAGGGGTATCGCGATCCTTGCTAGCACAGATAACCCGTCATCGACACGCCAGCTACAGTGTTCAGAGCCAGCGTTATGTCAAACTTAAAGATTTTAACTATGTCATCCCTCCTGTGATTGCCGAGGACGAAGCGGCACTAGCAGTATTTGAAGCAGCGATGCTTAACGATCGCTGGAGCTATAACGAGATTACGAAGATACTCTATACATCCCATCTGCAGCAGTATCTTAAGACAGGTATCGATCAAAAAACCGCAGAATCTCAGGCAGAGAAGAAAGCCATTGAGGATGCGAGATTCGTATTTCCTAACGCCTGTGAAACTAAGATGGTGATGACCATGAATGCCCGTTCACTACAAAATTTCTTTCGACAACGTTGCTGCCGCAGAGCACAGTGGGAGATACGTGCATTAGCGGACGAGATGCTAAAGTTGGTCTGTGAAAAAGCTCCGACTATTTTTAAGAACGCCGGTCCACCCTGTATCAAGAGTAGGTGCAGTGAAGGTAAGATGAGTTGTGGTATGAGCGAAGAGGTGCGAAATTACTACCGAGAGTTAAAGGAAAATATCTAGTGGGCAGACTATTTGTAATTGAAGGATGTGACGGCAGCGGTAAGGCGACTCAAGCCAAACTGCTCGAAGCTAAACTGCTAGAACTTGAACTAGACGTCAAGCTCATAGACTTCCCCTGCTATGACGAGGAATCCTCGATATTCATCAGGCGATATCTCGCTGGTGAGTATGGAAGTTCACTGTCCGACGTTAATTGTTATGCCGCCTCGATGTTCTATGCTGTGGATAGATATATCAGCTTCATGCAGAGTTGGGGTGACCAGTACTATATGGGTACTACCTTTGTTTCCAACCGATACTCTACTTCAAATGCAGTGCACCAGATGCCGAAGCTAAAGCAAACTGAATGGGATGAATTTATTCACTGGTTGTTTGATTTTGAGTACAACAGACTGAGACTGCCAAGACCGGATGCGGTCATCTATCTCGATATCGATTCTACTCTCAGCGAACAGCTGATAATGGAACGATACAATGGAGATAGGAGCCTCATGGATATCCATGAGCAGGATATTGAGTTTCAAAGGAATAGTCGAACGGCAGCGCTCTATTGTGCCGCAAAAGAAGGATGGACAGTTATTGACTGCAGTGAACATGACCGGATGAGAAGCAGAGAGAGTATAGCCGAAGAGGTATATGATTCTATCAAAAGCCAGCTTTAGCGATGACAGACATATACATTCGAGCGAAACTTTTGCCTTTGCTTCATTTGTGTGTATAATGTTTGGGTGATAAAAAAAGAACAGAAATCTAAACAGATATCTAAGAAGTATTTTCTCAAAGGCGAGATATACTTTATTGCTAGGAAGATAGAAAAAGAAAAAAATATAGTTGTTTTGAGGTAATTTGTTTGTATGTTAGAGTTTCAAGAGATATCAATTGAAGATAAAAGTAGATTGCAGCCTATGCTGCTAAATGAGAAGAACAGGGGTTGTGAGTATACTTTCGGAAATGCTATACTATGGGTGAAAATCTATGCAACGAAGGTTGCATATCATAATGAATCTGCTGTGATACGACATGATCGTCACGGTGCTGGTTATCTGTTCCCGATAGGTGATTTTGATCTAAAAAACACCCTTAATCTGATGCTGGAAGATGCAAAGCAAAGCGGACATGAGGAGCGTTTTAGTATCTTAGCTGCTGACAAAGCCGACTTCGAGGCGATTGATGCTATCTACCCCGGTCGGTTTGAGTATCGATTTGAGCGAGATTATGCCGAATACATCTATCTTGCCAAGAATCTTATAACGCTTGAAGGTAAAAAGTATCATAACAAACGCAACCATATCGCACGATTTCGCGATAACCATCCCGACTATGAGTTTCGGGCAATCACCAAGGATAACATTGAACAGGTCATGGAGATGAACAAGACCTGGTGCGAACGATATGCAACAGATGCCTCAGAGAGTCTATCGGAAGAGATAACCGTAGCGTCGAGAGCATTGGATATGTTTTTCGATATCGGGCTTGAGGGTGGATTTATTCAATCCGGTGATGAAATCTTAGCCTATTCGATAGGTGAGCCAATTAATTCAAATACCTATTGTATTCATATTGAGAAAGCATTTCACGACATACAGGGCAGCTATGCCATAATTAATCGTGATTTTGCCGCTCATTTTTGTAAGGATTATGAGTATATAAATCGTGAGGATGATGTCGGACAGGAGGGGCTGAGAAAAGCTAAGCTCTCCTACTATCCCGAGTTCCTCAGCGACAAGATAACGATATTCCCGAAAGTATAGCCAAGAGCAACTTAGTGTTAATCTATCTGATACGAGGATAATATGATTAGAACAGCAACGGCTTATGATATTTTAGCATTAAAGAAAATCTGGGACAGTTGCTTTAGTGACCCGATTAACTATATAGACTTTGTGTTTGACCGGTTAGCAAAACCCGAACAGGCGGTAGTCTGTGAGGAAAATGGTGAGATAGTCTCGATGCTATTGATGATAGACACCGAGTTTGTGTTTGGGGATGAAACCGCAAAAGCGGTATATATATTAGGGGCTGCGACCGCAAAACAACACCAAAACCGCGGGTATATGACCTATCTTTTGGACTATGCAGAGAATCTGGCACGTTCGCAGGGGGTACAGCTAGCGATACTGGTACCGGGTGAACAGTATCTCTACAGTTACTACAAAAAGCGTGGTTACAACGCTGATTTTAACGTTCGCCGGTTGAAGATAAAGCGAGCGATGCTCGAGTCGGTGAGAACACTCGATAGCAGTATCATCATCGACCGGATATCCCCCTCAGTTATAGCAGATATACGGGAACATGCACTGAGCAAGCAACCTCATGTGAGATGGAATACTGAAAAGATCAAAATCCTAATGGAGGATTCCTTCATCTACGGCGATCATGTAGCCCTCTATCAGGGAGAACAGGGAAGAGCTTATGCATTCTTTCGACTCGAGAATCGGAAGATTTTCATCAAGGAAAGTCTTGGATCGGAGGATGATATGGTGCTGGCTTTGGTAAGAGCGCTGATGAGTCAATATCGTGCTAAAGGGGTGCTGATGACACTACCGACCAGAAGTGAACTCTTTGCCCATGAAGGGGAGGTAATCCCCTACGGTATGTCCAAGCCGCTGCATGTTAAGACCTATATTGCGGATCTCAACCCATATATGAATCTAATGTTTGACTGAAGGAGCTACTTAAAATGATATATAAGACACAAGACGGTCAGTACGATAACAGAAGACGAAGAAGAAGAGAATACCAAAGAAGACGGGGTTGGATCGGATGGCTCATCGCACTGATCATCATCGGTGTGGTTGCCTACGCAGTAAATTATGGATACAAATATATAAAGAGTGATGTTGAAGGCACAAACGGAGTCGATACCCCTATCATCATAGATATACCCTATGAAGCAACCTCAGATATGATCTCCGAACTACTGGAAGAATACGGAATAGTTGCAAACAAATTCATCTTTAGAAACTATCTGCGGTTTTTCTATGCCAAAACCCCTCACTTCATGTACGGCCCGCATGAGCTTCGCAGTAATATGAGTTATGAAGAGATAATACCGGTATTAGAACAACCCATGTTAGATCTCCGAGAGACAATAACGCTCCAATTTATTGACGGTTGGACAACTCTGAGAATGGGAATGTATCTCGAAGAGATGGGCATATGTAGCATCGATGAATGGCTGGAGGCCTGTAACGATGTTTATGATGTTTCCTTCTACGAAAAAATTTCAAGTAATCCAGAGAAGTTCACTAAACTCGAAGGTTTCCTATTCCCTGATACCTACGAATTCTACGAAGATGTAACACAGTACGAGATAGTACAGAAGATGCTTGAAACCTTTGAAGAAAAGATACTGCAGGATCCGGTACTGTCGATACAGATTGAGCTCAATAATATGAGTCTCGAAGATATTGTCAGGTTAGCATCGATTGTTGAAAAAGAAACCGGTGATCTAGATGAGATATATAAGGTGTCATCGGTGTTCCATAATCGTTTAAGTAAATCCTCTCCCTTACCCTCATTACAATCATGTGCCACTCAGAAGTATACGGTAGGAGTGCTAGACTACTACTATATTGAACTCAGAGGATTTGAGGGTACTCCATATGAGATGGAGTACGCATACGACACCTATCTCTGTGAAGGTTTAATGGTCGGAGCCATCTGCAATCCCAGTAAAATTTCCATCAGTGCTACCCTCAACCCGGAAGACACCCCATACTATTATTTCCTGATGGATGATACCGGCAAGACATACTATGGAACCACATACAAAGAGCATCAGGAAAACATTAACCAGATGCGAGCCGCAAATGCTCAGGTAGCCAGTGGTGCAGGTGATATGAGCTGATGAATACCTTTGAGAGAATCTATGAGATAGTGAAGCAGATTCCAACCTCAAAGGTTG
>Ga0082212_10009499_pt1 | contig 12549 bp, 11 predicted proteins | sample TergutNt197P3_FD_71548 | JGI IMG/M metagenome (GOLD analysis project Ga0082212, IMG submission 71548) | Neocapritermes taracua P3 segment gut microbial communities from Petit-Saut dam, French Guiana - Nt197 P3 | ecosystem: Host-associated > Arthropoda: Insects > Digestive system > Gut ... | reverse complement strand
GTGATGCTCGTTTGGTGCTCAAAGCAGCAATGGCAAAGAGAATTGCCGCGCATGCCGCAAAGGCGATACGCCCGTTCGGGGTAGGGCCCGCGCCCGATGAAGCCAGGCCAAAATTATGGCAAATCGCCGCGCCTGTTATAAAACCCAGCACGGTCACCCCGGCGTCGCTGTTGCCGCCGCCCGCCAAAACCAGTTGCCGGAGCGGGCACCCGCCGAGCAGAACCGATCCGAAGCCGACCAGATACAAACCGGCCACATTCCAAATCCATGCGCTATGGGCGATCGGCTGCTTCTCGAACCCGATTGCGAATTTTTCGCTCAGCACATTGCCGGCGAGCACGGTCGCCAAAATAACGGCAAAAGGCAGCAGCATATGAAAATTTTTAAACAAGACCGCGTCGCGGACGCCGGCGATAAAGCATAAGCGTGAGCGTTGCGCCGCGGCGCCGACAATCAGGCCTCCGGCAAGCGACAGGAATGCTGGAGCGTGTACGGATCCCGGGCCGCTTTTGCTGAAAAAAACAAAGGCGGGGGCGGCGATCAGCAAAACAAGCAGCAGGATATGGACCGCGGGCAGTCCCATTCCTTCGGCTGGCGGCTGGTCATGGCTGCGTTGCAGGGAAAATCCCCGGTTCAAAAAGACAATGCCGGTCAAGATGCCTCCGGCGAAGCCCGCGAGACCGATAACGGCATTCAGGTCGCCGCCGGCAATGCGCAGCACCATGCGCAGGGGGCAGCCCAAAAAAATAAGCGCCCCGACCATGACGCAGATCCCGAGAATAAATCGCGTAAACGGCGATGAGCCGCCTTTTGGGGCATATTCTTTTTTTATCAGCCCGATGATAAAAGCCCCAATTACGACGCCGACGACCTCCGGCCGTATGTACTGTACCGCTTCCGCGCGGTGCAGTCCCAGCGCCCCCGCGATATCGCGAATAAAACAGGCGACGCAAAGCGCCATATTGGCAGGGTTCCCGTATATGCCCAGACAAACGGCCACCATGCCGAAAATCAGACCCGCAAGGGCGGCGCCCAATTTACGTTCCATTTTCATTCCCCCATATTCATTTATAATATCGACTATACTGCAAAAATACTTAAAAATAAACCGTATGATTCAACTCGGTAATATCATGCAACGGGAGGAGGCGGCATCATGCCATACAGCGAGCTGATCAAAAATTTCGAGCGAATTCGCGGCTATGTGAGGGAGTTTTATGTTTACGGGTTCAAAAGCCGCGGGGAATACGACGCGAAAAGCGCCCGCAGCTACGATAATGAGCGCCGGCGCATCGAAAGCTGGCTTGGCGGCTATATGTCGTTCCGCCAAAACGCTGGCGGCAAAAACGTCTTTCTCTCCGTTGACAGCCGGGAGGCCGGCCACAATCCGCTCTATAACGCTTTCCGCGCAAAGAGCTTCACCGCCCTCGACATTGTCCTGCACTTTTACATACTCGACGCGCTGGCGGACGGCGAGAGCCTCTCCGCCCGCGAACTGCTCGCGCGTATAGATGAATATCTGGCAGCTTTCGACGACCCGCCTGAGATGGACGAATCTACCGTCCGCAATAAACTGAAAGAGTACGAAGCGCTCGGATTGCTGAAAAGCGAAAAACATGGCCGGGAGCTTCTTTTCAGCCGCGCGGCGGACGAGGCGGATTTGGGAAGCTGGCGCGACGCCGTCAGCTTTTTTTCGGAATCCGACCCGTTGGGCGTGATCGGCTCATTTCTCCTCGATAAGTACGCGGAACCGCCGGAATATTACAGCTTCAAGCATCACTATATCCTCCACGCTTTGGAGAGCGAGACGCTTTATGCCCTGCTGCGCGCAATAAGCGAACACAAAAGCGCGGAGATCACGCTCTTGAGTTCGCGCCGGGGGCGGGGAAAACCGCCTTCCAGACAGACCGTCCTGCCGCTCAAAATCTATGTCAGCACGCAGAACGGCCGCAGGTATGCGATGACATACCACTGGAGTTTTCAGCGCATCATGATCTACCGCCTGGATTCCATCCAATCGGTAAAACTTCTCAAATCCGAATCAAAATTTGAGAAGTGCACGGCCCTTGCCGAAAAATTCCGGGAAACCCATTGGGGCGTGTCCTACAGCGGGGCGTTATCTCCCGACCACATCGAAATGACCGTTCATATAGAAGAAGGGGCGGAGCATATTTTACAGCGGCTCACGCGGGAACGCCGGTGCGGACAGATAGAGCGCGCGGGCGCGAACACATGGCGTTTCGTTGCCGACGTGTATGACGCCGCCGAAATGCTCCCGTGGCTGCGCACCTTTATTGGCCGGATCGTGAAACTGGAGTGCAGCAATCGATATATTACGGACACGTTCTATGACGACCTCGACTCCATGTGCAAAATGTACGGGGGTGACGGCGATGCTGTTTAGCGAGATTTACGGCAGTTACTTCCGCGCGGTCGCCGCGATCCTGGAGGAAGCCGTAAACGGGACGCTGCGCGAAGAACGGATAAACGAGATCGTGCGGGAAAAGGGGTTCGGCGAGAGCGTGCTCAATATCCCCGCCAAATTAAAAAGCGGCGAATGGGCGCTTATCGGGCCGGATCTCACCACTCCCCTGAAACGCGGCCCGTCCATGCCGCTCTCAACTTTGCAAGTACGCTGGATGAAAGCCCTGCTTTCCGACCCGCGCGTCAGGCTTTTTTCCCCTTCGCCGGAAGGGTTGGAGGATGCGGAGCCGCTTTACGCGCAGGACGCGTTCGTTTATTTCGACCGCTATATGGACGGCGACCCGTTCGGGGATGAGGCGTATATCCGCAATTTCCGCGCGGCGCTCACGGCGCTTCGTGAGAAACGGAAACTCGACGTCAGTTATTTGGATGGTCACGGAAAAAAAGAGCACTCGTGGCATTTGATCCCACACCGGCTCGAATACTCGGCGAAGGACGACAAGTTTCGCCTCATTGGCCGCGTAAGGCGCATGAACCTGACCATAAATATGGCGCGTATCGTGAAGTGCGAGGCGATGGAGGCTTACACGCCGGATGAATACGAGTTTGCGCCCGCAAAAAACGAGTTGGTAATGGAGCTTGTGGACGAGCGCAACGCGTTGGAGAGGGCGATGCTCCATTTTTCGCATCTGGAAAAGGAGACCGAGCGGCTGGAAAATGACCTCTATCGCGTTACCCTGCGTTATCAGCGGGACGATGAGATTGAACTGCTGATCCGGGTGCTCTCGTTCGGCCCAAAATTGCGCGTGATCTCCCCTCCGGGTTTCATCGAGCAAATAAAAGAACGCCTGAACAGACAAAAAAAATTGCGAACTTAAAATCAAAAAAATAAGTTCGCAACTTTTTTTCCATGATAAATCGAAATCCATTTGTTATATTTCAAATATAAAAGCACAAACAGCGATTACCGTTCGATCGATAATACAGTCAAAAAAATGTGCTTTGTGAAAGACGCTGACAGCAACCGCCTAACAGCAATAGCTCAATTAGTAGAGCATCTGACTTTTAATCAGAGTGTCGCGGGCGCAATTCCCGCTTGCGAAAAAAGCGTCTTGTTATTGAAAGGCGTTAACAGCAAATACTATGGCCGGCAGCTCCGTTGGAGAAATCCAGGTTACGACTCTCCGGTAAAAAATAACGCCTTGGACTCAAGGCGCGGAATAATGCGTGACGGAGCGCGCAAAAAACCGCGCCTTACTTTGAAAGAAAGATGCCCACAGCAAATAAATAGCACCAACAATATTGAAGTGGCAGTCCTCAGTCAAGAGGAAAAGCTATACTGCCGGGCATCTTGAGAATTGCGATAAAAGGCGCTCACAGCAAATAATAATTCAAATCCAATTTTGACATTGAAAATGAGAGTTCGGCTCTTAGCGCCTTGCAAATCGCAATATTATAAGGAGGGATTTACATGTTTCTTAATTTACTGAAAAAGGAAGCGAACGTGACTTATACGGAAAACAGCGCGGTCACATATGCCAGCACATATTCCGACTGCCTTGACCTGTTCGCCACCGTTGGCGCGCTGCGCCGCGAACCGGATGGAGAGATCGTCAGCCGCTTCATGCGCGCGTACTCGGAAAACTCCGATATTGCCATGAAGCTGGTCTTCTTTGCCCGCGACGTGCGGGGCGGCCTCGGCGAACGGCGGGTGTTCCGCGCCGTCATCCGTTGGCTGGCGGAAAATCATCCCGTTTCCGTGCGGAAAAACATTGCGTTTGTCGCCGAGTACGGCCGCTTTGACGATATATTATCGCTTTTGAATACCGCGTGCGAGCCGGAAGCGCTCTCGTACATAAAAGATCAGCTCGACGCCGACATGAAGGCGCTGGAAAGCGACGGCAGCGTCTCGCTGCTTGCGAAATGGCTGCCCTCGGTCAACGCCTCAAACGCCGAAACTGTGAAGCAGGCCAAGCGCGTCGCCCGATTCCTCGGCATGAAGGACGAGGAGTACCGCAAGACGTTGGCCCGCCTGCGGGCGCGTATCCGCATCATCGAGAACAACCTCAGGGAGCGCGACTATACGTTCGATTACGCCAAGCAGCCCTCAAAAGCGATGTACAAATACCGCAGGGCTTTTCTGCGTAACGATTCGGAGCGGTACGGCGCGTTTATGGACAGGGTTTCGGCGGGAGAGGCGGCGCTGCACACCGGCGCGCTCACTCCCTATGATATCGCCGCGCCGTTTTTCAGGGGCAAAGTTTCCGAAGAGGAAGGCCGCGCCATCGATGTTACGTGGAACGCGCAGGAGGATCACACAAACGGGGAAAACGCCCTCGTTGTCATCGACGGGTCGGGTTCCATGTACGGCGGCGCAAGCCCGCTGCCGGCAAGCGTCGCGCTGTCTTTGGGGATTTATTTTGCAGAACGCAATACTGGAGCGTTCCGCAACCACTTTATAACTTTTTCCCACACCCCCCGGCTTGTCGAGATCAAAGGCGGGGACATTCTGGAAAAACTGCGTTATTGCCATGACTTTAACGAAATAGCAAACACCAATATCCAGAAAGTGTTCGAGCTCCTTCTGGGTACGGCGGTGAAAAACAGCTTGCCGCAAAACGAGCTTCCTTCAACGCTGTACTTCATCTCCGACATGGAGTTTGATTACTGCACGGAGGACGCGGGGCTGACCAATTTTGAATACGCCAAAAGACTGTTTGAGGAGCATGGTTACATCCTGCCCCGCGTGGTGTTCTGGAACGTGGCGAGCCGCAACCGCCAGCAGCCGGTGACACAGAACGAGCAGGGAGTCGCTTTGGTCTCCGGATGCACTCCCCGCGTGTTCTCGATGCTGACGAGCGGCACGCTCTCGCCTTACGCTTATATGATGGAGGTGTTGGGCGCGGAGCGGTACGCACAGATCGCGGCGTAAGCGGCAGTAAAATAAACAAAATGATAAAATTACGGCGTGAGCGTTCCCGCTCACGCCTATTTTCTGAAATGAGGTTTTTTTGATGATAGAAATACATGGCAAATTCAATTCCGCCGCCTGTTACTGCGCCTCACTGGAGGAGGGAGCGGCGGCGCAGATCCAAACTGTTTGCGACCGGCCCGAGTTCACGGGCAGCAAAATTTGTATCATGCCGGACGTTCACGCCGGCAAGGGCTGCACCATCGGCACCACCATGACCATAACCGACAAGATCGTCCCCGGCATGGTCGGCGTTGACATCGGCTGCGGCATGGAGACGGCGGAAATTGCCGAGCGCGTAATTGATTTTGAAAAACTCGATAAATCGATCCGCCGCGGCATTCCTTCCGGCCGCGATGTGAGAAAGGATTTCCACGCGCTGAACGGCGAAATCGACTTGACGGAGCTTCGCTGCGCGTCGCGCGTGAAGCTTGACCGCGCGCGGCACAGCATCGGCACGCTGGGCGGCGGGAACCATTTTATCGAGGTCGATCGCGCGGACGACGGAAAATTATTTTTGGTCGTCCACTCCGGCAGCCGCCACATCGGGACGGAAGTGGCCGAATTTTACCAAAATGAGGCTTGGAAAACCCTGAGTGGCAATTCCAAAGCTCAGCTTGGCGATGTGATCGTGAAGCTTAAATCCGAAGGGCGGCATGAAGATATCCAGCTCGCCCTGGATCGGCTCAAACGCGACGGCGCGGGCAAACCCGACATCCCGAAGGATCTGGCATATGCGGAGGGCGGCCTGTTCGACGATTACATCCACGACATGAAAATAATACAGCGGTTCGCCGTGCTCAACCGTCAGGCCATGATGGATGTCATCCTGCGGGACATGAAGCTTGAAAAGGTCAGCGGGTTCACGACCATTCACAACTACATCGACACCGATTCCATGATCCTGCGCAAGGGCGCGGTGTCGGCTAAGGACGGCGAAATGCTGCTCATCCCGATCAATATGCGGGACGGCAGCCTCATTTGCGTCGGGCGCGGCAACGCGGACTGGAATTACTCCGCGCCGCACGGCGCGGGGCGCGTCATGAGCAGGAGCGCCGCGTTCCGCTCGCTCACGATGGAGGAATACAAAGCCGAGATGCAGGGCGTCTTCACCACATGCGTGAACAAGGACACGCTGGACGAATCTCCGATGGCATATAAGAGCATGGAGTCGATAATTGAACAAATCGATCCGACCGCCGGGATAATCATGCGGGTAAAGCCGGTCTATAATTTTAAGGCGGGGGAATAAACCAAAAATGCCGTATCTGAAATTTTTTGGATAAAATAATGTCAAAAATTGATACTTGGGAGGAATTTTCGTGAACATCATTGAAGCGATTACCGCGCGGCGTTCAACCAGAGCGTTTCTGCCGAAACCCGTCGAAAAGAACAAACTGGATTCAGTCCTGGCTGCCGCTGCCCGTGCGCCTTCTTGGGCAAACACTCAGCCATGGGAGATATTTGCCGTCACCGGAGATACTTTAGAGAAGATAAGGAATGGCTACCAACAAAAATACGCGAAAAAAACCCCCGCCGCGCCGGAAACGCCCCGCCCCGCCGAGTGGCCGGAGGCGCTGGCAAAACGCACCCGACAGCTTCGCGCGGATATGGCGCGGGACTGCGGCGACGCCGTGGATCAATTTGCCATGCTCAACCAAACTATGTTCAACGCGCCCGCGGTCGTTTACATCTGCATGGACAAAGCGCTGTCCGAATGGTCGCTTTATGACATCGGGGCGTATTCCCAGAGTTTCATGCTCGCGGCCATCGAACAGGGACTTGCAACTATTCCCGCGATAACCCTCACTCTTTATCCCGGCATTTTGCGGCGCGAGCTTAAAATCCCGGACAACCTGAAAATCACCATCGGCATCGCCGTCGGGTATGCAGACAAGGAGCACGGTATAAACAAGCTCGTCAGCGCAAGAAGCCCGCTTGCAGAGACCGTCCGATTCTTTGAGTGAGGCTGTCGGGCGCGGAGTGCCGGCTTTAATTTTTTTGTCCGAAAAATTGATGATGACCCATGAGGTAAGCGTATGCAAGTCGATGAAACAATGGCCGAACGTATAAATGAAAAAATAAGCGAGATTGAGTCGCGCGAGAATGTCTCCATCCTCCACGCCGTGGAGTCGGGGAGCAGGGCCTGGGGGTTTGCCTCCCCGGACAGCGATTACGACGTGCGGTTCATCTACGTTCGGGAAACGGCGTTTTATCTCAAATTGGAAAAGACGAGGGACGTGATCGAATGGCAGATCGACGATGTGCTCGACGTGAACGGCTGGGATCTGCAAAAAACGCTTCGGCTGCTGCATAAATCCAATCCGACGCTTTTTGAGTGGTCGGTCTCTCCGGTCGTGTACAAGACCACGTCGCTTTGGGGGCGTATAAAGGCCGTGTTCGGCGATTATTTTCTGACAAAGCACGGCGTTTATCACTACCTGAGCATGGCGGACGGAAACTACCGCGAGTATCTGAAACGCGACATCGTGCGGGTAAAAAAGTATCTTTACGTGATCCGCCCGATACTCGCCTGCAAGTGGATACTGGAAAAGGGCACTCCACCGCCGATTTTGTTTTCCGATTTGGCCGCGGCGGAACTTGAGCCGGAATTGTCAGAAACTATCGGATGGCTGTTGGATATCAAAACGCGGACGCCGGAAACAAATGAAATGCCGATGGTAAAAGAATTGAATGATTATATTGAAGATACTTTGCCCGCCCTGAAAGCGCGGGCCGAGTCGCTGCCGTCCGACAGGGCGAAAAGTTACGACGCGCTTGACCGCCTGTTTCTCGACGCGCTCGAAGAGATGAAAAGTGTTCATTAAAATATCGCCGGCGGCGGAAAAGGCGCTGTCCATCCTCACACGTAACGGATTCGAGTCCTGCCTTGTCGGCGGGTGCGTCCGCGACATGCTCATGGGTTATGGCTGCGCCTCCAAGGATTGGGATATCGCCACGAGCGCGGCCCCGCGGCAAGTTATGGAGGTCTTTTGCGGCCACAGGGTCGTTGAAACGGGGATAAAGCACGGCACGGTCACGGTTTTGATCGACGGAGAGCCGCTGGAGATAACGACTTTCCGCAAGGACGTCGGCTATTCGGATCACCGGCATCCCGACGCCGTGGTTTTCGCCTCCACGCTCAAAGAGGACGTAAGCCGCCGCGACTTCACCATGAACGCGCTGGCGTATGACCCGGAACGCGGGCTGATCGACCACTTCGGCGGCGCGGAGGATATCGGCGCGCAAATCATCCGCTGCGTGGGAGACGCGGATCAGCGTTTCAATGAGGACGCGCTGCGAATCCTGCGCGCTTTGCGATTCTCGTCGGCGCTGGGTTTTGAGATCGAGCGGGGAACCGCCGCCTCGATACACAAAAATATGGAATTATTGCGCTCAGTATCCGCCGAACGCGTAAACGGCGAGCTCACGAAACTCATATGCGGGCGGAACGCGGGGGCCGTGCTGCGGAAATTTGCGGACGTGGTCGGCGTTGTCATCCCCGAGATACTTCCGATGGTCGGGTTCGGGCAACATAATAAATTCCATTGTTTCGACGTCTGGCGGCACACGATAGCGGTGATCGAAAACAGCGAGCCGGAGTGCGTATTGCGCTGGGCGGCGTTTTTTCACGACATTGGCAAGCCGGATTGTTTTGCCCTCGGTTCCGACGGCGCCGGACATTTCCACGGACACGCCGCCGTGAGCAAGCTGAAAGCGGACGCTACGATGCGGCGGCTCAAATTTGACAACGCGTCCCGCGAACTGATTACGGCGTTGATCGCGCACCATGATATCCCGATCCCCGCCGAAGCAAGGACGGTCAGGCGGTATCTGAACCGGTTGGGCGAGGATGTTCTGCGCCAACTGCTGCTGCTGAAACGCGCCGACGTCATGGGGCACGCGCCCCAATATCACAGCCGAATTCATGATATCGAACGAACGAGGGCCGTGATGGAACAAATTTTGGCCGAGGAGAGCTGTTTTTCGCTCAAAGACCTGGCGGTCAAAGGAAACGACATGATCGCTCTGGGGCTGAAAGGCAGACAAATCGGCGCCGCGCTGAATTTTTTGCTGAACGCGGTCATGGACGAGCAAACGCCGAACGAACGGGCGCGGTTGTTGGAATATCTTGATAAAAACTATATTTTTTAATCCGAACAGGCCTCGATGAAATTTTCAAACAGCCTCTGCTGCTGTTCGCTGTCGTACATCATTTCCGGGTGCCACTGCACGGCCGCCGCAAAGCGTTTTCCCGGCACTACCACGGCTTCGGTCACGCCGTCCTCCGATTTTCCGATGGCCTTAAAACAGGCCGCCAAATCCTTAACCCCCTGATGGTGCAGCCAGTTAACCTTTATGTTATCGGAACTGTACAATTTCGAGAGGAAACATCCCTCTTTCAGTTCCACGGAATGGAAAGCGGCGTTTCGCGGGCAGGGAGTCATTGAATGCCGCTCGAAACCCGCCGACCCCAAATCCTGATATAAAGTCCCGCCCATCGCGGCGTTCATTATCTGTATTCCCCTGCAAATCCCGAGGATCGGCTTTGAAGTGCGCTCCAGAACGTACCGCGTGAGCTCGGCGTCGAAAAGATCCCTCATCGGTATCAGGCTGCCTGTATTTTCTTCCGCCTCCGCGCTCTCGCCGTAAAATTCGGGGCATACATCGTTCCCGCCGGATATTATGACGCCGTCCAACCTGTCCGCAAGAGCGCGTATCCTTTCGATATCGTCGTCCATCGGCAAAATCACGGCGTCGCCGCCCGCGCGTCTCACCGAGTTGACGTAGTCGCCTGCCAGCAAATGCCAATCCTGCTCCCGCGTGCCAATTTCCGCGGAAAATCCCCAACTGTCCGAGGGCAGGTAATTGCAGGTTATTCCGATTAAAGGTTTCATATTATGATTCATCCTTTCGGCGCCCGATATTTTTGTTTGCTGCTGTTCGGTTTATCGGGCGCTGTCATCTCGATCAGGCCAAGTTCCAAAGCGGGCCGCAGATATGAATTGCTGAACGATTGGCGATGCTTCAATCCCAACCGCTCCAAAAGCTCTTTTGCTGAAAGGGTTTCTTTGCCAAGCGCGGCTACCAGGCGCTCGACTTGTTCGGTCACTTGCCCGCGCACTTGTTCGGTTCGCAAAAGTTCGTTTTCATTTAGTATACCGCATAAATTTCCCGCTTTTTTCGGTTATTTTTTCGCTGGGGGAAATATAGGTCAATAAAGGTCTAATTCTTTATACGGTTTTAATGTCATAAATTTTTATTCCGCAAAGCAAAAAATTTCCTTTTCATGATCGCAAAGCGAAGCTATTTGCGGGTTACTTTTGAGGTATATTTATGACATAATTTTTTTAATAAAATAAATTCAATTTAATTTTGGAGGCTGATTGGAATGCATACGTTTTATGTTCCCGACATGAGCTGCAAACATTGTGTAAAAAGGATAACCGAGGCGCTTAACGAGGCGGGGTTTTCGGATTTCGAGGTGGATCTGGAAGCGAAGAAAGTGAGCGCGAATGTGTCCGGCGAGGAGGCCAAAAAAGTTCTTTCGGTAATAGAGGAAGCAGGTTACGCCCCCACGGAAGCCACAGTATGATGGGCACAATGGAAGAAGAATTGAAAGCGCTTCGCCTCGAAAACGCAGATTTGAAAATGGAGCTCGACATGTTAAAAAAAAACAGCGGTCTGCTTCACAAAACCAAAAAAATGATATACCGCTTTATATCCGAGCAACAGGATTATTCGGCGGCGAAGTGGACCAAATTCTTAAAAGTGTCGAGGAGCGGTTACTGCGAATGGAAGAAAAACCGTGATGAGCAAGAACGGGTAACGCAAGTTTACGCAGAAAAGATCCGCAAAATTTTTGAAGAAAGCGGAGGTCGTTATGGGACAGAGCGTGTATGTAATGAACTGCGCAAACAAGGATTTAAGGCGTCGTTTCGTCGTGTGCATAAAATCATGAACGATCAGGGACTGAAGTAGATATATCTGAGGCGCCAGCATCATTCATTGACGGGCGCAAAGTTTTATCGTTTTTGCGGCCCGGAAGTTTAGCGAAGCTGCTCGCGGCGGGGCAATGTGAAACTTGGCGCGACGATTTAAAAAAGGGCAGGAAAAAGTATTAAGACATTAACCAAACCTGATCAATAGAACGGCAGCCTTGAGGATTTTGAAGAAAGGCGCGGATGTCTTTCCCGATGTTTCGGCTCCCTGAATCGTGAGCTGTGATAGTGAAAAGCGTGACGAATAAAGAGGTGCTAATATAAGCATAAACGAGGACCCCGTGACGGGGGCGATGTTTTGCAGCCTTATCCCCTACTGGGCGAAACGCCTTGGCAAAAGCAAGATGGTTGCAAGGCAGGTTTCAAAACGCGGAGGGACCGTTTATTGCGAGGATAAGGGCGAACGCGTGAACATCTCGGGCAAAGCGGCGCTCTATGCCGTATCCGAACTTCAGGTATCGTAAAAGGAGGGCTGGCCATGCGCGGGATCGAGGGGGCGCTGCACGTCTGGCGCGAGGTTCAGGCGGGCGGGTTTGCGAGCGAAATTTTGAGGAAGAAGGGGGCGGAAATGAAGGCCGAGGATCTGTCACTTTGTTCCTCGCTGGTCTATGCCGCGCTGAGAAGGCTGAACCTGTGGCAGGACATATATTCCCGATTCGTAAAAACCGAAATATCTCCCTGCGTATCCGACGCGCTGACCATCGGGACCGCCGGGCTGCTCGAACTCAAACGGTTTGAGCCCGCGCCGCTTGTGAGCGGAATAGTGAACGAGGTGCGCAAAACCGAGCCCAAGGCTTGCGGATTGGTGAACGCTGTTTTGCGCAAAATCGAGATGGAAGGGGTACAATTATTAAGGAAAATAAAGTCGAGCCCGAGAATTTCCGAAAAAGCCCTCGCGGCGGGGATACCAAAATGGGCGCTCCCGTTGTGGCTGAAATCGTGGGGAAACGCTGGCGTGAACGAATTATTGGGCTTCGCGAACATACGCCCGTACTCGTCATTGCGGGCAAGCGGGGCGGCGGAGCCCGTGATAAAAAAACTGAGGGAGTCAGGGCTCAACGCCTGGCAGTCTCCGCTCTTCCCAAAGAGCATAAGAATATCGGCCACGGTGTTCCCATCCGGCCTTCACGGATACGCGCAAGGGGAATTTTC
>Ga0082212_10009498_pt1 | contig 12550 bp, 11 predicted proteins | sample TergutNt197P3_FD_71548 | JGI IMG/M metagenome (GOLD analysis project Ga0082212, IMG submission 71548) | Neocapritermes taracua P3 segment gut microbial communities from Petit-Saut dam, French Guiana - Nt197 P3 | ecosystem: Host-associated > Arthropoda: Insects > Digestive system > Gut ... | reverse complement strand
TGTTATGCTACAGGAACAATTAATATCACAGAACCTGGAAGTGATTACGCAGGCGGAATTGTAGGCCGGAATGAGAATGGCAGCATAGTGCAAAACTGCGTTGCGCTAAACCCTGGCGTTTATACACCATCAAGTCCGAATGTAGGAAGAGTTACAGGAAATTCAGAAGGCACAATGCTTAATAATTACGCTCAGGAACATTTGTCAATGAGATATAACAATGTTCCTGCTGACGGTTATTTTGAAATCCCTGGTGTGGATCTCAAGGACGGAAGGTCTGTTACAAATAGCTCCAGCAACGGGTACAATAACCAGAACTGGTGGAGAAACACAGTTGGCTTTGACTTTACCAATATCTGGACCTGGGTACATCCAAATCTCAGTTCCGATGGTCATCCGGAAATACGCAAATAACGAATAATCAGCTCATATATGGGGATCGCAGAGGAGGTATCAAACACTTCCTCTGCTCCTTTGCAAGTACATTACCAAACACCCATTTTATGCTATATTTGTCCAATGTTTAACAGCATTAGGGGAATAATAAGCGGGAAACTTGGCGACAGCGTTTATTTACAGACTGGCGGTATAGAATGGGAAATAACAGTGCCGGGCATTGATGTTTCAAAGCTGCCGCCAGCCGGGGATGAATGTCGTATTTTTACATGGCTTTATCACCGCGAAGATCAGATGAAGCTCTATGGCTTTGCCGCGGAGAACAGGCGCAATGCGTTCCTTGAGCTTCTAAAGGTCGAAGGCATAGGCCCAAAAGGCGCCATAAAAATTCTGGGCGGCATTGATCAGGATGAGCTTGAAAAGGCGCTTGAGAGTGAAGACCTGGCGCGTCTTGAAGCGGTTCCCGGGCTGGGAAAAAAGACAGCACAGAAAATGATACTCACCCTCAAGGGAAAATTAACATCCGCTGCCGCGACTCCCAACACCCCCTATGCGGAACTCGCAGAGGCTTTGATTGGTATGGGCTATGATCGCCGCGCCGCTATCGAAGCACTGTCTAAAGCAGAAGCAGATATACCGCCAAATATTAATGACGCGGAAAAAGAAAAGCTGCTCTTTAAGCAGGCCATTGTTTATTTAACTGGTTCAACTTAATGGGAAAAAATAAAACGAATAATAACATAGAAATGGTTCGCGGTTTACTTCATCCTGAAGGAAGTCAGGAAGATGACAGGGACACTGCCCTGCGTCCCAAAACCTTAAACGAATTCATCGGGCAAAAAACAATGAAGGGGAACCTTGCGGTTTTTATTGAAGCCGCAAAAGCAAGAGGCGAAAGCCTTGATCACCTTTTTTTGACTGGCCCGCCCGGCCTTGGAAAAACCACGCTTGCCCAGATCGTGGCAAATGAACTGGGCGCTGAATTCAAGGTAACGTCAGCACCGGCCCTGGATAAACCCAAAGACCTGGCCGGCATACTTACAACGGTAACTGAAAAAACCGTTTTTTTTATTGACGAGATTCACCGCCTAAAGCCGGCCCTTGAAGAAATGCTCTATATCGCCATGGAAGATTACGAGCTTGACTGGATCATAGGCCAGGGGCCAAGCGCCAGAACCATACGCATTCCCATAAAGCCCTTCACACTGGTAGGCGCAACCACAAAAGCGGGGAATGTCGCAAGCCCGCTTGTTAGCCGCTTTGGCATAACCTGCCGTTTTTCTTTTTATGATGATGAAGACATGGAAGCCATAGTGCGCCGTTCAGCCGGTATATTGAACACGCCCATTGACGATGATGCCGCAGCTCTGCTTGCTTGTTCCGCGCGCGGAACCCCCCGCGTAATAAACCGTCTTTTGCGCCGCGTGCGGGATTTCGCGCAGATAAGCAGCAATCCTGTTATTACCAAGGGGACTGTGGAAGACGCGCTAAAAAGACTTGAGGTAGACAGCCTTGGGCTCGAACGCCATGATCGCGAAATACTTAAAATCATTATTCAGCGTTATGGCGGCGGGCCTGTGGGCGCGGAAACCCTTGCCATTTCTATCGGAGAATCCGTTGATACACTCGAAGATTATTATGAGCCCTACCTTATTCAGGCGGGCCTTATCCAGAGAACGCCGCGCGGCCGCATGGTAACAGAGTTAGCGTATACTCATCTGGGCCTTAACCATGACAAATCCAAAGGGGAGCTTCTTTTTTAATTTGTGAAAACATCTGATTTTGATTTTGATTTGCCGCCGGAACTAATCGCGCAGCATCCGCCCCCTTTGCGCGGACAAAGCAGACTCCTTGTACTCGACAGGAAAACCGGAAAGCGCGAACACTGCATGGTGAATGATCTGCCCGATTTGCTTGAAACCGGAACAACCCTTGTGTTTAATGATTCAAGGGTTAGAAAGGCAAGGCTCGCCGGGGTTCAGGAAGATACAGGTGCTGCTGCGGAATTTCTCCTGACAAAAAAGCTCGACGCTTTTACATGGAAGGCCCTGGTCAAACGCTCCAAACGCCGTAAACCAGGCAGCCGTTACCTCTTTCCCGAACGCACCGGTACTATAGAATCCATGTCTACAAACGAAGGTGAAATCGCCATACGTTTTGACAAGAGCGTGGACGATGTTTATCTTGAAAAATGCGGTCATGTGCCTTTGCCGCCATACATTAGGCGTGAAGATACCGCAGCCGACAGCGCGCAATACCAGACCATCTATGCCAAAGAGCCCGGTTCATCCGCGGCACCCACAGCCGGGCTTCATTTTACAGATGCGCTTTTGGATAAGCTAAATCAAACTGGCATGAATACTGTCTTTGTTACGCTTCATGTTGGTTTGGGAACTTTCCTTCCTGTACGCAGTGAAAATATCGAAGACCATATCATGCACGAAGAAGAGTATTCCATAGCAGATGACGCGGCAGCAAAAATCGAAGCCGCAAAAAAAGAAAAGAAAGTCCTTGCTGTTGGCACTACGAGTCTGCGTACTTTGGAATCTGCATGGAGTGACAACAGCGGAAGTTTGCAAAGAGGCGAGGGCAGCACCGCGATTTTTATTTATCCGGGTTACAGGTTCAGGGCCGTTGATATGCTTTTCACCAATTTCCATACGCCCTGCTCGACTTTACTCATGCTGGTTTCAGCATTTGCGGGGAATGAACTCATCATGGAAACGTATAACGAAGCAATAAAGGAGGGCTACCGGTTTTTCAGTTACGGCGATGCTATGCTGATACGGTAAAACATGACTTTTTCATATCCTATAACCCTCTTAATAGTATGCCCCATGATTTTTCTTGCGGGTTTTGTAGATTCAATTGCAGGCGGCGGCGGTTTGATTTCACTTCCGGCGTATGTTATTGCGGGGCTCCCCATTCACACAGCGTATGGTACCAACAAGTTCGCGGCCTGCATGGGTACCAGCGTCGCAGTTATTAACTATACGCGGAGCGGCCGCGTGCATTTCCCGGCGGCCCTGGCCGGGGTTGCCGGAGCCCTTCCCGGCTCATGGCTTGGGACGCAACTGGCGCTTGCGCTGCCGCCGGCCGTGCTTCAAATCTGCCTTATGATCATACTGCCGCTGGTCGCGGTTTTTGTGCTTACCAACAAAGGCATTAGACGTGAAGCCGATGACAGCGAACTGCCCCTAAAGCCGCTGCTTGTGGTTTCTTTTTTTACCGGCCTTGTAATTGGTGCTTATGACGGTTTTTTTGGACCCGGCACGGGAATGTTCATCACACTGATACTGGCAGGCCTTGCCCACATGGAACTGGTCAAGGCGGCCGGCACTACACGGGTAATAAACCTTGCATCTAACGCCGCGTCACTGGCTGTCTGGTTAATGGGCGGTAAAGTGCTTTTTTCTCTTGCCCTGCCCTGTACAGCCTGCGCAATTGCCGGCAGTTTTATAGGCTCCCGCCTTGCAATCAAAAACGGCAAAAAAATAATACGCCCCATTATTCTGGTTGTGGCTGTCCTGTTATTCGCAAGAGTGATATGGGACTTTGTTGGAACAATGTTTATATAAATGATGCCAATAAACTTTACAAAAAACCGGTGGGGAGAGCGCAGACACTAAAAACGCTTGTTGAGTCCGCCAATGCAGCCTCCTGACTACTAAAAAAGTTTAGTAGTCAGGCTATTATTGCAAATCATTACGAGCCTTTATTCCGTGGTCTGCTTGGCGGGGAATTCCAAATTGTTTTACTGTCCTTTCTGCACATCAAACATAGCTATTAATGGATAGTTTTTATACAGAAAAACACCCTGATAGGTATTTGATTATTTAGGCAAGAAAAATTTATTTACTTATTAGAAATTGCCGACAAGGGGTGGGGACAGGGGAATGACAAAATAATTCTGGTGTTCCCTGCTATATACATTAGACATAAATGTGCGCGTCCTAAATTTATCACGGGGTGGCAGGGGGGAAAGCGTCATGCCATGCATGATGCTTTTACCCGCTGACAGGCCCCCAGATAAACTTATCAGGGCGTACATTTATGTATATAGTGGCCGCCTCACCTCAGGTAAATATCCGATGCCTCAATTTTTGCGAGTATTCCTTCAAAGTTGCCCATGTCAAAGGCCAGGTCAAGGATCGTGTACTTGTTGCGCATCATCTGGGCCTTGCGGGCCGTGATAATAACGTCGTTAAGTGTAAGTCCTATGGTTTCGGGTTGGTTTGGGCAGTCGGCGCGAACCATTAGCCTTTTTAGTTCGGAATAGGGAAGCAGTCTTTCAAGTATACGGCCGCGCATTTCTTTCCATGAATCACGGAAAGTCTGGTTAATCGCGTCAACAGTTTTGTCATCCATCATTTTGTTGACCGCAGTTTCTGCAAGGCGGCTACAGGCGCGGCTGCCTTTGAAAGCGGCCTCTGTTGCGGCTTTACGCTCGGCCTTTGTGGGGCGTGTGAAACCTTTGGGAACTTCGGGCGGGCCTTTAGGGTCTGCAAAGAACAGTTCCGTAAAGGCTGTTGCCGCAAGCGTGCCTATGGCGACCTTGTGGCCGTGGGTAACAGGCACACCGTTAAACGAAAGGTCTTCCATTTCCCAAACGTGACTAAAAAGATGCTCTGAACCGGCAACGGGGCGCGCGTCCTTGTAATGCTGCATGGCAAAACCCGTAATCGCAAGGGACTCGAACAAAATTTTTATGGCATCTCCGTCCCCGCGGCTCGCGTTAATCGAATTATTTAGCGCGTCAAGGAGTCCGGGCTGTATCATTGCCCATGCAATTTCGTCAATGGCCGGGGCTTCCATTGCACCCGCGCTTCCGGCTTTCTCCGCGATGATCCAATCCGTTCCGGCAATAATTTTGCTTGCCAAGTCCCCAAAACCAGAAGACGCAAGATAGGCGGGCGCGCCCGCGATTACATCAATGTCCGCGACAACAACAAGCGGGGCAGGGCAGGGCACAGTCTGCTTGAAGCCGTCCAAAAGCAGGGCGGCCCCGTTAGGCGTAAAACCGTCAACAGAAGAAGCAGTTGGCACGCTCATGTAGCGTATTTTCAATTCAGATGAAGTACATTTTAAAAGGTCATTTACAGTTCCAGCACCCACAGAAACCGGCACCAAATTTTTCCAGTCAGGCAGGGAGCTTATCCAGTCTTTTAGGAAAGTAACATGACTGTATTCTGCGTGAAGCCTTGGCTCCCCGGGAAATATATGCGAACCCGCGATATTAATCCCCGCTTTTTTAAGGATTTCCTCGACCCTGGCCCCTGCGGCCTTATGGGTATGCTCATCAGATACCAGACAAACGCCGGAGTTAGCCGGAAAAAAAGCGTCCAGCATGGCAGGAATTTCTTCAAGGGCGTTTTTCTTTAGTATAAGTTCCTTTGTTTCGTCAGCGCGTTTAAGACATTCTTCAAGTTTCATAGTTTACCATAACATTAATTTCCGTATATATTAAAGAGCGTAGCAATGTAAATCGCAAACCGGAGGATATATGCCTATTGCTGAAGGAATAAAAGATGTTTTAGGTTCCCAATCCATGATTCGCAAGATGTTTGAGGAAGGAAAGCTCTTAAAAAAGCAATACGGGGATGACAAGGTTTTTGATTTTTCCCTGGGGAATCCAGACCTTGAGCCGCCGCCGGCCTTTCACCGTGTGTTTTTGAAACTGGCAAAGGAAGACAAAAAAGGCTCCCACGGCTATATGCCAAACGGCGGTTTCCCGGAAGTCCGCGAAGCTCTTGCGGAAAAAGCCTCGCGGGAGCAGGGCGTAAAAATTGACGGTTCAAGAATTGTGATGGCTTGCGGCGCTGCGGGCGGACTTAATGTGGTTTTCAAAGTGATACTTAACCCGGGCGACGAAGTGATAGTGCCTTGTCCCTATTTTATGGAGTATCGCCCTTATGCGACCAACCACGGCGGCCGTGTCGTGGAAGCCCCAACCCTTTCTGATTTCAGCCTTGACCTCGAAGCCATCAAGGCTAAACTCAGCCCTAAGACCGCAGCTGTGTTGATTAATTCGCCTAACAATCCAACCGGCCGTATTTACCCGGCTGAAACAATAGCCCGTCTTGCCGCGATGCTCGAAGAACACGGCAAACAATGCGGCCGTATGCCCTATCTTGTTTCTGATGAGCCCTACCGTGAAATCGCCTACGACAATGCCAAGGTCGCGTCCATACTTTCCGCGTATAAAGAATCTATCGTGGTTTCTTCGTATTCAAAAAGTCTTTCCCTTCCCGGTGAGCGTATTGGTTATATCGCGGTTGGCCCGGAAATTTCTGATGCGCAGAATCTTGTTGCGGCTTTTATCTATGCGACCCGTGTTTTGGGTTTTGTGAACGCGCCGGCCCTAATGCAGCGCATAGTCGCGGAACTGACTTTTGCGCGGGTAGATGTAGAAGTATACTCAAGGCGCCGCGCCGCCTTTACCCGCATACTCGATCAGGCTGGAATCAGTTACGCGAAACCCGAAGGTGCGTTTTACCTGTTCTGCAAAGTCCCGGAACGCAAAAACGGCGTAGGAGATGCGTTAGGCGCAAATGCCGGCCCCGCAGACAGCGGCAGCGCAAACACTGGCAGCACCCCCGATGACCTTGCATTTGTCGAACACCTCAAGCAACACCTGGTCCTTGGGGTGCCTGGCACAGGTTTTGGTAAACCCGGCTGGCTGCGTCTGGCTTATTGCGTTGACGAGAAAATTATCAAAGCATCAGAATCCTCTTTTAAGAAGGCAATGGAAACGTGGTAAATACTGTTACCCAATCAACTGGCGAAAATCCATTCATTACCCTTGTTGTTCCTTGCTTTAACGAAGAAGCAGCTTTGCCTTTGTTTTATGAGGAAGCTATTAAGGCGCTAATGCTGATCAATAAACAGTACGAGTTAATTTTTGTTGATGACGGTTCCAAAGATAATACATTGACAGTTTTACGCGGTTTTGCGGATCAAGACAGCCGTGTACACTACATTTCATTTTCGCGCAATTTTGGAAAGGAAGCTGCAATGCTTGCCGGGTTAAAGTCCAGCCAAGGTGAGTATACTGTATTGCTGGACGCGGATTTGCAGCATCAACCCGCTTTGATTCCGCAAATGCTTGAAGAAGCAATAAACAACGAATTTGACTGCGTGGTTGCCAGGCGGACCAGAAAAGGCGATGCTCGCCTGCGTTCATTTTTTGCAAAGCGTTTTTACCGCCTCTTGTCAAAATTTTCCGATACCGAAATTACTGACGGCGCAGGTGATTTCCGCCTGATGAATAAAAACTACCTTGGCTCTTTATTGCAGCTTGGAGAGCGGAACCGTTTTTCAAAAGGACTTTATCCCTGGCTGGGTTTCAAAACCAAATTTATCGAATATGAAAACACGCCGCGCATTGCAGGCAGGTCGAAATGGTCTTTTGGCAAATTATTTTTTTACTCGCTTGACGGAATAATGGCTTTTTCAACAAGGCTGCTTTCATTTGCGTCATTAATTGGGGTTATATCATTCTTTTCTTCTGTAGTTTTGCTTATACTTTTCATTTTGCGTAAACTTATTTTTGGTGTTGACGTTGACGGCTGGACAACACTGGTTTGTTTGATTGTGTTTTTTGGCGGTATTATTCTTCTTGCTATAGGTATATTGGGACAATATATTGCGAGGATTTATACAGAGGTAAAACAACGTCCCCATTTCATCATCAGGGAGATGAGATGAAATTATGGTCTTTGTTTGACAGGAAATTCCTTAAGTTCATTCTTGTCGGTGCGATAAACACCGTTGTCGGTTCCGCGATTATGTTTTCGCTTTACAATGCCGCCAACTTAAACTATTGGGTTTCGTCAGCCTGCAACTATATCTTTACCAGCGTCTTAAGTTTTTTCCTGAATAAGTATTTTACTTTTGGCGTACGTCAATGGTCAGTATTCATGGTTATTGCTTTTATTATGACTATCGCGGTTTCGTACGGCATAGCTTACGGCATTTCTAAACCCGCAGTTAATTTTTTAATGAGGGACAGCTCTGTATTATTACGTGAAAATATCGCGCTTTTTACGGGCATGTGTATTTTTACAGGTCTTAATTATATTGGGCAGAGATTAATTGTGTTTCGGGTAAAAGGCAAAGCTGATGAATAAAAATAAATTTATTGATTCACCATATTTTGTTTTTGCTGCCGGTGGGTTTTTGGGTGCAGTCTTCTTCATCTATTTTTATGGGAGCGCAATACTTAATTTTACATATACGGACTGGTTAATGACTGGCGGCGATTTATCGCAGCATTATACGGGTTGGCGGCTTTTTCGTAACTCTGCCTGGCATTTCCCGCTGGGCTTAATGGATAATATAGTCCACCCCTTTAAGGTTTCTGTTATTTATACTGATTCAATCCCGTTATTCGCGCTTGTTTTTAAGGTTTTTTCGCCTTTATTGCCGCAAAATTTTCAATATTTTGGCTTATTTGGAATTATGTGCTATATGGCGCAGGGCGGAATTGCCGCGCTGATTATTAAAAAACTTGGCGGTAGCATATCTCAATCTATTATTTGTTCTTTTTTATTTATTATTTCCTCAATAATGATGTGGCGTATGTACGATCATACAGCATTGGCGGCGCATTGTATTATTTTATTGTGCATATTGATATGCCTTTATTACAATAGCTGGAGTTTCAAAAAGCAAATTATTTCATGGGCTTGTCTTCTTCCTCTTTCGGCTGCTTTGCATCTTTATTTTGTTCCCATGGTGACGGTCTTTATGGTTTCCTGTCTTATATATGAGTATTTCGCTACAAAAAAAATCAAAGAGCAGTTAATTGTTTTTAGCGTGGCGTTAATTGCATTATTTGTGTTAATGTTTTGCCTTGGAGCTTTTCATTTTGTGCAGGGGGTAAACACATGGAACGCATTGGAGCTGGGGTTTTACAGCGCCAACCTGAATTCATTTATAAACCCGCAGGGTGTGTCGCGTTTTATTAATGATATGCCCCTTGCAACTAACGGACAGTTTGAGGGGAACGCCTATCTTGGGCTTGGGATTATTTTAGCCATTATAGGAATTAGTATTTGGATTGTAATATGTATGATCAAGAAAAATAATAAATCTGACTTAAAAGCAAATTCAAAAATTAAAATTTATCCTTTTGTTATTGGAATAATCGTATTTTTCCTGTTATTTTCATTATCTCCAACCATTACATTGAATCAACATACATTATTTACATATCCGGTACCGGGTTTCATAAAAAGTCTATGGAGCATATTCAGAGCAACTGGAAGAATGACCTGGCCCATAGTTTATATAGTAACAACAATTTGCTTATGGTGGATAATAAATCGTTTTTCCAAAAAAATATCAATTGCTATTTTGTGCGCATTGCTATTGATACAGTGTCTGGATTTATGGCCTTCTTTTACCAATAAAGGAATTTTTTTTAAGACAGAGCATAAATTCCAAAGCGAATTATATTCCCCTGTATGGAAAAATATCGCAAATGATCATAAACATATTTTCTTTGTTGATGATTCGTTTATAATGAAGGACAGTTTATTCTCATTTTTGGATTTGGCAGCAAACAATAATATGACAGTTAATAACGCGTATCTTGCAAGAACCAATTCTGTACTGATAAAAGAAAACAGGGAAAAAAGATCATCATATTTAATGAGCAATACGGTTTATATTTTTCCAGATGAAAGACTGGCTTTTTCCTTTATCGAAAGCGGCATGAATTTTTACCGTATAGACGGCATTGTAATTGGCATACATTCCAACATGGAGTATCTAAAGAGTTACGCGTTATTTGTAGATTAGTTTTACAGAGATTTCAAAATTTCTGCAATATCTTCAATAGTAAGCCCTTCGCGGTTTTCCCTGGTTTGTAAATTTCGCAGCGTCAGAGCAGGGGAAGTGCCGGCATGGTCGCCGGCAAGGCCGCCGGCATGGCCGCCGGCATGGCCGCCTTCTCCGGGTATGATGAGCCATGTTATGCCTTTTTTTTCTGCAAGCATATACTGTTTTGGAAGTTTGGCTTCATCAAGGAAAACGTCACATGCTATGCCTTGTTTTCGAAGCTTTTCTGCAAGGGCATGGGAGCATCCCGCATCATTCTGATTAACACAGGCTATGGCAATTTTGGCAAAGGACGGGTTTTGCTCCAGTTTGCCCAAGGCTTCAAGCGCCGCGATTAAACGGTCAATGCCAATGGACGCGCCAACTCCGCAAAGCGGCTCCCCTGTATTTGGTTTTGTGTAAAGAGCAACAAGGTTGTCATAACGCCCACCAGATCCCACAGAACCGATTTCCGGTAACTCATTCAGGAATGTTTCAAATACCATGCCCGTATAATAATCGAGCCCGCGTGTAATGGCAGGATCAAGCACAAAAGAACCTTCTGTTCCGGTTTCAGCCATAAATTGGTGGATAAGCATTAGGCGTTCCGCTTCCGGGCAAGTTCCGCCTCCTGTTGCTTTTTCATTCATAATTTTGAGCTTATCATCAAAACTTCCTGGAGCTTCAATATATTCAAGCACGTCTTTGGCCTTGTCTCCTATAAGTTCTGTTAACTGGTTTAGGGTTTCATCTCTGCCTGTTTTTGCGAGCTTGTCTACTATGCGCAAAATTTCAACTGACTTACCGGATATTTCAAGGCGCGAAAGGAAACGGTTAAAAAGACCGCGGTGGTTAAAATGTACTGTAATACCGTCCTTTACGATTAGGTTAAGTGTATTGCACATAAGCAGAAGTATTTCAAAATCAGATGCAGCACTTTGACTTCCCACCAGGTCAAAATCACACTGGATAAATTCCCTGTAACGCCCGCGCTGCGGGTTTTCTCCGCGCCATGCTTTTGCGATGTGGTAGCGTTTGAAGGGCAGGGCAAGCTCTTCCCTGTGCCCGGCCATGAAACGCGCAAAAGGTACGGTCAGGTCAAAGCGCAGGGCCACATCACGGCCGCCATTGTCTTTGAAACGGAAAACCTGTTTCTCGGTTTCACCCCCGCCCTTGCCAAGGAGTATTTCGGCGTACTCAAGGACTGGGGTGTCTATCGGGACAAAACCGTAGGAGCGGAAAGAGTTTTCTATGGTTTCAATTAATTTGCGCCGGGCAATTTCTGCGGGGGGAAGAAAATCCCTGAAACCTTTCAGTATGCGAGGTTCTATGTATGCCATGCTAATCTATAAAACAGGCGGTTTTCTGCTGTTAAACCAGTAATCATCAATGATTTCTACCAGTTCCGGGCTAAAACCCAATGTAGATTTGGTTCTGACCATGCCCTGTGGCAGGGTAACTGATTCCTCTATAACACCGGTCGTTGAAATACGGTATTTCTGAAAAAAGAATTGGTACGCGACAGTAGCCCCGACAGGACGTAAAGGCGCGCCTGCAGCTTCAAGGTGTTCTACGAGTTTGCTTGAAAGGTTGAAAATCTGAATACGCCTTGGCTCTGCTGTTGCGGGTGCTGGCCCGGCTATTGTAGAGTACATATTGTAACCCATTAGTTTCGCTGTTTCGGGTGTCATTTTTATGCCGGTTTTGCCGTAATCATCAAATTGAACCCTTAAACGATCCTGATTTTCAAGGAAATTCCCCATCATTATCACCATTTGATCAGGGCAGGACTTAAGTTCAAGCACAAAAAGCCCCACATTATCCCGACCTTTCATCTGACCTATGGTTAGCAGGTTACAACGTACAAAAAATTTGACAGGTTCAGGTCTTTTATTAGGGTTAAAAGCTATAGAAAGCCCAATACCAGCATTAACGTACTTCTGGAAGAAGCCTAGTTCCTGTGCTGATAATGAAGCCATAAAAATTGAGCGCTTAAAGCCAATTTGAAAAGGGACGCAAAGAATGACATAATCCTCAATTTTAAGTGAACAACGGGACTTGTCTATGCCCAGTTTTGCCACAACATAAGGACTGCATGGGATGGTTTGCTCACTAAATCTAGCCAAATACTGTGCTGGGCCTGTAGGCGCAGTAGCCATTATTTTCCGTCCTTAAAAAAACCTCAAGTTTAGCAAATTTACACTAAATTTCAGGGATTTGCAAGCCATTGATCCTTGACCCCAAAAATACCGATAATCAGAGTAATGAAAATTTCAATAATTTTGGTATTGGGTCTGATACTGGCACTTTTTCCAGTCCTTGCCCAGGAAAC